>Ga0265797_10003078_pt1 | contig 27131 bp, 26 predicted proteins | sample P2T30metagenome_FD_192433 | JGI IMG/M metagenome (GOLD analysis project Ga0265797, IMG submission 192433) | Plant litter microbial communities from East Loma Ridge, Irvine, California - P2 T30 | ecosystem: Environmental > Terrestrial > Plant litter > Unclassified | place: USA: California... | reverse complement strand
CTATCGAAGCGGCTTCGGCACGGAACCGACGGTTTAGCGTGAAGACAGGCATCAGTTGAGACGTAGAAAGCAAGGGTCTCTGATGGACAAAGTTCGACTAGGGTCAACTTCTTGCGTGCTAACGTTTATTCCCCTAATGCGTATCAAACATTTTTGACTAACGGTCGTTGTGTTCAGGGCCTCCTTGAGTCTCCGGCGCAGCTCGCCGCCCGCGCTAGATCCTACAGGATCCAGAGCTCCACCACCAAAAAGTTTCCCTGTCGGAGAAGAAACTTGCGCACCCGAGCCACAACGCTGCTCGTCGCAACGTCAGCTGTCGGCTCGTTTAATGCGGCGTGGTAACCATGCGTGCGGTGGCGCAAATGCAGACTCCACATCCACAAATCATAGACCTCTCATCATAGGCCGCCGATGTTAGCGTGCTGCGTTATTGCGGATCAAAACTGCGTAGTGCGAGGAGGTCATCTGGGACCGGGACGGTGGTCCACACAGGTACGACGCTCTGCAAAAGACGGACGGCAGGGTTCGACCGGGTATACTGACAGATCGCTCATAATTTCCTCAAACAGAGCGTCGGGTCTTTGGACTCTCGGGTTCGTGGGTCTTGCATGCTTATTAGCTCAGCTGAGCGGCCTTGGTTACCCGGAGGCGGTGCTAGCCGCAGTGCAAGTCTGCACAGCAACTCTTACCGCTACAAATACGATACTCGAGGTGTTGGTTGCACTGGAATTCTGGTAATCGAAATGTGGGTAACGGACATTGAGATCTGGTAGGTATAGGAGAAGTCGATGAGCGACTAATTACCATATGACTCTAGACCATCTTCTCACCATGATTGCCCGGAGCGCATCCGAACCGTATAGATTAGTCTTACATGCCGTTCGGGGATCCATCCGATAAGAAGCATGCCTTGAGTTCGTTAACAAAGTCGTGGCGAAGAACGGCCACTGTCCCACTGTCCAATGCGGCCGCAGACGTACCCATTAATATGGAACAGGATCGGAAGAACCCTGGCGTCAACTGTTGCACAATATTTCTCGCTTATCCTTTGCTTGGAGATCCGGGGAGTTGCACGGCTGCTGCTCCCCGTTAGGTTCGAGTACTTGTAACGCGCCTCGTGATTACAGTGACGAGGTCTCTCCTTATTGTCATTCTGAACTTCGCAGGCTCGCTGGTGCGGCAGTGTTAAATGCTTCCAGTAAGTGATTCTCTGATATGGTCACTTTAATCATGCTAGTAAATTCAACCTAGTGCTAACACACACTTGCTACAGATACTCACAAATAATGTCGAATACTCTGCAGCGAAAAGCGCATCGAAGCGAGGTAATGAGCTGCGGATATGCATCACATGCTGCATGCACCCGAATAGCTCTGCGACGAAAGGGACGCAATCTTATGAACGACGAAGTACGTCGGCTGTACCAAGTATTAGAAAGAGACCAGCATTCGCTATTATAAGATTCATCGCAACTCTTCTCTGATTGTGCGTATACTAGAAGTCCGTATGGTGATATCCGCGAACACCATAGCCGCCAAGTATCACTACTGATTCGCAGGATCTGTATCTGTGTCGACACCACGCGACGGGCTTACACGAAAACCATGGCCCATTCGACCTCTGCCGAATCATTTGAAGCACACAGAGACTCCGTTCCAGGTGCGACGGGAGACAGGGTACGAGCTCTGTAACAGACCTCCAAGACGGCGAGTCTACACAGGTACATGACAGAAGATACGGTGGACGTACGGCGGAGTGCGGGTCAGCGTTCCCGATAGAAGGTACAGTAACTGCCCAGGTTGTGGTCATCAAAAGTGTGAAGGCTGCATTGGGAGTCCGCAAGTTGCTGTCACCAATTCACAGGTGTCATTCATGCATCGCGACTGACATTCTTGTCAGCGCCAAGAAGTGAAAATGGACAGTGACCTCTTCGCAAGATGGGATACCTGGCAGATCGATGATGCCCAACGTTGCCATCGCATTGTCACTTGCAAGAGTCCAACGCTGTGATACGAACATACGATCGCTTCATTGCAGTGGCACAGAAGACAGCCTTGTATAGAGCATTTTCTTCTGTTCAGGTTTCTCGTACGGCTGTGCTACTCGTTATGAGGAAAGTCTCCTCGCTACTTCCTCTCCGGACGAAATGCATTTGACTCGAACTACATGGCTTGAAACATGTCTACCTATCTTCTACCTCCCCATGATCCTTAACATAGTCCCTCTCTAATGGTCCTCTCTTAGGCACTACGTGAAGTTAAGCTACTCTTTTTTCTTTTTTTTTATAAAGACCGTACTGTATTCAAGCTATATAGCTAATCACAAGCCTAACTTAGCTATCTTCCAGACGACTTCTCTAGCTTCCAATTGTGCTCTCGCTTCAACCCTTTACTGTACGATCCTGCTCGCTATCCCGACTTTGACATGCCGATACAGGTTTTGGGCTCTACGCCCTCCTATATTCTTGTCGTTGTGATGTCTCATGTCCCACCCACCAACATTCATCCCCAGTTGTCTTCTCTTCACCGTCTCGATCGAGCCGCTCGATGTCCCACGAGTCACGCTTGTTCGTATCATCTGGTAGCTTCTTACCAACTTCTGTGTTCTCGATGTACTGAAGTACATCTTAAGTTACTCTGCCGAGGTCATCTTTCATGCCTATACCTGAGGTCAGTCCGGGAGTGGATTTTTATCAGTTGTCGTATAGTCTTTAAATCTGCGTTCCACCCGTCACAGTCCGGAAGATCCCGGTGTATGTCATACTATCTTAGGTATACGCCGTCAGGCATCCCGCGATCCGCCCATCTTGTGCACTTCACACTAGCCAGTTTATCGTACCAGTCTTGTCCACGAAATCCAGTTGAAGATACTTGTACTCCGATAGCACATAACTCAAAGGCAGGCATCGTGCACTTCTAGATCTCTGTCACGCGCCAGTCGACAGCTCTTTTTCTTCGACCAATTGCAGGCTTTCAGTAATCTTCGGATGCTACCCACAGAAGTGCCGGCTTCGAAGTTGTCATTTGTTTTCAGCGGCAAAAGATAAGAGCACAGCTTTTTGTCAGTCTTTGGGGAAATCGTACATACATACTTCGAAGCATCAGCTCGAAAGATGAGTTCAGACTCAACTCTTCCAAGGGTCTCACCTAGCTGACAGGCTCCAAGTTGTATGACCACGTGATCAGAGACGTGCTTATCATACCTAGTAGGCTTGGCCTGCATCACTTACGCCGGCTTCGCGAAGAAACTGTAGGCAGTCGGCGACGGTGTCCGCTTTGAGCTGGGGCGCGGATTGAGGTCAAGCTCACGAATGCGCGGTTCGAAAATAGCTCCCTGTGTGTGCGACAATGGCAAGATGTTGGGGATATAGACGAGCCGAACTGTCAAGTAAGACTGCGCTTGCGAACTTACAGCGCATCTTCGCTACCCTACGCGAACGTGAGTGGTGCGGAAGCCGCTCCGACTTAGACAACCTAAATGTCAGCGCAGGATTTGGCGCATACGAGAACTCGCGCGTTCTAGCCCAGCTTACTAGCATCTCCTTGATAGAGGTCACGCGAGCCAAGCGGAGCGTTGTGCTGCCGCCTACACGCTATACGAGTCTTGAGCACCTCCTGTGAGATTGCGATTATACATTACTGTTCTCGAGACACCATATATAGTACACTGCCCATTTCGGCATCCCCTAGACGAGATCGTAAATACTAGTTTGTTTTTCTCGGACTTCCCACGTAAAGCAGCAATGATTCGCTAGATGTTGGGATTTGTCATTTCCATGACTATGAAATGCACTCGGTCATGTCGGCCGACGATGTCATGCGAGGCTAATGTTCCTTCACGCAGCGTACGCGAGTATCGGCCGACAATGCCATGCGAGGCTGATGTTCCTGGCCGCAGCGTACGCGAGTAGCGGGGTCGAGAGGGACCGTACACTAACAGACGCACGCATGCGAAGCGTTGCCAGTAAAGCGGGTATACTGACATCTTGAAACGAGTCCAAGCCATAATGATTTACAGAACCAAATGTGAAGCCCTACATTCGCTCGGCATGCACGCCACAGAGGCAGCCCATTCGTGCGGGATGTGTGACTCTGCACCTTGCTCGAAGACCAGCACTGTATGACTGGGATTAGCCGCACACGCCATACGGTCCGGCGACTGGATGCCTCTGTACCCTCGACAAATTCGGTAAAGTCTGGACACTCAGTTGATCAAACATCCTGGGAACGACGCCGAGACAAACCTTCCATCTGCTCGTCTGCTTGTCACATGCTGCGTTATTACTATTCCTTCCATACTGTACCTTGCGAAACATCTGCTACACCACCCACTACCGGACATGCCGCGCTTACGGCGCTTCGGATTCAAGGCGAACTAGCTCTGCCGTGACACTTAGCCATGTTCCGAAATCGAGACCTGCCAAGACTAAGAACCATGCGCCGCTTCTTGTTGGTGGCCAGCCGTCAACGTATATTGTGAAGGCACTGCTTTCCGATTCTGAATGTCGGTCTTCGTAAGCACGATGCATTAGTGCCAGTGAAGTGCGACGTGTCGTGACATAAGCGTCGAATTCCAGCTGTGCAGTAGCGACGTTCAGTAGCGTTACCTGGGTTTCGGCGCATCGTGCTGGCCGCGCTACAATCCTGCAGGGTTTCAGACCATGCTGTCGGGAGTTGTCCCTGCGTGAGCCGGAAACCAGCCTTTCTAATCCCTGCCACAATTAAATCAAATACTGCCTCGCTTGATGCGGCGCTGGAGCCATCTCTGCAGTTGTGTGAACGCTAGTCCTGTACTCGCAGACGGTGTTGAAGAAGTGGCTGCGGTTGAGCGACTGCTGCTTTAGCACTCGTGGGCTGTGAGATTGTATTACGAGCCGCCGGCGTCAGCATGCTTCGATAGTGCCTGTCGAGATCGCATAGTGCTTGTCAGAATTGTATGGTGCGCAGACGCTGTTTCACACTAGTGAGAGGAGCGCACATACGCACTGCATCTGAGACCGGTCGAAAAGGCTCATGGCCTAGATAAATCCTTGAATCAACCAGGGCTTTACCACCAGGCGTATCGAATCCTTTATCAACCTCCTTCATAGGAAAAGCCGGGATCCCGGTTCTGTGGGTCTTAGTTCTCACTTGGCCCAGCTGGGTGGTTCTGAGGATTTTGAGACGACGCCGGCTACATTGTTTGTTTGCACAACACCTATGCCGCTGCTGGCATTTCGAACAAAACATGGAAAGACCGGCCATGCGGGCATCCCAGTAATCAATTTACCGGCGAAGTCACCTAAATATGGCATGCATAAAGAAAACACATGATAGCTGGGTTGGAATAAGCGCCTGGTTCATGGCACGATCATTCACAGCATGTTTGGTCCGCCCGGGTCTGCGCTTTTTTCGGGGAAGCAACCGGTATACAGCACACCATTGGTGTATCGAATGGTCAGGGCTCATGGACTTCCAGTGAATTAGAACTACGATCACAGTTCCCTGGGCGCTGCATGGTGCCTGTTTGGTCTCGCTTAGTATTCCTCCCCGGGACCTGTGTGGTTACTAGTTCTTGCGGTTTCGTTCTTGCAGTAGTGCTGTATGTGTATGATTAGGAACTTTCCGATACGTTCGCTTCGCAGCGCACTTACACATCCAGCCCGCACTTGCTACGCGTTCGGATACAGATTCCAAATACCTTCAGAAGCAAAAGATCTCGAAGCGATCGAATACACCACAAAAATGCATCACATGCTGCATGTACGTCAGGTATGTCACGAGAAGAGAAAACTAGCCTTGTTAATGGGAAAGCCTGCGGCAATATAAAGTGATGAACTGAGGGCGACATATGCAATGTAAAGTCCATTCCCACCGTTCTTAACTCTTTTGTGCACCGACTACCCATTCAAGAAATTTTGTCCACGCCACAACAGCCGACCACTGCTTATCGAGTCTCGACCTGCATCATTGGAGCATAACGGGCTCACACAACGACAATGACCTCCTCAAGCTTCGACGGATCGCGCTCCCCAGCCAACTCAGTCGCTCTCGGGTGCGACGAGAAGCTCTGTGGACGTGTAGTCTCCAACGGCTCTTCAAATCAAAATCTTGATGAGAGCTACATCGGAAACAAGGCAGTAAGACAACCGCGAGTCCACAAACCTCCCCGCCAGAGAATTCGATGGTATTGCGGCAATTGTCGCTTGGTATTGAAGGGGAACAACTGTCAAGGATGTGGTCATCAAAAATGCGACACCTGTACTCGGGATCCGTCAGTCACCAGAGCCAGTCCGAAAGCCTTGTCTATGTTCCCCAGCTGACACCTCTCGCAGAGCGAAGAAGCCGGAGTAGTATCTCATCTCCGCAAGACAGTTGGTGGATTAGGACTACGGGAGGGAACGCTGCTCTAATGGCTTGTGCGTACGATTTTCTTGTCCAAAAGCACATACGACGCGTCTGGAGATATAGCCAGGCGTCCGTCCACACACTCGTGACGATAAAGAGCAGGGGCGCATCAGTTCAAGAGAAGGACACTCAGGTCATTTGAATGCTTCTCTCTCAATTTCACAGTACATAGGTTTTGGCTCAGTGTTTGTTCCGTGTCAGTGTCGATTTACCTGCTTCTGATCACGAGACGTCAACTTATTGAACTATACTCATCGGTTCATGAGCTCTCTTATAGCGCATTACATTCTACGACGACACCGACATGTTTTGCCAAGTTATCAATGATGCTACGTTAAACAGAAATTATTCGCAGTCTATATCCGCTCCGTCTATGGCATCGTTTTTAACGCGTCGAGGCCAAAATCAGAGCGGGGTGCGTAGAAAGATGCTTCTAAAGCTGGACAGCGAGGTGGGCGGGCACCTTGGCCATGTTGGACCTTCTCGATGTAGGCGATATCATGTGATGTCTTTGCGAAACTGTCGTGTGGCCTATCATTTTTCTAGCTGCGCTTAAGCGCGATCTATTCCTTTATCTCCATTTGAATGCCTAGACCTTTGTCAAGCCGGTCGTGATAGTCCCAACATTGTCTACAATAGACAGGAGGAGGATGCAAATGACAGTGAGGATCTCGAAAATGAGACAAAGACATCATTGCATGCGGAATTACTGTACTGCGACTCGATTGAAAAATCCTCCATAGTGAGGTGGTCATCAGTGAGGTGCTACCGAGTCTCACCGGTGATGCAAATGCGGCTACGAAGGATCTTTTGGAAAATACATATCTGAAGGCTTGATGCCATGCTTGTGGAAGAGCTCTGCGGACGGTGGAATTCAGTCTAACCAAGATCTCAGACAATGGGATTGGAGGAATCAAGGATCAAATCAAGAATATGACCACCGAGATTCAGTCGCACAAATTCTTCATAGCTGCATTCACGATGCAGAAATCGAGAGGCTGTGCTCGTATCTACACCACCGTGGGATCATACTCTAATCCAGGCCGTTGCCAGTAACACGATCGAGCTAGATCCTGTGACGACAGACCTTCCGAGCCTTGCTTGAAGGAAGACATCTTCTGAGTTAGATGGTCAAAAATGGAGTCGGAATGACGTCCCAGAGTGGTAAGTACTCATCGTGTTACACTTTCATGTATGCAGGAATATCCGTAGTCATAACTATGTGCTATCCACAGTGCAGATAGTCACACCTCAGCTGCGCCATGTAAAGGGCGGCCTTGTAGGCGAGTGCAAGAACGGCCGGACACCTCATCACACCCAACTTGCCGTATTCGCCCATTTCGCCTCACTCTCCCAACTTTGATACGAACGCCAAATCGAGAACTCTCATGGCGAGGGACTTTGTCTGAGCGATATCTAGGATCCCGGCAGTTGGCGGTCTCTTTCAAGCATTTACGAGATAGCATACAGCCCTGCTGTCGGAGATCCTGCCTTATTGTTTATGGTGCAGTGCATATCGTGGCCCTCATCCCCTAAGGTCATCAAGTACGCCATCGGGCATGGCGCTAGGTTTTCATGTGCTCCCGTAAGCAGGAGATGTTTGTGTTGCTTGTATCAAAACCACTTACACTATACATGCAAATTCGACCACAGAGAGCTTCAAGGCTCACATGTATACACTGACCGAAATGCAGCTTCATATGGACGGGCGAGCATGATAATTACTCTTGCCGGGTATCATCCGCACCATGTAGATCAGGTATCTGGATGTCCCGAGGACTGATCACATGAGTTTTGATCAACGCGCATCGCCATGGATCTGCAGAAAGACAACTGCAGACTCATGATGTCACTGATTATCAATATTTGGTAAGTACAGTATCTGGCATTGGGAAAGAGGACTGCGCTGTTCTTGGCGTATGCGTGGCATTCTCCGTTGCTCGAAGCCCAGCATGCAGTACTGTACCAACTTGATAAAACTAGGACATAACACGCGAACAAGTGTCTCAGACTTTCCACGAAGAGGTGCGCAAGTGGTCTGGTATCGAGAAGAAGGACTGGATGGTGACGTATGAATGGCATTTTGCAGTACCACAGTCTCAGCATATGATAATGACTTTCTAGAACTAGAACGTAGTCCGCGAAGGCGTGTCTCAGACTCTTGGGGAAAACTTTGTCCGGAAATTATGGCAAGATAGGTGGCCTAAAGACATAAGGAGTTACTACAACTAGTGATGGTAGACATTTGGATAACGTGGTTTTTCCCAGACGAACGAGGGGATCGTTGTTTGAAGTTGTCCATCGCGATAGGCCGCCTTCAAGAACAATTGGTACTCCAGTCTCGGATGTCCTTTCGTCCTGCAAGAAACTTAGTGGACCTGACCATGGAGAGCATAACGCCTGTTTGACCAGTATTGTAAGCATTTTCTCTCAGGGCAGTTGGACTTCCTGGCGCGTGCCTGATCCCCTCCAATCAGTGTTCAAGCTTGCGGTATATGTTTCTCTTATGGCGATTCGACTGTTGCATTATCTTCGAATGGCGCATATTACTTGTTTGCTCTCAGCTTTGGCTTCGATCGGCTGTTGGTAGTGAGCACAGCGTTACAGGGTGGAGCGAGAGACTTCAGCATGATCTGCAAGTGTGCGACATAATCTTGGTAACGTTACAGTACTGTATGTATACCGGTCGGAAAACCATGCGCCAGAGCCTAGATAACTGTGTCCATGTTTGGAGCATGGCTACACAAAGTGCATGCACTGTATATGCCTATACTGACAGATCCCGAGGTGACAGTGGGAGACGTACAAGTACCAGGCACACACTCGGGTCTGGCTGGACGTTCATGGAATGCCATGAAGTGCCACCTGCATCTGTCGTAGGGTGTGCACCGCACTGCCATCCGACCCGTAGTCGAATACTCTTCTCTACATCGCGAAACATATTGATACTTTTCCACAGGCGCACGGCTCGACAAGTGAGCTCAAGACACGATGCAACAGACCGCTGGTCGTTCAGATCCAACGAACGTATCTACTTTGGGGCTCTTGTGCAGCTGATCCAGTCTCGATTTGTGCCTTCATTACACTCTACAGATGTACAAACGATCCGAGGAGACGAAGTCATGGGTCGTAGACGGAGAGCGAGCGTGGCTGCGAAGCTGTGCATGATGTGGGATGAAGTATGTCTTGGCGCGTGAGTCGTGTGGGGAGCTCCTTCAGGTCGGGACTGAGTGTAGTCTACCGACCATCTCAAGCCTCATCTGAGACGGACGACGACCAACAATCGTGTCGAACAGCTAACTGTAGGATGAGCCGTGTAAACAGATCAATCGTATATAGCTCGTAATGTAGTGGACCGAGTGAGAGGCAATATCGTTATTGTATCATTCGGGTGTCCGCTGACTGACAGAAAGTGCATAAGAGATGTTGCCGTAGACGTTCGGCTGTGCGACCTAGACAGATTTGACCCGTCGCTCAAAAAGCACCACATTGCGAACGCAGGTTAACAATGCATTGGCGCAACAATTTCCAATCATTCCATTTCTCTCCATTCAGGCTAAGACCGCAACTCAAGTGTCGTGGTGCAACACATCTTGACCTATACCATCAAGCTTGAGTAACCTTCGTTGTAGCACAATGGAAACTATTCCTTTGGCTATAACGGGATGCGATCGCGGCCTTCGTACTGACACAATTCTGACGCAAGTACATCGTATCACGGATGAATGCCACCACCCACTTGATACTGCCCAGATCCGTTGGGACACAGTGCCCACCGCAGTGTTCAACCAACGAACGGACTGAACCCTTTGAGAGTTTTGGAAACACCGCGCATTGGCCATTAGCGCTAGTCGTGGATGCCATATGCCATTCACGAGGCAGATATGTGTCGAGATTTTGTGATCTTCGTGATCCCTGTGATCTCTGTGCAGCCAACCATATTGGTACTCACACTTGATGCTACTCGCGAAAATGACCCCAAACTTCAAAGGAGGATGTGCAAGCTATCGAAACGCTTGTGAATGTTGGGAGATAGTCGTCGAAGCACTACATTCCTTGTTGTGTGCGACACTACGAGCCGTGTCGTTCAAGATAGAAGTCATCTTCGTCAGGAGAAGGGCTCTTTGTGAGAAATGGGGTCCAACCGCGGAGTGGAAGTGGATCCAAGCTCTTAGTTCCGGGCCGTCCTCATATTGACCGCAATTGTACGCTTAATTCTCTAAGCCAGGGATGTCACTTGTCCGCAATCTGACAGGTCCATCTGGCCAGAAGAAATAGAAGACCGGGTACATCTCGCGGATACTATCTCGAAGCCTGGACGTCTCTCGACGGAAAGTGTTCCAGTCTTGTGCATAGCCATGGAGCATTAGTATCTTCAGGTTCGATTGCAGTGCCACGGGGTGTCTTGTCGCTCCTGCCGTTAGTAGGTTTTCGGCTGGTTAAACGATCTATCGCTTAGCGAGCTCAACCTTACATTCGAAGCATTGGAATACCATCGCCGGTTCTTGGGCAGCACAGCCTCTCGCTTGCTCGGTTCGCCGAAGTCGTGCCCGTATGGGCCTCTTGCAAGCAGGTCGCCGCAAGCGATGTCAACAGACGCGGTCAGGCCAAGGTCAGCTGCCAAGATTTCGGATAGCGGCCTCTCAGGAAGAGGCGGTTGGAATGAACTCAACAAACCACCCGCGTTTCCAGACTATCGTGGCCAGTACATCTCCCTACCATCGCCCTTACCACAGCACGGTCTCTTTGCGCCGGCGGGAATCACCCTGTATAAGCACACATCGACGCAAGCCTCTGTGCAGACGCGCACGCAGGATGTCATCGCCGTGGCGCTTACCCACGTCGCCACCGCCATGCTACACTTTTCAAAAAGAGCGCGAATGTTCGAGTCAATCTACCGACTGCTACGCCGAAAGTGAATTTGATACCCAGGAGTCACAACATGTGGATCGGCACAAATTCGACGAACCCAATGACCAGAATGCCGTTTCCCAACGGCGAGGTAATCTTGGAAATCAGTCTGAAGAAGAGTTAGTTGGCTCGCCACTACCCAGGAGACAACGCCAGCGCATTACCACCGGAGGACGCGCACCTAGACGACTCACCCTGGCTCGACAAGCTATCTACGAAGAGGAACAAGCTGCAGCAGATGCCGAGGTCGATGAAGACGATCCTGAAGATCCTCGCTCGAATAGATTCAAGCGTGAACAAGCTTATCAAAACAACATACTTCGGGACCACCCCATTGACCTTTCCGCCATCCCGGCAGCTACTTCTGCAGCCAAAGCCTCTTCTTCTGTCGGTGTGATGACATCTTCTCCACCAAATATTGATCCAACTATCGAATCAACGGTAGAAGGCGACAACAAGACATTACGCCAGACTTTTGATGAAGCTGGTGTTGATGAGATTACTCCAGAGCAGCTCAGCCGGAGCTTCGTCCACAAACAACCTCAAGTCACGGACACTTCTTCTCAAGCCATCACGGACTCTTTTGCTCAAAAGAAAACCTCTTCACGTTCTGAAAGACAGTCTCCTGCTGCTGTGCGCACCTCTTCTCGCACGAATAAGACTGATCTTACCAGAGGTGACAGTGTCAGCGGTGTTACAACTCTGGGGTAGAGAAATACAAGAAGAGTAGAGGTCGAGGAAGAAGGGGGGTCAATTGGACATCGCTCCCTAACTCTTCCGCTGCCTTCAAAACACCGGTGAAAACTGAGCCGGCTTTTCCGCCTATGCGGATTCAAAGCCCCCTTCGATCATATGGAACAAGGCTGGCGAGAAATTCGCCCCTATTCGTCATTCAACCTGTTTCGGGTTCACTTCGAAGTGGCACGCGACATGACAGCAGAAAAAAAGCAGGCTCAAATGCTTCGACTTTGACAAGTCCTGTTGATAGAAGCTCACAGGAGCGAATCGTGCTAATCTCGGTATCGACGATCTGTCAAACTTTCCGCGTCGATTTAGTTGAAGATCTAGACTTGTCACCATCGTCACATGCTATATTGATGGTCCCAGTCAGTTGTCTATCGCCACTGGATATAGAATATACAGTACTGTTAACTATATTTGAACTCTGTTCCATCTTGGCTAAACAAGAGTAAAGTACTAGCCAGGAAACTAGAAATGTATTTAGTGGCTGGGAGTTTGACGCTGGGTGTTTCTCTTCAACTACTGAGCCGCACTAGTGGTAACAAAAGGCGGTGGGAATGGAGATCACGGTCTTTCTGCAATGAACGATGACCAATTTGTCTCCCAAACTTCAGACATATCAAGACACACAGAAGGACCGTCTTCTGGCATCGCTCACAACGATTCTCTCTTGCCAACGCTTCAGCAGCGACATGGGATTCGTGTTTTTTTCTGCACTCCATGGCCTGTGCTCTATTGCCACCATATCGTCGCTGCGGGTTTCTATGTCTTTCATGAAACGCACTGAAATCGACCCGAATCTCAAATGCTACCGGAAAGGCCTCGCTTATTCTCACGAAGTGCTTAGGAAAACGGTCGATATGGCATGCGAGTAGTTCAGTGGGTAGATTTGGGGAGATGGACGCTGGGCAACGCAGTTTACAAGCCTCTACCGGGGCTCTTCGGGTGATTGTCGCTTTTGTTCTGCGTATTCAGTTATTGTGAGATTTGATCATGTGGGTGGTGACGAGTGCGCACCACCCATGGAGCTGTCAAAAGATGACTGTAAACGCATCATATCATCTATCATCGATACTTAGTAAGAATTTGGGCCTGTAGTCGAACTCTATTGCGTGTTCGCTAACTCAAACTGTGGTACTAGTCAGAGAACCGGGCATGTGTTTGGCAGGAAGAAATCGAATGCTGGGTGTTTCTCTTGGATTATTGAACTTGACCCAGACGTAAGGCACCCTCCAGATAATTACAATAGTCCGAGCGGTGACATCAGTACAGAGGCATAATCCAGATCTATCCATCATGATAATGGACAGCCAAGGGAATGTGTTACCGAGACCAAACGCAGCACAACTTGATGGATTCGAAAGGGACAAGGCGCAGCGAATCCCGTCAACGTGGCACCTCTAATCACTTAGCAGGTTCCCATGCGAAAAGCGTTCCAGAACTCTGACCAGGTCAATCGAATAACCTCTACGCGAATTTTACAAGACACTCCAAAGTGAATAATCGAAAATGACAATACAGTATCTTTTGAGAGCATCGTAGATCGATTTCTTTCCCTAGAATCTCGTACATTCGGTCTTCATTCAATGATGTACGTAACCCAGTGTAGTGACCGAATGCCGTGCCGTATCCATGGCAGCCATTCCACCGCCAACCCATATTTGTCCCTTTGCGGTCGTACGACGAAGTGACGTCCAAGCCTATAAGCCGCCTGTGAACGACATGGAGGGTAAAAGCTTCCCAAAAGAAGGGCCTTCCATCCCTGTGGAATCTTTGCGGCTCAGCGACTGATCTGCAAAGTTCTCCACGGACGTAAGACATTCAGGCAAGGAAGATAAGAGCAGGCGCTCGCCGGATATCTCGAAGCCAGGAGATCAGTCCTTAGATGAGAGGGTAGAAATCATCCATTTACATAACAGCGCAGCTGTCATTGTGAGTTCTTGTTCTCTTTCGCACTTCGATGCTGGCGCTGTTCGGTAAGCCGAACTCATTAGTAAAATTCATCTGTGCCTCTCCTACCCTCCAACTTTTGAGCCCTCTGCTACCACCACTCGCATCCAGCCCGTCCCGAGCCATCACAAACTCCGTCCATCCGCATTTTAGGTTTTGCGCAGCAGGAAAATCCCAGTTCAGCACGCGCTTAGTCTGCTCGTCTACTACCTGCTGAGATGTGTAAGATCCCACGGATACCGTGGCAATCTGCGCAGATCAGCTGTGTCTATGGGCGTTACGAGTGTGGCGGCCCGCAAAGCGAGAGCAATGGAGTTATGCATTGGTGGTTTTGGAAAAGGGGGAGATGGCGGCAGCTGAGTCGGGTGAGCCTTCGAAATGTTTATCGGGTTGGGCGAGTTGAGGGGGCCTGGTCACAGCGATGGCCTCAGTATTGTGGAAGAGGATCCCGCGAATGCCGATCCATGTTACATTCGAGCAGTCGTGAAACCTCAGGGAGAGACTGATGATCGACTGGAGCGCGATACGATCTGTCCGAAATGTGCGATAGGTGCGTTGAAAGTTTCTCTTAAAGCTGGACAGCAAGGTGGGCGGGCATCTCGGCCATGTTGGACCTCCTCGACGTAGGTGATATCGAGTGATGCCCTTGTGAGACTGCCGTATGGCCTATCATTTTTCTAGCTGCCCTTAAGCACGATCTATCCCCCTACATCCGTGGCCGCTCGCACTAAGCACGCTGTCGAAGTGTGCGCTCGCCGCCCAAACATCTTCATGGATTCGCTCCGCAGGGCAACGAACCCTCTTATAGTCGAAGCAAAAGTTATGATGATCTCGGCAGTCTCATCGTGTCCAGTCGTCTCAACTTAGCGCGAACATTTTCCATGTTCAACTAATTCTCTGTTCTACTTTTTGTAATCTTTTCCTTCCTACGTCGCATGTTTCGAGGTGTGAAGAAATTATTTCCGGTATGTAGTTCAGCGTGTTGCTTGGGGTTCGAAATGTTCTTGGGGTTCTTTACTATGCCTAGTGCCGCGCAAGAAACACACCTTCCTTCTTTGCTGATGTGGATGGCAAGGATATTGATGAGACGGTCGTATGCAGGTTTGTTCCGACGAAGTGTTGGTATATTGTAAGCGCTCTCGTTCCAAAATTCCCGCATAAATTGACGGCTGTTATCGAACGGAGTTTGCAACGCTGCCTCCACTCTATCGAGGAGGCGCTTCACCGCATAGCACTCGGTAGTGCCAGCCGCCATATCAGATGGAATTAGCGGCACTCTCTGGAGCGATAAACTCGGATAATTCGATGAGATAAGGTAACACGATTGCAGCGTGAATGTCGAATGCGCCAGTTCGCCTGGGATCACTACAGTCTCTCCATCTCTTTGCGCGAACCACACGGCACCGTTTGCATTTTCCAAACTGTGTGTAGTGTCACCATAAGACGAATCTGGACCTCGTTGGAAGAGAGTGCGCATGTGTTCAGACGGCCATACAAACCAGATCTTGGCAATCTTCGCTCCTTTGCCCGGCTGTGTGCAAGACCCAATGGCTCGTACTGTCGATATGACGGTTTCTTCGTCGTGGTGGACATGGACGCTAGAGAGGGCAGGTGTTATGTTCAACTCGGTTCTGGCGCAATCCGAGGTTGAAGTGCTGTCAAGTCGATGGAGTAAGAGCCTCTTTGCTTCGACATACGCTTCGAGTCTACTGCGCTGGAAAACGACGTGTGGACTCAAATTCAGAACCTTTGCCAGACCCGTATCGCAATGAGCTTGGCTGATGCTGCACAGCCATCGCAGCACATCTTCCGCACGGGGCGACGGATGGTGTGTATCGTCTACCCAAAACTCGCCCTGGAGATGTCAGCTAACTGTCAAGCCGTTCAGGCTATGACGACACGTACAATCAAATCATCCGAAAGTCTTTCATCTTCAGCTCTGGCGTGGCCTACGACGGCTGCGAGCTGCACAATTAACTCTTCGAAAGGGGGTAATGCTTCTCCAACAAGAGTATCGTTGACAATCTGCGGCGTGCATCCTCCGAGTAAGTCGAACACGGTTGTGCGATGCTCCAGGTGACGGTAATTTTGCAAGCGGTCGAGCACCCCACGTCTCGCTGGCCATACCTCCTCGGGTATATCACACCTCTCGAGTACTCCGCTAAGCGTGTCCCGAAGTTCGAGGCCTGCAGCCGTTGCCTCCGGGAAAAGACTGAAGAGTTGCTCAGGGTGATGCCTGGAGTTGTGTCGTTTCATGTTCCCATGCTTGATAGTCACGTTGCATCGTTCGCACCTCTTCGGCAGATTCCCAACCATGTCAACGATTCCAGATCTGTTGATGCGGCTCGTTGTTTTAGAGGACTCCAGGACGACGGCAACTCAAGTCGCCAAGAATGCGGTTCCCAGATTTCCGAATTGCTTCAGCTTGGCAGCGCGCGTCACGTCCACCCACACGCGTCGCAAGCATTCTCAAAGCATCAATACAACAGATGGCGAGGATCAAGAACATACGGAAAAAAATGGACTCGGTGCCAAACCTCATGGTACTCTAAAACCCCGCTCGAAACTTCGAAACCTGCACCAGCGCCGACTGCCACCCCACCGGAAAGATGCAAGATCGTCGTGGAGATGGGCGCATCCCATACTTAGCTCATGATAAAACAACCTGGAAAAGCATGGGAGCATGTCAAGTTTGGGAGAGGAGCCGGTGCCAGTAGCATCAGTTGTGTGGATGTTGTTCCGACGTTGACTGCAATAAGGTCCAGAGACGACTCGCTCGACGTCAGACGCAGTATTTCCGCCCTGAACGCGCGCATCAGCGACAGCCGATCATGGACCATCTTTCAACACCTCAAGCACGCTCACCTTAGTGAGGCGCCGACTGTAGACGTGGAACGGACACTGGAGATTCAGCAAGAGATGGCACGCGAAAGAGGCTCGGATATCGAAGATCTGGCGGATCAGTATTTCCACGACATACCGCGCCGAGCTACGAAAGCGGACACCGGATCTCAGATACTTTTCACCAACATAGGTGATGTATGGCCGAACAAAGTCGCTCAGCGGCTTATTTGCGGTTACCAGAAAGTCCTGCCTGGTGCCGAAGTTCACGGGGTCAGCGAGTGTCGTAACAGCCTGATAGACGCGATGTCAATGGAGATAGCGACGTCTGCAGAGCGTATTCATCCTGTATACGTGGATTGTGGTCACAGACGGGGCTTCACTCGGTCCCAATCACCCGAAACCTACCTGCGTTAGATCACTTCATCGTAACTTGAATACGGGACCGCGAAGACCTTTCATCTGCAGTAGAGCATGTGCTGCAGGGTGCTTAGTGGGATTTCAAGTGACCGATTCATAACCTCCTAGTTGCGCTAGTTTTCGCCCATGCAATCTATGACCACTACCTCAAATATCTACACGACGCCGGTCTGCCCGTTGATCTCCGATCAGAAACGCACCAACTGTTTGAGTGCCCAGCTGATGAAGACATACAGTCTCACTTCTTCTCGACGTCAAAAAGGGAGGCCAGCAACTGTGCTGGGACGATGTCACCCTCAAAAACTCTGTGAGATGGAGCACTTTCAGCAGCCTCCAACACGATACCGCGTTCTCGAACCCGCCACTTCATTGGCCTAGCAATCCGTTCTCTTTTCAGCCTCAAGCTGTGCCACAGCCCAGCAATCTGAGCGTCGTCGTCTTCATCGACCATCGCGATGTCGCGGTGATGTGCCAGACTGCGGATGCCCATATTCGCAGCAATTTGAAACGATTCAAAATCTTGGTCGAAGTCGCTTTGCAGCTCTCCAGGCTGCAGGTATGCTTTGATTTCCAGCATCTGGTTCCTTGCATCCACCAACCCGTCATAGTCTCCCTCAGCCATACGCCTCCGACAATGGAGCGCAACGGTCCAACGATGGACCTCGAGCCACGGTAAGAAATGGATTCCATTCCCCTCGGCATCATCACGCGGTACTACTCTCCCACTCCCGAGGTTCAGTCCAGTCCATAGTAGGCAAGGGCAGCCTTGTATGTCACAAGTATTGTTGTCATCGTTTTTCCAGCTTTCCCTAAGTCTTCCGAGTGACCCTTCATCCCGGGGATTGCGGTGATACTCGTAAGTCCAGTTCAGAAGCGCTGCACACGAGTGCTGAGCGATGAGTGACCTCTCGAACGGCTGAAGACTTCTCACATCGGGTCTGGGCGCGAGGCGGTTGATGCCGATAAGTTGTTTGCAGACGCACGCGCAGTAATCGAGTCGGGCTTCGTAACTTCGCAATGCGGGGAGTGCACTGTCATGGGTCTGCAAAGATGCCACCCATGTGCTGTAGATGAAGCCACTAGCCACCATCGCATGGAATCGCGAAGACCAGATTCTTTCTTGTCGTTGAGGCACTTCACTGCTTATGTTTGCCACCGCGTTGGCGTTTAGATCAGTAGCGCTCTGAAGCATCAACGCCATGACATGATATAGATCACCGCCTATGGGACTGGATATCTTGCTGCTCTTATGCACGATCAGTTCAATTCTGAACGCCGGCGGTCTCTCGTAGTAAACGTGCTCGGCAAATTGTTGACAGCCCAAAATCGCCAACCATGTGCAGGCAGCGTCCACGGTGATAACGCAAACATTCTCCGTCGGGATCGCGCTACTGACTTCGTCGCTGGACCGCTCGTTGTATACGTTCAAATCGGCGGCAAAAGTAGTGCTCACTAGTTCAGGCGACATTGTCAGGATTCTGTACGCATTGTTTGCAGCGACCGGCACAAACGCAGTTGGTCTGTAACATGCATCGCCTCTATACGTTATCCTGACCAGTCGATTGCATGTCCAAGGCTTAATGCACTTGTCAAACACCGTTTTGGACGTCAGCAGTACCGAAGGGTTCAACTTGTATCTTATGCATCCGTCTTGATCTTGTATGATAGCGTGAGTAGTCTGCACCTCTTCCTCCATTATCCGGCGCAGGATCTCGGCCGGCAGCCTTTCGAGTGGCGAAAGCATGGGCGAAATGTTGTTGGAAGCTTCTCCGCCGTGTTCCTTCTCGTCCGGCGATGGTCTCAAGGGCGCCCCAAGCCCGAAAATTGTGCGATCGCCTCAGTCGCGCGCCCTAGGGATGAAAAACTTGACGTCGGCTTCTTGGCTATGCCTGAATGTGCGGCTGTGGATCTTGGATGGGCAAGAGCTGGATCGAGTATCGTCGGCGTGAGGTGATTATACGGCGCAAAGTGCACATCAGGAGCGCTGACTTACGACTGACGGGCCGCAAGTAAGGCTCCCTAACACAGATATACGATGCGGAGGCGTATTCGTTGGAGTGCCCCAGTATGTTTTCCGCTCTTGGTGCTCTTTGTGATGGGCTTTGCTGATCGCTAGGCGTCGCTTCGCGTATACGTACGTGCCATCCGGTTGAGAGCTCCGCATGTTTCAGCTTGGCCAAGGCGGGCGGTCGGGAGAGCGGGCACTCATCTGGACCTCCGTAGGGCAAGAGTGTAGGGAAGTACAGAAGCTGGCTGGCCGAACCAAGGAAAATGTACATGATTCTGGTACTATCGCAATGCCGTTAGAGATTCTACCAATTTCCTGCGCTGTAATCCCAAGGAAGTCACTGCAGTTGTGCTGCAACCAAGACTTCACCTCAGTGGATAAGCTACCACCGTGAAAGGCATCGGAGCGCGGAGGTACAGGTGATTGTCAAATGGGATGTGCGTGACTATAATCACAGGAACCTTGGCAAAGATGGCAATGACAACAGAACAAGCTGTTGGAGCTGTGTCTGACTGCCACTTCATCGCCGCGGCAGGGGAACCGCATGACGTCGACTTTGTGCAGCACGTAGTAAGCAGAATGCATGTTTCACGACCATGATGGTCGGCAGTGATCTGGCAGTGATCTGGCAGTGATCTGGCAGTGATCTGGCAGTGATCTGGTAGTGGTCGACAGTGATCTGGCAGTGGTCGGCAGTGATCTGGCAGTGGTCGGCAGTGATCTGGCAGTGGTCGGCAGTGATTAACAGAGTCTTATCACCCTTCCATTCATACTGTACAGCATGCGAAATGTTTAGTCTATCTCAGATTTGGAGCGTCCCCCGGTATTCTCATAGCGAGCCACCCACCCGCTACGATCTTGTATTGGTTCGGCGGACTGATGGGCACCGTCGTCAGGTTGTAAGGTTCGGAGCTCTAGGGTTTCAGGCTTTGACATTGGAACACTATGTCAATCAGCGAACTCAGAATGGCGGTGAGCTACATAACCTACCTTCAGCACTGAATCCTGTAATCCACCCACTCACTCTGGCCGAAGCACCCTTGGCAGCAATTATGTTAGACAATACATTGCCAAGACCAATACAACTACATCAACGAAGGTTGGACAAGGTGCACCATTGTTCCGGAGGTGGACTGGCTCAACAAGCGTCAAAACATGTAACATACGATACAGAACACGGTTTCGGCCTGCTTGGGTGAGTCGAAACAAGCGAGTCGGGCGCGCTCGGCAAACACCTCGCGATGCTTGACACTGAGCTATACACGATTCGCATTGCTGTTCATATATGCCAGTCCTCACTGCCAGAAACCGCAACGCGATGTGCTGAGATGCTGTCGCGCTTATTAGGCCTTGTCCGCCATAGGCAAAGCAAGCTACTGCACCACGCTGGTGATTCAAGACATCAAACTCCAGATCGCACTGATCAAGGAACGGTGCGACCAAGTGACAGTCTCGCAGCTGCTTGCAGATGATGGTGTAGAACGGATAGAACCCGTGAAGGCTGCAGTAAGGCTTGCAGCGACACAGCGCCCGAAGGCGAGCTTATATCGAAGATCAGCAAAGCCGACAGTAATGGCAAAAGTTCAGTGACGGCAAAATATCTACAGCTCGAATCAGGACATGCCGTAACCGGATTATATGTACTGAGAACCGAGCAGGCACAAGATCCACGTTACTGGCGGCGCAACGGTAGCAGACAGACTGTCTCACACTTACCGACAGAGTGTTGGAAGCAGTCTCCGTAATAAGCAAGATCTTGATTGAAGATGATCTCCTTCACTTATGCCAAATTTTGGTTGACGAGGCCCTACTGTTATCAATTAAGCGGCTTGATTGAGTCTTGATGACATTGTCATGGTATGAGAGTCTTGGCGCTCAATCATCGCGTTGTAATGCCATAAGATCGTGTCTTGCAAGCTCCGGAGCCTCAGAGGCATCCTTTATATTGTAGAACAGACTAGTGGTTGGCGTTGATGATCGCCGCCGTTGAGGAGCCGAGACCTGGCTAAGTTGTGACGGCGCAAAGGAGAGTGTACTTTGCTAGACTTTGTAGTTTCGTTCCTTATACATTGGAGATGATCTGCTCGGAAAAGTAAACCCAGGCTCTACCGAGTTGATCGTGCGCTTGCTTCTGCGAGTTTGTCGCATTGATTTAAATCTCCAGGGTTAGGGTTAAGGTTGGGGTTGCTCTATTGCCTATATCATTTTACGCCATTATCCAAAACAACTCCAATCAAGCCTCATCAAGCCCTGATCAAGCGCTTAGTTGATTAGCATTGTGTTACAGATCAACTGATGATGGTGAGCATTCATTAAGCGCTTAGTTGACAGAGATTATCATCAATCTCATTGGTTAGATCCTCTCCATCCGCTTGCTCATCGCGGAACCCGGTCGGAAGTGAGAAGAGATCGGGATGTAGTGCTAAAAGCCATGCATCATAAGGAGATCGAAATTTCAATGCGGAAAGACACGTTAGACATTCAACTACAGTCAATCCCTACCTGACCAGGTTCCCTATCAAGATTCCGCGCTAAGAGGTACTTTGCCTTCCGCCGTGCACATCTCTACAGCCACGCATCTTCTTTATTTGCGACCTATCACATCATCTTCTTCATCCATTTGTGCATCTGTAGAGTGTGATAAAAGCATAGGTTGGGCCTTGTTTGGCCGCACCACGAGCCGTGGAGTGGGTGTTCTAGTTCCAGCCGCGCGACCGGCTGTCCGTGGCATCCTGCTCTAGGTCTGCTTATTGAGCCTTGGGGTTTCCAAACAGACCTCATACGTTCCGCGACATCGAGTAGGGCATTCAGATGTTAGTAAGATGGCAGTAGCACGGGGTGGTAAGCACTTTGCAGGGTTCGCAAAGTATGGGTCGGTACTTCGTAGCGCTGAAGGCTGGGATTCCGCCCGCCGGCCGCCAGCCAAACGGGCTGTTTCGGTCGCGCGGCCCCTCAGATCGCCCGCTTCGAGGTACCGGCAGGAGTGATTACAACCCTGCAAAGCGCTCGCGCCATGATCTGTTCAAGACCCTGCTGGCTGCAGGTCGGCCGTTGAGACGTGGAGAATGTAGTGATGTCTATTTGAACGACGAGCGAAACGCTCGTAGCGTGTAGGATCGCTTCTCCGTTGTGCCATGCCCAGCGGCAGATGAGAGTCTCACACTTTGAGAAGCAGTAGCACAGCCGACACGCGCATCAAATGGGGCGTCATTATATTCTAGGGGACCGCAATGTCTTGGAGAAGCTATCACAATTCACCATAAATAAAGAAAATGCGTTGTCGTGGAGGGGTGCGTGTGCAAAGTGGAAGTACCTGTTAGCGTGAAATCTGGGTAGGGAGACCTCTTAGGTAGGGACTGAGTGTACTTTATCGGCGAAAGCGCCGCAGAAGCAGTGCTCCGATTCCCTGACTACACAACGATGGGAAAGGGGAAGGAGAATAAGAAACCAAGAACTACAGAATAATGGGACGTTGGCCGCCCTAACAGGCGCGAGGGGACGATAGGACAGGTGGAGAGGGAGTGGTACGAGGCGGCGGATGGAAGTACAACAAAACAAAGATAGAACAGTAGGAAGGCATTGAGCCCGAAAGCCGCGGCGGCTAGAAAATGTCGAGACGGCAAGCAGGAGCACGAAGGATAGGACGAAGCAAGGGCATAAGTGGGAACAAGAAGTCTTCTAGTAAATAGCTAGGGGATGTCGTGAACCAGACAGCTTCCATGCAATATTTCCGAATACAAGAAGAGAAAATTCCACCACGGATCGAGTTTCGCTCAATTTCCTACTATCACCGGAGCCGGGTACAGTACGCACATCGCCATCTTCTTCCCCAATATTTGGTTGTCACTACACCGGCGATGAAGGCTATTGCCAGCACCATCGCCTGACAGCCGAAGTTCACACCAGGGCTGGTCGTCCGAATCCATTTCAGCTGGAAATAGATCACGCAGAATCCACCAGTCGTACTAGAGTGAGTGGGTCAGCGCAATTTCGTCGAGATGACACAGTACCATATCATCTTGCCGCCACAAATTTTTAGTTGCTGCAACGAGCGAAGCATGATTCGAGAAGCTATCAAGGCAGTAGGTCGAGACTGCTGTAGTCGCCGAGACCATGGACTATGCTCAATCCAATGACTTGCGGCGGTGTGTTGACAAGTCCTTGCAGTGTGCGGAAAGTAATGAAAGATGCATAGTTCGGCGAGACTGCCGTAGCCAATACGAAAATCATCAATATCGGGTTGCATACACTTACATTTTGTAAAGGATGATATGAAGCTGATTCTTATGCTGTGCGAGAGGTTCTACAACTGCCTTCAACGTCTTCGACTCGTTCGGAACTGTTTCAAGTCTCTTCTCCTATACAGTACAGTACCATCAGTGTCATGTTTTATCTGGCGTCGGCTTTACGGTGCAGCTCTTCCACCCAGGAGGTCGTCGGTAGGCCGTTGGGGACTGCCTGTCAACATCTTATCTGTTTGTCTGACTATACCCATGACGTTCTTCTATGTTCGGCTTCAGTATTGCCCAGTCACAGCCGAAAACATGTTTATCACTCGAACCGTTGCACCAAAGTAAGTGATCTTGCTAACGGATGCCCTTCAAATATTGGTCATCCACTATGTTTGGAGGTGTTTTAATTATCGCATGGGCTTACTAAGTCTTCAAAGGGACGTTCAATCACGTAGTCCTTGGGATGCTGGTTAAACGTGACACAACACAGCAGGTGATGCACTTGTCGTATTACAATCGAGCATGTCATCTGTCGACGACTTAGGATGACGGTCGTTAGCGGTGTCGTGCGATTCGCCGATGTGGCCCGTCAAATACTGAACACGTGCGTCAAACACATGACAAAGCTCCATTTTTACCTAATATATAAAAGTGACTAGTTAAAGCAGATGGATTATGAGGAGTGGTGTAAAATCACTCATGGCTACCCACTTCATCAAAATCAGAGAACATGAAAGATGGGACAGGAAGGTTAGAGAGCCCCAAGTCCTCCGATCTCACGTAAATCTGCTGCACGAAGTGAACAAATGCATGAATGTCGGAGACTGTACTGGCAGCGCCGAGGCTAACGCGTACGACTCCTGTTGGTCTTCCCAAAGCGAATTGCAACGGGTTGCTGCATCGATGTCCAGCATCATATGCTTGACGCAGATCCTTGCTGTCCCACCCCAGGTGCATTGCGATACCTCCAGGATTGCAAAGCGAGCCGCTGCGAACGTAGATGTTGTGTTCACTGGCACAACGCTCTACCTCTTTGTGACCAACAAGCCCGCCATCAGCTCGTAATATATTGAGCGCGAGCACAGCGCCTTGGTTGTCACTATTAGTGCGCTGAATATCGTTGCCACCGTATAGCTTTACGGCAGGCAATCCGTTGTCGTGTCTCAGTTCGAGCAGTGATCTCCGAAGCTCACTAGAAAGGGTCGTGGTCTTCTTGGAGATTACCTGCATTGGGTCAGGACCGTAGATCTCCTCGTGCACATCGATGGCATGGCCAAGGGCAATGATCGAGTGAAAAGGCAGCGTCCCATCTTCCAATGCTTCGTGGACTCGACCTTGTTTCAAGGCGTGCCATGCGCGTGGCTTTGAAGTGACCATCTCTACAGTACCGCCCCCAAAGTACCTGCGGCGCTGCAAGAGTGGGAGATGTTGTTTTTGCACCAAGAGCGCGCCCAGGTCAGGAAGCCCAAATATCTTGTAGAATGAGATGGCCACAAAGTCGGGGCTAGAGTCTGCGTGGGAGAGTTCCAACGCTGTTGTGCTCGCAAGACTTGCGGCATCCATGAGAGTGAGCACTCTTTCGTTCCCCTGACGGCCGCGGAGCCGACCTGGCCTTTGCACGAAAACATCAGCACATCCTATCTCTGGCCGGCTTCTGTTGAAGACTTTTATACTCACCAACGTAAAGGCAATCTGCGGCCCGTCATGTTGGACTGCCCAGGGTATGCTAAGAGATGCAGCTTTGCATCATTGTTTTCGGAACGCCTGCCGTAATCTACCCACTCGTCCACTTTGCGGTCATCCTCGAAGCAATGGTGAGTATCCGCCAGTTCACGACCACCGACTAGTGACGTATGGGAGTCCTGATGATAGCCGTACCATAGGTCCTCGCACTCTGACTTTGTGTAGTCCTTCAAGCACTCGAGCAGGAGCTTGATAGCGGAAGTTGCATTGGCTGTGAAGACGATGTCAAAGTCTTTCGGATCGGCTTTGAAGAAATGCAGCGCTTTGAGTCTGACAGACTCGATACACTTGCTGGTATGCAGTGAAGGTAGGGAGTCTGAATGTGGATTTCCGTAGAGGTTGTGTTCAAGGTCTGCTGTGATCCGATGCAGCAAGGTGGCCGCGTATACCTATCCCGCGTTATTCGATGCCATTTTGGATGGTTTGGTGCTCTGTATGCTCTTACCGTTGTTCCACCATGATCTAGATAAACTTTGTCTACCAGCTGTGGGTATTGTTTGCGTCGGACTGAATGAGATCCGCTCGCGGCTGAGCGTGACACCTCAAGGGTGGCTTTAGGTTGGAGCTTCATCGGGTATCGGAGTGAGAGATTGATGAAGATCGACTAGAGCATTCAAGACCGGTGAAGGAAGATCACTTGTTCGATGAGTGGATTCTACTGTAAAGATGGTTGTCTCGGATTTATGGTGCGAATGTGCGATCGCGGGGAAACCATCTCGAAGAGACGTCGTCGGCCGCTCCACGACACCATCATTCTCCCGGGATTCAAAAAAAGGACGTGCTATATTTGGGCTGCATCCGATGACAAAAATGTAAGTCTATCTTTAGCTCCTGATGCAGCGACACGGCAAGAGTGCTGTGGAACTCCAACCAAGGCTCTCTTTACAGTCATACTGTACAGTAGTACTGTACAGCCAATGTGTCTCGCACGACTCCAAACATCACGTTTCCACAACTGACGTTACTAATGAAGTCCCTCCTTGATATCCCAAATTCATCGACTTCTACGCCTCTAAATTGATATCTCTGGTCAAACAAGTACAATGGTTGATATCAGACTATATCAGTAGTAGAACGAGCAAGCGTAAACGTGTAATCTGAACAGATGTCGCTCAAACGTCCATACTATGAGGGCGAGTCTTTGTCCACCTTCTACAAGGCTGTAGCGTGCCATGTAGGGTCATAAACCTTGTAAGACACGGGTTTACAAACAGACCTAACCTGCATTCGGGCGTTGCGAAAACATTATCATTCGTCATGTACTGCAAGCTGGCGACAAAGAGATTTCCTCTCCAAATTTACGTCTTTGCACTTCCGCTTTCTCTAAAGCAGAACATCATAGAGTCAGAAGGTATAAGAATCTTATCGTCATCAGGCCCTCGGCGAAACGCGTGTCAGCAGATGTTCGAGAGCCACAACGATCGTGTCATCTAGGCGGTGTTCTCACACAACTCGACCTGGCTCGCGTCTGTGTCTGACGATGGTGCAAACAAGATCTGATACGTCGCCAGTGGCGTCTGTTTGCAAAAACTGGAGGGCCATCGCAACGTGGTCTGGTAGTCACCTTGTCACACGACTCGACCCGGCTTGCGTCGGTGTCTTGGGACAGCACGATCAAGACCCGGGACACCGGTGGGAGCACCTGCCTGCTACGCTCAAGGGCTGCGGTACTCAAACTCTGTTACTGTCTTTCTCCCATGATGCAGTACTATCGGTGGGGTCACATCAGAATACTCACAACAGCCGCAAAAGCCCTATCATTGAAGCATCGAAGTCAATCCAAACCAATCGCGGCTGACATAGAAGTCACAAGAGGCGCTCTTGCTAGCTACTGCTGGGCTGGAGCCTTCGCTTCGATAACTGTCGACCGCAAGTGCCATGGTGGAAGGTTGAGCAGGG
>Ga0265797_10003077_pt1 | contig 27139 bp, 22 predicted proteins | sample P2T30metagenome_FD_192433 | JGI IMG/M metagenome (GOLD analysis project Ga0265797, IMG submission 192433) | Plant litter microbial communities from East Loma Ridge, Irvine, California - P2 T30 | ecosystem: Environmental > Terrestrial > Plant litter > Unclassified | place: USA: California... | reverse complement strand
GCGACCGCGCTGGTCGAGACCGGCTCGAAGATGGACGAGGTGATCTTCGAGGAGTTCAAGGGCACCGGCAACATGGAGCTCCGCCTCTCGCGCCACCTGGCCGACAAGCGCATCTTCCCGGCCGTCGACGTCAACGCGTCGGGCACCCGCCGCGAGGAGATGCTCCTCAGCCCCGACGAGGTCGCCATCACGTGGCGTCTCCGCCGTGCCCTCGCCGGCCTCGACCCGCAGAAGGCCCTCGAGATCGTCCTCGGCAACCTCCGCGAGACGAAGTCGAACGTGGAGTTCCTCGTCCAGGTCCAGAAGTCGGTCCCCGCGGGCGGGCACGACTCCGGCCACAAGGAGCACTAGGCGTGTTCGAGTCGGTGTCGGTGCTGCTGGCGGAGCACGACGACCTGCAGACGCAGCTCAGCGACCCCGCCGTGCACGCCGACGCGGCCCGGGCCAAGAAGATCAACCGTCGCTACGCCGAGCTCAGCCGCATCGTGGCTGCCCACTCGGCGTGGCAGCAGGCCCAGGACGACCTCGAGGCCGCGCGCGAGCTGGCCAAGGAGGACGACGCGTTCGCGGCGGAGGTGCCGGCCCTCGAGACCGGTCTCGACGAGGCCCAGGAGAAGCTCCGGCGGCTCCTGATCCCGCGCGACCCCGACGACGGCCGCGACGTGATCATGGAGATCAAGGGCGGTGAAGGAGGCGCGGAGAGCGCCCTGTTCGCCGCCGACCTCCTGCGCATGTACCTGCACTACGCCGAGTCCAAGGGCTGGAAGAGCGAGATGATCGCCAGCGACGACTCCGACCTCGGCGGCTACAAGAACGTGCAGGTGGCCATCAAGTCGAACGCCACCGACCCGGCGCAGGGCGTCTGGGCGCACCTCAAGTACGAGGGCGGCGTGCACCGGGTCCAGCGCGTCCCGGCGACCGAGTCGCAGGGGCGCATCCACACCTCGACGACGGGCGTGCTCGTCTTCCCCGAGGTCGACGAGCCGGAGGAGGTCGACATCAACCAGAACGACCTCAAGATCGACGTCTACCGCTCGAGCGGCCCCGGCGGCCAGTCGGTGAACACGACCGACTCCGCGGTGCGCATCACGCACCTCCCGACGGGCATCGTCGTGGCCATGCAGAACGAGAAGAGCCAGCTGCAGAACCGCGAGGCCGGCATGCGCGTGCTGCGGGCTCGCATCCTCGCCCGTCAGCAGGAGGAGCAGGCGGCGATCGCGTCCGACGCCCGCAAGAGCCAGATCCGGGGGATGGACCGGTCGGAGCGCATCCGCACGTACAACTTCCCCGAGAACCGCATCGCCGACCACCGCACCGGCTACAAGGCGTACAACCTCGACGCCGTCATGGACGGCGCCCTCGGGCCCGTCGTCGACTCGTGCATCCAGGCCGACGAAGAGGCGCGCCTCGCGGAGATCGGCGACACCGAGTCGTGAGCGACCCGGTCGCCGACGCCGTGGCCGCGGCCCGCACGGTCGACGCCGCGCTGGTCGCGGCGTCGGCCGTGCTCGCTCGGGCGGGCGTGCCGACGCCGCGGGTCGACGCCGAGCTCCTGGTGTCGCACGCGACCGGTCTCGAGCGCGGGGTCGTCCTCGCCCGGGCCGTGACGGGCAGCGCGCTCACGGGGGAGCAGGCGGAGGCGCTGGCCGGCCTGGTCGCGCGCCGCGCCTCCCGCGAGCCCCTGCAGCACATCACGGGCGTGGCCTGGTTCCGCTCGATGGCCCTGCACGTCGGGCCCGGCGTCTTCGTGCCCCGACCCGAGACGGAGGGGGTGGCCCAGCTCGCCGTCGACGCCCTCCGGGCCGCGGCCGACGCCCGTCCGGTGGCCGTCGACCTCGGCACCGGCAGCGGGGCGCTCGCCCTCTCGCTCGCGACCGAGGTGCCGCACGCGCACGTGGTGGCGGTGGAGCTCTCCCCGGCCGCGGCGACCTGGACCCGGCGCAACATCGCCTCGCTCGGGGCCGACAACGTCGACCTCGTCGTCGGCGACATGGCCGACGCCCTGCCCGAGCTCGACGGCACGGTCGCGGTCGTCGTGAGCAACCCCCCGTACATCCCCGTGGGCATGGTCCCTCGCGACCCCGAGGTGCGTCTGCACGACCCCGAGCTGGCCCTCTACGGCGGCGACGACGGTCTCGACCTCGTCCGGGCGCTGTCGCAGACCGCCCGGCGGCTGCTGAGGCCGGGCGGCACCCTCGTCGTCGAGCACGGCGAGGAACAGGGCTCGGCCATCCGCGAGGTGCTCCTCGGCGACGGCTGGCGGGCTCCCGCGACGCAGCCCGACCTCACCGGCCGGGACCGCTCGACCACGGCGGTGCGCTGACCCGCCCACCAGGTCGGCCCCACTATCATCGTCTCGTCATGACCTCCTCCTACGACCTCTCCGTCGCGTCCGAGCTGCTGACGGGCATGCGTGCCGCCCGCGGGGCCGTCGGCCGCGGCGAGCTCGTCGTCATGCCCACCGACACGGTGTACGGCGTGGCAGCCGACGCCTTCGACTCCGCCGCCGTCCAGGCTCTCCTCGACGCGAAGGGCCGTGGGCGCCAGTCGCCGCCGCCGGTGCTCGTCAAGGGCCTCGACACGCTGGCTGCCCTCACCGAGACGGTCCCCGATCTCGTCCGGCCGTTGCTCGACGAGTTCTGGCCGGGTCCGCTCACCGTCATCTTCCGTGCCCAGCCGTCCCTCAGCTGGGACCTCGGCGAGACCCGCGGCACCGTCGCGCTGCGCATGCCGAGCCACCCGATGGCGCTCGAGCTCCTCGAGGAGACCGGGCCGCTCGCCGTCTCCAGCGCCAACCTGACCGGCCAGCCGGCGGCGGCCACCGTCGACGAGGCTCGCGCGATGCTCGGCGACAGCGTGGCCGTGTACCTCGACGCCGGGGCGGTCGGCACCGACTACGAGCGACGGCCCGGGGCCAACACGGGCTCGACCATCGTCGACGCGACCGCGGCGGCCGACGGCGTGCTCCGCATCGTGCGGCACGGGGTGCTGCCCGACTCCGAGATCAGGCGCGTCGTGGGGGACGACGCCGTCGCGTGAGGTACTACCTGCTGGCCCTGGCCATCTCGGCCGCGGTCAGCTTCGTCCTCTCCGTCGTGGTCTGGCGCCTGGGGCTCCGCTTCCGTCTCTACCCGACGATCCGCGAGCGCGACGTCCACCAGACCCCGACGCCCCGGCTCGGGGGCATCGCGATGTGGGCCGGCATCGTGGTCGCCCTGCTGGCCGCGTGGTTCGTCTTCCCGCTGATCTCCGGCGTCGACTACTTCCGCCTGGTGTTCGCCGACCCCGGGCCGCCGTTGGCGATCATCGGCGCCGCGACGATCATCGTGGTGATCGGCGTGGTGGACGACCTCTACGACCTCGACTGGATGACCAAGCTCGCCGGGCAGGTCATCGCCGCCGGGGTCCTGGCCTGGCAGGGCGTGCAGCTGGTCTCCTTGCCGATCGGCAGCAGCCTCGCCGTGGGCTCGCCCGTGATGTCCCTCATCCTGACGATCCTCGCGGTGGTCCTCGTGATGAACGCCGTGAACTTCATCGACGGGCTCGACGGGCTCGTCGCCGGCGTCACGATCATCGCCAACGGCGTCTTCTTCATCTACAGCTTCGTCATCTCGCTCACGATCGGCCAGACGGAGTACTTCAACCTCGCGGCCCTCCTCACCGCCGTGCTGATCGGCGCGTGCCTCGGCTTCCTGCCCCTGAACTGGCACCCCGCTCGCCTGTTCATGGGCGACGCCGGAGCCCTGCTGACGGGTCTGCTGATGGCCACCAGCGCCATCTCCGTGACGGGTCAGATCGATCCCGCGACGATCTCCCGCAGCGCGCTCCTGCCGGCGTTCATCCCGATCCTGCTGCCCTTCGCCGTGCTGATCGTGCCGCTCCTCGACTTCGGCCTCGCCGTCCTCCGCCGCGTCGGTGCCGGCAAGTCCCCGTTCACGGCCGACCGCAAGCACCTGCACCACCGCCTCCTCGACATGGGGCACTCGCACTTCCACGCGGTGCTGATCTTCTACGCGTGGACCCTCGTGGTCTCCGTCGGCTGCCTGCTGTTCCTGTTCGTCAAGCCGCCGTGGCTCGTCGTCGTGTTCCTCGTCGTCGGGCTCGTCACGTGCGCCGTGCTGACCCTCGCGCCGCTCAGCCGTCGCAAGAAGGTGGAGGTCGCGGTCCAGTCGACCCGCTCCGACGAGCTCGCGGCGACGCGGTCCGACCGGTACGACCCCCTCGACGAGGCCGCCCAGACGCTCGGCCCCGCGCCCTCCGACCCGGCCCTCCCGGCCGACGTCGCCAGCCCCCCACCCCCGAAGGACCACTGATGAACGCCCGATCGATCTTCACCAAGATCCTGACGTACACCGGCCTCCTGGCCCTCGCGATCGCCGTCGTCGGGGGAGGGGTCGGCTACCTCACCGCCGGGAGCGACGGGCTGTGGAGCGCCCTGCTCGGCGTCGCCCTCGCCGTGGTGTTCGCGGGGATCACCGCGAGCACCATGCTGGTCGCGATCCGGTTCCGGCTGGCGGCGTTCTTCGGCATCGTCATGGGCGCGTGGCTGCTGAAGCTGGTCGTCTTCATCGTGCTGCTCGTCGTCGTGAAGGACCAGCCCTTCGTCGACGACGTGGTGCTCTTCCTGTCGCTGGTGGTGTCCATCGTCGGCACCCTCGCCATCGACGCCCTCGTCGTCGTGCGCGCCCGGCTGCCGCACGTCAGCGACGCGGAGCTCCCGGCAGCTCCCCGCGACTGACCCGCCGGAGGCGCGGGTCGCCTCCACAGGACGCCCACAGCCGTCGGAATGCCTGCACACAGCGAAAAAGGGCAGGACGATTCGCTGTGGCCCTCGTTCCCTTGATAGGGTGATCTCCGTTCCCCGGCCGCGATTCTCTGCGGGTTCGGATGACAACCCCACCAATCGTCGCGACACTTCAGGGTGCTCGCCCCGACACAGGAGATAGCGCTGATAGCGAACGCTGTGAACCTGCTCTCCGCTGCCGATGCCGGCCACGGAGACGGGGGATTCCACGCCCCGACTCTTGACGAGTTCTTCCCTTCCGCCATCTTCTTCGAGGGCACGCCCTTCGAGCTGAACCGCATCATGCTGGTCCGCCTCTTCGCGATCGCCGTCATGCTGCTGCTGTTCTGGCTGGCTCTCCGCAAGGGCCGGCTCATCCCGTCCCGTGGGCAGAGCATCGCAGAGCTGGGCCTCGACTTCGTACGGATCCAGATCGTCGAGGAGATCCTCGGCGAGAAGCTGGGTCGGAAGTACCTCCCGCTGCTGGCTGCGATGTTCTTCGGCATCTTCGCCATGAACATCACGGGCATCGTGCCGGGCCTCAACATCGCCGGCACCTCCGTGGTGGCGATGCCCCTCATGCTCGCCGTCGTGGCGTACGTGATGTTCATCTACGCAGGCATCCGCGAAGCGGGCACCGGCACGTTCTTCCGCAACGCGCTGTTCCCGCCCGGGGTGCCGTGGCCGATGTACATCCTGCTGACGCCCATCGAGTTCATCAACATCTTCATCGTCCGCCCGATCTCCCTGGCGCTGCGACTGCTGCTGAACATGATGGTCGGCCACCTCCTGCTGGTGCTCTGCTTCGCGGCGACGCACTTCTTCTTCTTCAGCATGAGCGGCGGGTTCATCGCCTTCGGAGCCCTGACCCTCGTCGGCGGCTTCGTGATGACCATCGTCGAGATGGCCGTCGCCGTGCTGCAGGCCTACGTCTTCACACTCCTCGCCTCGGTCTACATCCAACAGGCCGCGGCGAAAGAACACTAAGAACGACGGCGGCCGTCGACCGACGGCCACCGCCCAACCGGAAGGAAACACACAGTGGACACCACCACGATCCTCGCTGAGATCAACGGCAACATCGCGACCGTCGGCTACGGCCTCGCTGCGATCGGCCCCGGCATCGGTATCGGCATCGTCGCGGGCAAGACCGTCGAGGCCATGGCTCGCCAGCCTGAGCTCGCCGGCCGCCTCCAGGTCACCATGTTCCTGGGCATCGCGTTCACCGAGCTGCTGGGCTTCATCGGCCTCGCCGCCGGCTTCATCTTCTCCTGATCAGTTAGGACGACACACCGATGATCGAGACGATCCTCGCGGCAGAAGGGGCACCCGAAGGGGCGGCCGTCTTCTTCCCCGCTGTTTACGACGTCCTGTGGTCTGCCGTCGTCTTCGTGGTCATCGCGGCGTTCTTCGGGCTCTTCGCGATCCCGCGGTTCCGCAAGATCCTCGACGAGCGCGCTGAGCGCATCGAGGGCGGCATCAAGCACGCCGAGGCCGCGCAGGCCGAGGCTGCCCAGGCCCTGGGCGAGTACAAGAAGCAGCTGGCCGACGCTCGCGCCGAGGCCGCTCGCATCCGCGAGGCCGCTCGCGCCGAGGGCGCCGAGATCCTCGCTGACCTCAAGCAGCAGGCTCAGGCCGAGGCCGACCGCGTGACCGCGAACGCGCACGTGCAGATCGAGGCCGAGCGTGCGGCTGCCGTCGCGTCGCTCCGCGCCGAGGTCGGCTCGCTGGCCATCGACCTCGCGTCGGGCGTCATCGGTGAGTCGCTGAACGACGACGCTCGTGCGTCGGCCGTCGTCGACCGCTTCCTGGCCGACCTCGAGGCCGACCAGAACGCGAAGGCGGGCAACTGACGATGGGTTCCATGACCAGAGAGGCCCTCAGCTCGGCGCGGTCGGTTCTCGCCGACCTCGGCGACTCGGCCGACCTGGCCACGGGCGAGCAGGTCCTCGACGCCGGTCGGGTGATCGGCGGGTCCGTGCAGCTCCAGGCGTACTTCGCCGACCCGGCCGTCGAGGCCGCCGTCAAGAAGCAGCTCGTCGACCGGCTCTTCGGGTCGTTCTCCGAGCCGGCTCGGGCTCTCCTGCTCTCCGTCGTCGGCAGCCGTTGGTCGTCCGCGGACGACCTCCTGGCCGGCATCGAGGAGCTCGGGTTCCGGGTCGTCGCGTCCAGCCTCCCGGGAGACAGCAGCATCGAGAACGAGCTCTTCGCGTTCGACGCTGCCGTCTCGTCCGACTCCCAGCTCGAGCTCGCCATCGGCACCAAGCTCAGCGACCCCGAGGCGAAGTCGGGCCTCGTGCGCCGTCTCCTCGAGGGCAAGGCGAGCGCCCAGACGATCGCCATCGTCACCCACCTGGTGCGTCAGCCTCGTGGCCGTCGCATCGGCGAGCTCCTCCGGACCGCGGCCGACATCGTCGCCGACCAGTCCGACCAGCTCGTCGCGACCGTGACGACCGCGAAGCCCCTCGACGCCGCTCACGCGGGTCGTCTCGAGCGGGGTCTCTCGCAGCAGTTCGGGCGTAGCCTCCGCATCAACCAGGTCATCGACCCCGCCGTCATCGGCGGCCTGCGCGTGCAGATCGGTGACGAGGTCATCGACGGGACCGTCGCCACCAAGCTCAGCCTGCTCCGCCTCCAGCTCGCCGGCTAGGCACGCTCCCACACACAGACTCGAGGCCTCCCGAAGCCTCGCTACGAATAGGAATCACAATGGCAGACATCAAGATCAGCCCCGATGAGATTCGCGACGCGCTGAAGGACTTCGTCTCGTCGTACGACCCGTCGAAGGCCTCGACCACGGAGGTCGGCTACGTCACCGACGCCGCTGACGGCATCGCCCACGTCCAGGGCCTCCCGGGCGTCATGGCCAACGAGCTCATCCGCTTCGCGGACGGCACGCAGGGCCTGGCTCAGAACCTCGACGAGGACGAGATCGGCGCCATCGTGCTCGGCGAGTTCTCGGGCATCGTGGAGGGCATGGAGGTCACCCGCACGGGTGAGGTCCTGTCCGTGCCCGTCGGCGACGGCTACCTCGGCCGCGTGGTCGACCCGCTGGGCGCCCCCATCGACGGCCTGGGCGAGATCGCCACCGAGGGCCGTCGCGCCCTGGAGCTCCAGGCTCCCGGCGTCATGCAGCGCAAGTCGGTGCACGAGCCCATGCAGACCGGCATCAAGGCCATCGACGCCATGATCCCCGTCGGTCGTGGACAGCGTCAGCTCATCATCGGCGACCGCCAGACCGGCAAGACCGCGATCGCGATCGACACGATCATCAACCAGAAGGCCAACTGGGAGTCCGGCGACACGACGAAGCAGGTCCGCTGCATCTACGTCGCCATCGGCCAGAAGGGCTCGACGATCGCCTCCGTCAAGGGTGCGCTCGAAGAGGCCGGAGCCATGGAGTACACGACCATCGTGGCTGCTCCCGCCTCCGACCCGGCCGGATTCAAGTACCTCGCTCCCTACACCGGCTCGGCCATCGGCCAGCACTGGATGTACGGCGGCAAGCACGTCCTCATCATCTTCGACGACCTGTCGAAGCAGGCCGAGGCCTACCGCGCCGTGTCGCTGCTCCTGCGTCGCCCGCCGGGCCGTGAGGCGTACCCCGGCGACGTGTTCTACCTGCACTCGCGTCTCCTGGAGCGCTGCGCCAAGCTGTCCGACGAGCTGGGCGCCGGCTCGATGACGGGCCTGCCCATCATCGAGACCAAGGCGAACGACGTCTCGGCGTACATCCCCACCAACGTGATCTCGATCACCGACGGTCAGATCTTCCTCCAGTCCGACCTGTTCAACGCCAACCAGCGCCCCGCTGTCGACGTCGGCATCTCGGTCTCGCGAGTCGGTGGCGACGCTCAGGTGAAGTCGATCAAGAAGGTCTCCGGGACGCTCAAGCTCGAGCTCGCCCAGTACCGCTCGCTCGAGGCGTTCGCGATGTTCGCCTCCGACCTCGACGCCGCCAGCCGCCGTCAGCTCGCCCGCGGTGCACGCCTCACCGAGCTCCTCAAGCAGCCTCAGTACTCGCCGTACCCGGTCGAGGACCAGGTCGTCGCGATCTGGGCCGGCACCAACGGCAAGCTCGACGAGGTCCCCGTGCCCGACATCCTGCGCTTCGAGCGCGAGCTCCTCGACTACCTGGGTCGCAACACCTCGGTGCTCTCGGACCTCCGTGAGAAGAACGTGCTGTCCGACGACATCGTGTCGGCGCTGGACTCCTCCATCGACTCCTTCAAGCAGGAGTTCCAGACGGGAGAGGGCAAGCCCCTCGCCTCCGTCGGTCGCGAGGAGTTCCAGGCCACCGACGCCGACGACGTCAACCAGGAGAAGATCGTCAAGGCCAAGCGCTGACGCGCTCGACCGACGATCACGACTGACGAGACAACAGGAGAGTCATGGGAGCCCAACTACGGGTCTACCGACAGAGGATCCGCTCCGCGCAGACGACCAAGAAGGTCACCCGCGCCATGGAGCTCATCTCTGCTTCGCGCATCCAGAAGGCGCAGGCGCGGATGAAGGCCTCGGGTCCGTACTCGCGTGCCATCACGCGGGCGGTCTCGGCCGTGGCGACGTTCTCGGACGTCGACCACATCCTCACCACCGAGCCGGCCACGATCGAGCGGGCAGCGGTCGTGGTGTTCACCTCCGACCGAGGCCTCAACGGCGCGTTCAGCTCGAACACGCTGAAGGAGGCGGAGCAGCTGTCGCAGCTGCTCCGCAGCCAGGGCAAGGACGTGGTGTTCTACCTCGTCGGACGCAAGGCGCAGAACTACTTCGCCTTCCGCAAGCGTGACTCCGAGCAGATCTGGACGGGCAACACCGACCAGCCGGAGTTCTCCACGGCCAAGGAGATCGGCGACGCGGTCGTCGGCAAGTTCCTGACCGAGGCCGCCGAGGGCGGGGTCGACGAGATCCACATCGTCTACAACCGCTTCGTCAACATGGTCAGCCAGGTCCCCGAGGTCGTCCGGCTCCTGCCGCTGGAGGTCGTCGAGGGCATCGAGGAGCCCGCCGACGGCGAGGTCCTCCCGCTCTACGACTTCGAGCCCGACCCGATCGAGGTGCTGGACTCGCTCCTCCCGGTCTACATCGAGAGCCGCATCTTCAACGCGATGCTGCAGTCGGCGGCCTCCGAGCACGCGGCGCGCCAGAAGGCCATGAAGGCGGCCAGCGACAACGCCGACACCCTGATCCGCGACTTCACCCGTCTGGCGAACAACGCACGTCAGGCCGAGATCACGCAGCAGATCTCCGAGATCGTGGGCGGCGCCGACGCCCTCAGCTCGGCCAAGTAGATCTGCACCCCAGTTTCACCATCCGAAGAGAGAGAAGCCATGACTGACACCGCAACCGCGCCGGTCGCGACCGAGTCGGCTCCCGGCGTCGGGCGAATCGCCCGGGTCACGGGCCCCGTCGTCGACATCGAGTTCCCGCACGACGCCATCCCTGGCATCTACAACGCCCTGCACACGACGATCACGATCGGCGAGACGACCAGCGAGCTCACGCTCGAGGTCGCTCAGCACCTCGGCGACGACCTCGTCCGTGCCATCGCGCTCAAGCCGACGGACGGCCTCGTCCGCGGCCAGGAGGTCACGGACACCGGCGGGCCCATCACGGTCCCCGTCGGCGACGTCACCAAGGGCAAGGTCTTCAGCGTCACCGGCGACATCCTGAACCTCGAGGGCGACGAGAAGGTCGAGATCACCGAGCGCTGGCCGATCCACCGCAAGCCCCCGCAGTTCGACCAGCTCGAGTCGAAGACGCAGCTCTTCGAGACCGGCATCAAGTCGATCGACCTCCTGACTCCCTACGTCCAGGGCGGCAAGATCGGCCTCTTCGGCGGTGCGGGCGTCGGCAAGACGGTCCTCATCCAGGAGATGATCCAGCGCGTGGCGCAGGACCACGGTGGAGTCTCCGTCTTCGCCGGTGTCGGCGAGCGTACCCGTGAGGGCAACGACCTCATCGGCGAGATGGACGAGGCGGGTGTCTTCGACAAGACCGCCCTCGTCTTCGGCCAGATGGACGAGCCGCCGGGAACGCGCCTCCGCGTGGCCCTGTCGGCCCTGACGATGGCGGAGTACTTCCGTGACGTGCAGAAGCAGGACGTCCTGCTCTTCATCGACAACATCTTCCGGTTCACCCAGGCGGGCTCTGAGGTCTCGACGCTGCTCGGCCGCATGCCGTCCGCGGTGGGCTACCAGCCGAACCTGGCCGACGAGATGGGCGTCCTGCAGGAGCGCATCACGTCGACGCGTGGCCACTCGATCACCTCGCTGCAGGCGATCTACGTGCCGGCGGACGACTACACCGACCCGGCTCCGGCGACGACCTTCGCGCACCTGGACGCCACCACGGAGCTGTCGCGCGAGATCGCGTCGCAGGGCCTGTACCCGGCGATCGACCCGCTGACCTCCACGAGCCGCATCCTCGACCCCCGTTACCTGGGCGAGGCTCACTACAACACGGCCATCCGCGTCAAGGCGATCCTGCAGAAGAACAAGGAACTCCAGGAGATCATCGCCATCCTCGGTGTCGACGAGCTCTCGGAGGAGGACAAGATCACGGTCGCCCGTGCTCGTCGCATCCAGCAGTTCCTCTCGCAGAACACCTACATGGCGAAGAAGTTCACCGGCGTCGAGGGCTCGACCGTCCCGCTGAAGGACACCATCGAGTCGTTCACGGCGATCGCCGACGGCGAGTTCGACCACGTGGCCACGCAGGCCTTCTTCAACGTCGGGTCCATCTCCGACGTCGAGGAGAAGTGGGCGCAGATCCAGAAGGAGAACGGCTGATCGTGGCTGCTCTCACCGTGAGCGTCGTCTCGGCCGACCAGGAAGTCTGGTCGGGCGAGGCGTCCTCCGTCGTCGCCCGCACCTCCGAGGGTGAGATCGGGATCCTGCCCGGTCACGAGCCGCTCCTCGCCATCCTCGCCTCGGGTCGTGTCCGTGTCCGCCAGGCCGACGGCTCGACCGTCGAGGCCACGGCGGAGGACGGCTTCCTGTCCGTCGAGAACGACACGGTCACGGTCGTCGCGCGCAACGCGCAGCTGGCCTGACCCGACTCCGTCCCACCCGCTCCACCGTGCTGTTCCTGCTGCCCCCGTCCGAGACGAAACTCGACGGGGGCAGCGGCATGTCCGGGCTCGACCTCGGGTCGTTGTCCTTCCCGCAGCTGACTCCCGTCCGGTCCGCGACCCTGTCGCGTCTGCAGGAGCTCTCCGTCGACGAGGCCGCCTCCATGGCCGCCCTCAAGCTGGGCCCCCGCCTCGTCGGGGAGGTGGCGCGCAACCGGCAGGTCGCGACCTCGCCGGTCGAGCCGGCGCTGGCTCGCTACACCGGAGTGCTCTACGACGCCGTCCGCGCGGCGGAGCTCGACGAGGCTGCCTGGACCTGGGCGGGTCGCCACGTGCTGATCCACTCGGCTCTCCTCGGGCTGGTCTCCGCGTCCGACCGCGTGCCGGCCTACCGTCTCTCGCACGACTCCCGCCTGCCGGGCCCGAGCCTCGTCCAGACCTGGCGCGAGCCCCTGGCAAGTGTCCTCGCGGGCGTGGACGACGTCGTCCTCGACCTGCGCTCGGAGGGCTACGTCAAGCTCGGGCCTGCTCCCGAGGGGCGGAGCGCCTTCCTCCGGGTCGTCTCCGACGAGGGGGGCCGGCGGCGGGCCCTCAACCACTTCAACAAACGCTCGAAGGGCCTCCTCGTCGGAGCGCTCCTGCGCTCGAGGCCCGACCTGAGGTCGTGGGCGGACCTGGCCGCCTGGGCCGAAGGGGAGGGCATCGAGCTCGAGCTCGGCGACGGAGAAGTGGTCCTCGTGTCGGAGTCTCTCGCGCGCGCTGCGGCCTGACCCGCCGGGCCCGAGCCCGTCAGGGCAGGGGAACGGGGCCCTCGCGATGCACGATCCCCTCGTGGCGCAGCAGCCACCGCTTCGTCTCGATGCCGCCGCCGACGGTGTAGCCGGTGAGGCCACCGGTCCTGCCCAGCACCCGGTGGCACGGCACGAGGATCGGGAGGGGGTTCGCCCGGACGGCGCCGCCGACGGCGCGACCCGCCTGGGGGCTGCCGATGGCGCCGCCCAGACGGCCGTAGGTCGTCGTCCGGCCCCACTCGACGACGCTCAGCGCCGACCAGACGGAGCGCTGGAAGGACGTCCCCGTGAACCTCAGGGGCAGGTCGAACCAGCGACGGACCCCGAGGAAGTAGTCCGTGACCTGGGTGCGCGCGGCGACGAGGAGCGCATCGGGTCGCTCGTCCTCGCCGTCGTGGGGCAGCAGGCCCTCGCGCTCGACGAACACCCGCTCGACCGCGAATCCCCGGCTCACGATCTCGATGCGGCCCACGGGGGAGGCGAGCCGGACGAATCCCGTCTCGTCGTCGACGTCGTCGTGCCCCGGTGGCGGGGGCGGCACCAGGGCGAGGCTGCTCATGGCGCGACCGTAGGACGGCCGGGTCCGCGCCTCCTTGCCCTGACGATGCCCTGGGGACAACTCGAGGTGGACCGTCGTTGTGGAGGAGGGGCTCGGCAGGTGTGCGACCTGTAGCGTCGTCACCGGGGCGCGTCGCGTCCTCGGCGCCGCCGGGATCGTCCTCGATCTCGACGGCCGGAGATCGAAGGCCCGGGAGCTGCCGTGACACCTGTCCCTGACCGTCGCGCCGACGACGACACCGTGCTCGTCGGCCCCGGAGCGGCCCCCCGGTCCGACGACACGGTCGTCGGACGAGCGGGGACGAGGGGCGTGCCCGCCGGCGACGACACGGTCCTCGTGCCGCGGACGACGACCTCGGCGGCGGCCACGACCACGTCGGCTCGTCCGGCCCGTCGCCTCCACGGGGTCAGGGCGGCCGGCCGCGATCTCCGCCTCGACGTGCCCGTCGTCGTGGGACGGCGACCGAGCGGTCCGCGGGTGCCGGGCCCGGAGCAGCCCGTCCTGGTCCGCGTCCACTCGGCGACCGGCGAGGTCTCGAGCACGCACGTCCGCGTGGAGCAGCAGGGCGACACGGTCGTGGTCACGGACCTCAGGTCGACCAACGGCACCGTCGTGGCCCTCCCGGGCAGGGTTCCCGTCCGACTCCGGCAGGGCGAGTCCGCCGTGGCCCTCGCAGGGACCATAGTGGACATCGGCGACGGGAACCTCCTCGAGGTCCTGCCGCCCCAGCGAATCCCCCTCCAGGAAGATCCCTCCCGTGACTGAGCTCGGCCGCACGACGACCGCCCACCCCCTCGCCCTCGAGGGGTCCGCCCTGATGCTCGACTGGGCCGGCGTCACCGACGTCGGTCGCCGTCGTGCCCACAACGAGGACAGCTACGTGGCCGAGGCGCCCGTCTTCGCGGTGGCCGACGGCATGGGCGGACACAGCGCCGGCGACGTCGCGAGCGACGCCGTCGTGCGTCGCCTGCACGAGGTCGCCACGACCGACTTCCTCAGCGCCGACGACGTGGAGCTCGCCCTGCAGCGTGCCACCGAGGACATCGCCGTGGCGGCGGAGGGCACGGAGCTGGGCGTCGGCACGACGGCCACCGGTGCGTTCCTGTCCGTCGAGGAGGGCGCGCCCTCCTTCACGATCTTCAACGTCGGGGACTCGCGGGTCTACCTGCACGACTCCGGCGTGCTCCGCCAGGTCACCGTCGACCACTCGGTCGTCCAGGAGATGGTGGACGCGGGCATGCTCCACCCGGACGACGCCGAGAGCCACCCCGACAGCAACGTCATCACCCGTGCCGTCGGGTTCGACGTCGACCCCCGCCCCGACTACTGGCGCGTGCCCCTCCGAGTGGGGCTGCGCCTCCTCGTCTGCTCGGACGGCCTGACGAAGGAGCTCGACGCGAGCCGCATCGCCTCCGTGCTCGGTGCGGCGCCCAGCGCCCTCGACGCCGCCACCGCGCTCGTCGACCAGGCCGTCTCGGCCGGGGGGCGCGACAACGTGACCGCCGTGGTCGTCGACGTGCGGGGCACCGAGGCTCCGGGTGCTGGCGAGCCCGACGAGACCACCGTCCCCAGCTAGGCCCCCGAGGGGTCCCCCCCGAAGTGGGGGAGGAGGGGCTGTCCCCAGCGGGAGGGGCCCGGGTCGGGGCCTCCTGCGCTCCGCCTACAATCGATCGCGTCGACGAGAACGCGACCCGACCGACGCGGAGCTCGTCGGAGACGAACGAGGAGGTGGCCGCCGTGGCACGTCGCCTCCCGTCGTCCCCGCCCGTCCTCCCGGGGTTCTCGGCCGTCCACGTGCTCGGCTCCGGCGGCTTCGCCGACGTCTTCCTGTACGAGCAGAACATGCCTCGTCGACAGGTGGCGGTCAAGGTCATGCTCAGCGAGGTCGTGAACGACACCGTCAGGCGCATGTTCCAGGCCGAGGCGAACCTGATGGCGCAGCTGAGCTCGCACCCGTCGATCCTGACCGTCTACCAGGCCAGCGTCTCCGCCGACGGGCGCCCGTACCTCGTCATGGAGCTCTGCTCGTCGTCCCTGAGCGAGCGGTACCGCCGCGACCGCATCCCCGTGGCCGAGGTCCTCCGGGTCGGGGTGTCCATCGGGTCGGCCGTCGAGACCGCCCACCGAGCGGGCGTGCTGCACCGCGACATCAAGCCCTCGAACATCCTCACGACCGCCTACGGGCACCCCGTGCTGTCGGACTTCGGGATCGCCTCGACCCTGAGCGAGGGCGACCCCCAGGACGTCGTGGGCATGTCCGTGCCGTGGTCCGCTCCCGAGGTGCTGCTCGACGAGACGGCCGGGACCGTCGAGTCCGAGGTCTGGTCGCTCGCGGCCACCGTCTACTCGCTGCTCGCGGGCAGGAGCCCCTTCGAGATCCTCGGCAGCGACAAGAACGGCGCCTCCGACCTGATCGGCCGCATCGACCGTGCGAAGCTCGTCCCCACGGGTCGCTCCGACGTGCCCCCCAGCCTCGAGCGCGTCCTGGCGCGGGCCATGTCGAGACGTCCTGACCACCGTCAGTCGAGCGTGCTCGAGCTCCTGCGCGAGCTCCAGCAGGTCGAGTCGGAGATCGGGGTGGCCCAGACGCCCATCGAGGTCGCCGTCGACGACTGGGCCCTCGCGACCGTGGCCGACCTCGAGGACCGGACGCGGCTGCGCGGCGCGGCGCCGGTCACCAGCACCCGCCGTCGCCGTCGGCGCCGGCGGGTCACCGAGGCCCAGGTCGACGCCGTGGCGGGCGCCCGGCGCGAGCACCCCGGGGGCAGCGCCTCGGTGGGCGCGAGCCGGGTGGGCCTCCGCAGCACGGGCGCCCGGTCGACGCCGCGTCGTCGTGGCATGCTCGCGCTCGTCTGGGCGGGCGTCGCCGCCGGCGTGGTGGTCATCGCCCTCGGCGCCACCGCGACGCTCGTGCTCGTCCGTGCGACCTCGACCGAGATCCCGCGCGTCGCCGACATCCAGGCCACGAGCGACGGGTCGTCGGTGGTCTTCACCTGGGACGACCCTGGCCTCCGTGCCGGCGACGCCTACGTCATCCGGACCGACGACGACACGAGCCAGCAGACGACGACCCGCTTCGTCGCGAGCCCGGCCGAGGCCGGCGAGCAGCTCTGCGTCTCGGTCAGCGTCAACAGGTCCGGCCGCACGGGGGAGCCGAGCGCGACGGCCTGCGCCAGTGCGGACGCCCGCTAGTGGGGCGCGTCCGGCAGTGGGCGGCGGGCAGGCGCCCCGCACTCGCCACCACCCTGAGCGTGCTCGTCGTCGGGGCCGTGGTCGCGACGGTCGCGGTGGTCAGCCCCGGCTACGAGGCGCAGCGCCTCGACCTCGACGACGGCACGGTCTGGGTCGCCAACGGGTCCCGGAACGCGGTGGGGCGGGCGAATCCGGACGTGCACCAGCTGAACGCCGCGGTCCGCTCGGTCGGGACCGACCTCGCGGTGGTGCAGGCCGGGCGCGACGTCCTGCTCGTCGACCGCACCTCCGCGACCGTCGGCGTCGTCGACCCGGCGTCGTCGACCGTCGGCGACACGGTGCCCCTGCCCCCCGACTCGCCGGACGTCTTCCTGGCGGGCGACCAGGCCGTCGTCGTGGAGGGCGGCACCGGTCAGCTCTGGTCCCGTCCCGTGGCCGAGCTGGCGGACTTCAGCGCGGAGTCGGACGCCGACCTCTCGGTGGGCGACGACGCGGTCACGAGCGTCGCTCCGTCGGGCGCCGTCACGGCGTTCTCGGCGGCGACGCACGAGGTCAGCAGCATCGAGCCGGGCGAGTTCGTCGTGCGGTCGACGTCGCCGGTGCCGCTCGAGGGCCGGGGGCCGTTCCAGGTCACGAGCGTCGGCCCGCACTGGGCGGTGCTCGACGTCGGGACCGGCGAGCTCGTCGTCGACGGCGAGGCCGTCCCGTTCCCCTCGGACGCCGGAGCGCCACGAGCCCTGCAGGAGGCCGCCGACGGCGGCGGCTCGCTGGCCGTCGCGACCACGGAGGGCCTGGTCGACGTCCCGCTCGAGGGCGGCGGCGCCGCCGAGGTCGTGGTGGACGGGCTCGCCGGCGAGCCCGCGCGGCCCGTCGCGGCGGGGTCGTGCACCTGGGCCGCCTGGTCCGGCGGGACGTCCTGGAGCCGGTGCGGCGCCTCCGACGGCGACCTCCGGCAGCTCGACGGAGTCCCTGCGGCCGCCGACCTCGTGCTGCAGCGGAACGGCGACAGGGTGGTCCTGAACGACCGCACCGGGGGCCGCAGCTGGGCGGTGCAGCAGGACGCCGCCCCCATCGACAACTGGGGCGACCTGCTCGACGTCGACGACCAGGAGCAGAGCGACGACGAACAGGTCACCGACGACCCGCCGGACCTCGATCCCGACCAGGCCCCGCCGGTCGCGGTCGACGATGCCCTCGGCGCTCGCCCGGGACGTGCCAGCACGCTGTCGGTGCTGCTCAACGACCACGATCCGAACGGCGACCCGATCGTCGTCGACTCCGTCGACGAGATCGACCCCGCCGTGGGTCGCGTCGACCTCGTGAACGACCGCCAGCAGGTGCTCCTGACGCTGGCCGACGACGCGGCCGGGGTCGTCGCCTTCGGCTACTCGGTCTCCGACGGGCGCGGCGGCACCGCGTCGGCCACCGTCACGGTGACCGTCCGTGCCGAGGGGGAGAACTCCCCGCCCACGCAGGTCCGCCGCACCACGTCCGCGGTCTCCCCGGCCGGCCGCGTCACGACCTCCGTGCTCGGCGACTGGGTCGACCCCGACGGGGACGCCTTCTACCTGACCTCCGCGACCGGGGCCCCCGGGGTCTCGTACGAGCCCTCGGGCGAGGTCGTCTACCAGGACCCGGGCGACGGCACCGACTCCGTCGACGTGGCCCTCGTGGTCAGCGACGGGCAGGCCGAGTCGCGCGGCTCCCTGGCGATCTCCGTCGACGGCGACTCCACCCTCGTCGCCGAGTCCTTCTCCGTCCAGGCGTACGCCGGTCGACAGGTCACCGTGCGCCCGCTCGCCTACGCCCGGGGAGGCAGCGGCGTCATCACGCTCAACAGCGTCCCGGCGAAGACGGGCTCGACGGTGTCGCCCAGCTACGACCAGGGGACGTTCCGGTTCACGAGCGACGAGGTGCGGACCCACAACCTGGAGTACACCGTCACCGACGGCGACCAGACCGCGACGGGCACCGTCCGCGTCGACGTCCAGGCGCCCCCGGACGAGAACACGCCGCCGATCACGACGCCGAAGACGGTCTTCGTCGAGACGCTCAGCGACGAGACCCTCGACGTGGTGGCGACCGACATCGACCCCGGGGGCAACGTCCTCCTCGTCACCTCGACCTCCGAGGTGCCGCTGTCGGCGGGCGTCCGGGTGGAGGCTCTCGAGCAGCGCTACCTGAAGCTGACGCTCGTCGCACCGCTCGAGGGGCGATCCGTCCGGTTCACCTACACGGTCTCGAACGGGCTGGCGTCGGCCGAGGGCAGCGTCACGGTCGTGGAGATCCCGCGGCGGTCGCAGACGCAGCCTCCCGTCGCCACCGACGACCAGGTCACGGTGCGGGTCGGCGAGGCCGTCGACCTCGACGTCATGGCGAACGACGAGCAGCCGGACGGCGACGACCTGACCCTCGTGCCCGACCTCGTGCGCGACGTCCCCGACGACGGCGGGCTCCTCTTCACGGCCGCCACGACCCTCCGGTACCTGGCGCCCTCGACGCCGGGCAACTTCACGGCGGTCTACTCGGTCTCCGGACGCGACGGCCAGACGGACTCCGCGCAGGTGTCGATCTCGGTGCGCGAGCCGGACCCCGCCACCAACGCGCCGCCCGTGCCCCAGACGGTGACGGCTCGCGTCATCGCGGGGGAGACGGTCCGGGTCAGCATCCCGCTCGGAGGGGTGGACCCCGACGGCGACTCGGTGACCCTGCTCGGCGTCGGGACGAACCCCGAGAAGGGCAACGTCACCGAGGTCGGCACGGACTTCCTCGAGTACGCCGCCGACGCCTACGCGGGCGGCACCGACGAGTTCTCCTACTCCGTCGTCGACGGTCTCGGGGCCCGGGCGACCGGCAAGGTCCGCGTGGGCATCAGCGCTCGGGGGGAGGGCGCGCGCAACCCCGTCGCCGTGGCCGACGTCGTCACGACGCGGCCCGGCGGGAGCATCACCGTGCGGGTGCTCGACAACGACTCCGACCCGGACGGCGGCGCCCTCACGGTGTCGGGCGTCGAGGCGAACGACGAAGGAACCCGGGCCGAGCTCGTCGACGGCGCCCTCGTCGAGGTCGCGCCGCCCGCGGCGGAGGGCTCGTACGGGCTCGTGTACACCGTCGACAACGACCGAGGCGGGTCGACGTCGAGCTTCATCACCGTGGTCGTCGACGCCGACGCGCCGCTCAACCGGCCCGTCGCCGACGACGCCGTGCTCGACCTCGGCGACATCGCGGGCCGCGACTCCGTCGACGTCGACGTGCTCGCCAACGTGTTCTTCGCGGACGGGCCGCCGTCCGCCCTCGGGCTCGGCATCGAACCCGGCTACGACGGCACGTCCCGGGTCACGGCCGACCGGCGGGTGCGGGTCGACCTGACCGACTCCGCGCAGATCATCCCGTTCTTCGTCACGCACCCCGACGACCCCTCCGTGAGGGCGACCGCCTTCATCAGGGTCCCGGGCTTCGACGACGCCCTGCCTCAGCTCGACAAGCGCGCCAGGCCGCTGACGGTGGTCAGCGGCCAGCGCCTCACGATCGACCTGGCACGCTACGTGCTGGCCGCGGGCGGGAAGGCCGTCCGGCTCACGACGCCCGGCAGCGTGCGGGCGACGCACAGCGACGGGAGCGACCTCGTCGTCGACGACACCACCCTCGCCTTCACCTCGAGCGACCTGTACTTCGGGGCGGCGTCCGTGTCGTTCGAGGTCACGGACGGCGTCACCGCGGACGACCCGGCCGGACGCCGGGCGACGCTCGTGCTCCCGATCACGGTGACCCCGCGCGACAACCAGCCCCCGACGTTCGACGGCACGTCGATCGACCTGGAGCCGGGTCAGTCGCGCAGCCTCGATCTCGTGCGGCTCACGACCTACCCCTACCCCGACGCCGTCGACGAGCTGCGGTGGGCCGCCACCGCGTCGGCCGTCCCCGGGTTCTCGGTCGACGTGTCGGGCCGCACCCTGACCGTCACGGCCGAGGCGGGCGCGGTCAAGGGCACGACTCGGACCCTCCCGGTCGCCGTGAGCGACGCCGCCTCGGCGGGCAGGGGCGGTGCCGTCCAGCTGACCGTGGTCGCCTCCACGAGGCCCCTCGCGCAGCCCGCGGCCGATCTGCAGGCCGTCCGACGCGGGACCACCGCGATCATCGACGTCCTCGCGAACGACCAGGCCACCAACCCGTTCCCGGGGCAGGCGCTCCGCGTGGTCGACATCCGCGGCCTCGCCGGCGGGTCGCTGCCGCCCGGCGTCAGCGTGACGCCGGGCGCCGACGGGCGGACGCTCTCCGTGTCGGCCTCGGCCTCCGCCGCGCCGGGCGACACGAACCTGCAGTACCGCGTGGCCGACGTCACGGACGACCCGGACCGCTACGTCTGGGGAGCGGTCACGGTCTCCGTGCAGGACGTGCCCTCCGCGCCGGCGGCGCCGGTGCGGACGGGCGCCGCCCTCGGGGGCGAGCTGACCCTGTCGTACGCGGCGCCTCAGGCGAACAACTCGGCCGTGACCCGCTTCCGGCTGACGGGACAGGGGAGCGCGGGGGGCCAGTACGCCCGCGACTGCGGCCCGACGACGGTCTGCACGGTCGCCGGGCTCGACCCGGAGCAGACGTACCGGTTCTCGGTCGTCGCGACGAACGCGGTCGGCGACTCCCCGGCCAGCGCCCCGAGCCAGCCGTACAGCGCCGACTTCGTGCCCGCGCCGCCGACCGGCCTCGTCGCCGTCCCCTCGAGCGCGGCGCCCGGGCGCCTCGACGTGCGGTGGGACGCCGTCCCGCGTCCTGCGGGGGGCTCGGCCGTCCGCTCCTACGTCGTCGAGGTGACCGGTCCGGGGGCGTCCTCGACCGTGCCGGTGCAGGGCACCACGACGACCCTCTCGGGGCTGACCCCGGGAGCGCAGTACGACATCCGCGTCTCGGCCCGGAACCTCGCCCAGGTCTCGACCGACGCCGACTGGGCTCGGAGCGCGCCCCTCCGTGCCACGGCCGTGGGGCCGCCGGGCGGCACGGCCCCGTCCGCCGTCCTGCGGGCCGACGGCTCGATCGTGGTCTCGTGGTCGGCCGCCGACCCGCAGGGGGCACCGGGCGTCCGCTACGCCGTCCGCCGCGTCGACGCGGGCGGCGAGGTCGCGAGCTGCTCGGGCGACGGCACGGTCGTGGCCGACGGAGCCGCCCCCGGCGTGGTGGACGACACCGCGAAGAGCGGCATGAGGTACACCTACGTCGTCGAGGCCGACAACGGCGTGTTCTGCTCCACCAGCGTGACGTCGGTGGCGAGCCTCCCGGGCGTGGCCAGCGGAGACGTCTCGATCGAGAACAGCGGAGCCGACCAGTTCGACGTCCGGGTGACCGGTCTCGCGGTGGCGGGCGACTCCTCGGGCGTCGCCTTCCAGGCGTCGGTCGACGGCGGCGCGTCGTGGCGGGCCGTCCCCGCGTCGGGCTTCGTGACCAGCCGTGCCGACGCCTCCGTGTACGGGCGTGCGCTCACGGTCGTGCTCCGCGCCTGCCGCGACGACGTCTGCTCGACCGAGACCTCCGCGCCGAGCCAGTCCGTGACGCCGGTCGACACCGCGGCGACGGTCCTCTCCTGCATCCCCGGCAGCGTCCCCGACGTCCGACGACCCGTCAACGCGGGCCCGCAGGTCGTCGACGTGGGTCTCGTCCTCGAGTTCCAGAGATCGCTCTTCCCGGGGCTGTGGGTGGCTGCCGGCGACGGCACGTCGTCGTTGCCCTCCGACGCCTCCGCCGTCCGTGTCAAGGGCACCGTCACGCTGCGCGGCAGCGTGTCTCGGACGGCCGAGGCGTGGGTCACGGCATCCTGCGGGTGACCCTCCTGCCCTCCTCCGCCCCCACGACCAGGAAGACCACCACCCCATGAGCATGACCCCCGAGCAGGCGAGCTGGTTCTCCGACATCTTCGGACGCCTCGTCGCCAACGTCGACCAGGTCCTGCTCGGCAAGTCGTTCGTGGTGCGGCTCTCGTTCACCGCGCTCCTCAGCGAGGGGCACCTCCTCCTCGAGGACTTCCCGGGCACGGGCAAGACGAGCCTCGCCCGCGCCGTCGCGCAGAGCGTCCAGGGCACCAGCACCCGCGTGCAGTTCACCCCCGACCTGCTGCCGGGCGACATCACCGGCGTGAGCATCTACGACCAGAAGCGGGGCGAGTTCGAGTTCCACCGGGGTCCGATCTTCGCGAACATCGTGCTGGCCGACGAGATCAACCGCGCGAGCCCGAAGACGCAGTCGGCCCTGCTCGAGGTCATGGAGGAGGGGCGGGTGACGGTCGACGGCGTCAGCCACCCGGTGGGTGCTCCGTTCATGGTCATCGCGACCCAGAACCCGGTCGAGCAGGCGGGCACCTACCGGCTGCCCGAGGCTCAGCTCGACCGCTTCGTCATGAAGACGTCGATCGGCTACCCCGACCACGCCGCCACCGTGCGGATCCTGGAGGGAGCCGCCACGCGCGTGCACGAGGGCAGCCTCGCGCCGATCGTGCAGGCGGCCGTCGTGACGGAGATGGCGCAGCTCGCCCGCACCGTGCACGTCGAGCCCTCCCTCAACGACTACGTGGCTCGTCTCGTCGAGGCGACCCGGACCGCGCAGGAGGTCCGGCTGGGCGTCTCCGTGCGCGGGGCGCTCGCCCTGGTGCGCACCGCGAAGACCTACGCCGCCTCGCTCGGGCGGCACTACGTGACGCCCGACGACGTGAAGGTGCTGGCCGAGCCCGTCCTCGCGCACCGGCTCGTGCTCGACCCCGAGGCGGAGTTCGACGGCGTGACGCCGTCCAGCGTGGTCCAGCAGATCCTCATCGAGACCCCGCCCCCCGCAGACCGGTCGGCCGGGTGAAGGACGAGGGCACGGGCGGGCGCCGCCCCGTCGTCGCGCGGAACGCGGGGCGACCGGCCGGCGGCACGACGGTCGCGGCGGCGACCTCGACGCGCGGCCTGACGAACGCCCGGACCCGTCTCGTCGGCGACCGGACCGGCCCCGTGGCCGACGGCGTCGTCCTCCTCGTCAGGGTCGCCCGGACGGCGCGGCGGGGAGCGTCCCGTGCGTACACGACGGTCTCCGCCGTCGTGACGCCGGTCGGCTGGGCCATGCTGGTGCTGGCGGGCGCAGGGCTCCTCGCCGGGCGCCTCCTCGGGTGGGTCGAGCTGCTCGTGGCGGGCTGGGCCGCCGTCGTCATGCTCGTCGTGGCCGTGGTCTACCTGGTGGGCCGCGACTCCTTCGTCGTCGCCCTCGACCTGCCCCACGAGCGCGTCACGGTCGGCGACGTGGCGGGCGGTCAGGTCGTGGTGTCGAACCCGACGCGACGTCGGCTGCTCGGCGTGGCCGTGGAGATCCCCGTGGGTCGGGGCCTCTCGGAGGTCAGCGTGCCCGGTCTCCGGGCCGGCGAGAGCGCGGCGGAGCCGTTCGCGGTGCCGACGACCCGCAGGGGAGTCGTGCGCGTCGGCCCCGTCCGGACCGTGCGGGGGGACGCGGTCGGTCTCGTGCGTCGGGAGCTCGAGTGGGCCGGGGTGCGCGAGCTGTTCGTGCACCCGCGGACGATCGGCATCCCGAGCACGAGCACCGGCCTCATCCGCGACCTCGAGGGGTCCCCGACGAGGGACCTGTCGCCGAGCGACATCTCGTTCCACGCCCTGCGGGAGTACCAGCCGGGCGACGAGCGCCGGGCGATCCACTGGCGGTCGACGGCCAGGACGGGCACGTTCATGGTGCGCCAGTTCGAGGAGAGCCGACGCAGCCACGTCGTGATCGCGCTGGGCATCGCCACTGCGGACTTCGGCGACGACGAGGAGTTCGAGCTGGCCGTCGGCGTGGCCGGCTCGCTCGGCGTGCGGGCCGTGCGCGACGCCCGGGAGGTGAGCGTCGTGGTGGGGGAACGCACCCCCGAGTTCGCGAAGAGGAAGGTGCTCGAGGTCACCTCGCTGAGCACGGTCACCCCGACGCGCCTGCTCGACGACCTCGCCGTCGTCGAGCTGGCCGACTCCGCCCTCCGCATCACGGACGTCGCGCGCGTCGTCGGCACGCGCGCCGACGGCGTGTCGGTCGCCTTCCTCGTGGTCGGCTCCGGCACGAGCCTGCCCGAGATGCGGTCGGCAGCCGTCCAGTTCCCCCTCGGCGTCGAGGCCGTGGCCGTCGTCTGCGACCCCGGCGCCGTGCCCGGCCTCGTCCGCGTCTCCGACCTCACCGTGCTGACTGTCGGGTCGCTGGAGGACCTGCAGAGGGCCCTGGCCCGGGGAGCCGCCGCGTGACGGCCCTCGACGCGGGCGAGCGGCGCCGGGCCGGCGACCGCCGCGCGAGGAACCGTCGCGAACGCCTCCGGGCTCCCTTCGTGGCCGTGGCCACGGCCGCGCTCGGGCTGACCACGCTCGTGGCCGCCCTGCCGTTCTGGCCCGTGTACGAGAGCGCCGAGTTCGTGGTGCTCGCCCTCGTGACGGTCCTGGTCGGGTCGGTCGTCGGCGTCGCCGGCGCCGTCCTTCGGCTGTCCAGCCCCGTGGTGCTCGTCGCGACCGTCGCGGCCTGGCTGCTGCTCGGGGTGCCCCTGGCCGTGCCGTCGGGTGCGGTGCAGGGCGTCCTGCCGACGGGCCCCGGGCTGCTCGACCTCGTGCAGGGCACGGCCCTCGGCTGGAAGCAGCTGGTCACCATCTCGCTGCCGGTGGGCAGCTACGAGGCCCTCCTCGTGCCCGTGTTCGTGCTGCTGCTCGTCGTCTCCGTCGTCGCGACGACGGTGGCGCTGCGCTCGCGCCGTCCTGAGCTGGCGGTGCTCGGGCCCGTCGTCGTGCACCTCGCGGGCATCGTGCTCGGGCCTCGCGACGCGTTCCTGCCGGTCGTCAGCTCCCTGAGCCTGCTCGCCCTCTCCGTGGGCTGGGTGGTGTGGTGGCGGCTCCGACGGCGTCGGGCCGCGATCGAGCTGCTCGGTGGGCCGCGCGCCGCCCGCTCGCACGGCCACGGCCGGGTGGCCGTCCGTGCCGTCGTCGGCTCCGTGGTCACGGTGGCCGTCGCGGGCGCCGCGGCCTCGACGGCAGCGGCCCTGATGCCCCCGACCGTCGACCGGACCGTGGCCCGCACCGTCGTGGAGAAGCCCTACGACCCCCGCGACGACGTCAGCCCGCTCACGCGCTTCCGCGCCTGGCAGCAGGACCCCATAGCCGACGACACGCTCTTCACCGTCTCGGGCCTCCCCGCGGGGCAGCTCCTGAGGCTGGCGACCCTCGACACCTACGACGGAGTCGCGTTCACGGTCGGCAGCGCCGAGGTCTCGAGCGAGTCGGGCTCCTTCGAGCGCGTGCCGTCGGTCGTCGACCAGAGCGGGACGCGGGGCCGGGAGAGCGACGTCTCGGTCGTGGTGGGTGACTGGTCGGGCGTCTGGACCCCCACGGTGGGGCAGCTCCGGCAGATCGACTTCGGCGGGCCGGCCGCGGCCGAGCGACGCGACCGCTTCTTCTACGACGACGCGACCGGCGCTGCCGTCGTGGTCGGCGGCCTCCAGGAGGGCGACTCCTACCGACTCCGCTCGGTCGTGCCGCCGCAGCCGACGACCGAGCAGGTGGCGGCGACCACGCCGGGGCCGGCGCGGGTCCCGGAGCCGCGCTCCGTGCCCGACGAGCTGACCGAGGCCCTCGACGGGTACGTCTCGGGCGTCGACGGCCCGGGCGCGCAGCTCGTGGCCGCCGTCGAGGGGCTCCGGACGCAGGGCTACGTGAGCCACGGTCTCGAGGGCGAGCCGCCCAGCCTCTCGGGGCACGGGGCCGACCGCCTCGCCCGCCTCTTCACCGAGCCGGTCATGGTGGGCGACGCCGAGCAGTACGCGGCAGCGGCCGCCCTGATGGCCGACCAGCTCGGCTTCCCGGCGCGCGTCGTGCTCGGGCTGAGGACCTCCGAGGAGGCGCAGTCCGACTCGACGGGTCCCGTCGCCCTCCGAGGCTCCGACGTCACCGCCTGGATCGAGGTCGACACCGCCCAGCGCGGGTGGGTCGCGCTCGACCCGAACCCGCCGGTGCGCCCCGTGCCCGAGGACCAGGTGCAGGACCCGAGCCAGGTCTCCCGTCCGGAGTCGGTCGTCCAGCCCCCTCCCGTCGAGCCGCAGGTGCGCGACGACCAGGCGCCGCCGCGGACCGCTCAGGAGGAGGCCGACTCCTCGCCGGCCTGGATCGCCGTCGTCCTCCTGGTCGCGAGGATCACCGGGTGGTCCGCCCTCGTCGCCGGCCTGCTGGCGTCGCCCTTCCTCGCGGTGGCCTGCCTCAAGCTCCGGCGGCGGCGCCGACGCCGACGGGCGCCGAGCCCCGCGGCGAGGATCACCGGCGGCTGGCAGGAGTTCCACGACGCCGTCGTCGACCACCGCATCGACACGCCGGCGTCTGCGACCCGCGGCGAGGTCGCGGCGTCGGTGGGCGGCGCCCGCCCCGCCCTCCTCGCCCGGGTGGCCGACCGTGCGGTCTTCGCTCCGGGAGACCCGCCTCCCGAGGAAGCGGAGCGGGTCTGGACGACGGTCGCGGACCTGCGACGCTCGCTGGACGAGGGGCTCACGCGGTGGGAGCGGTTCCGGGCCGCGGTCTCGCTCCGGTCCCTCCGTGGATACCATGGCGGGACACGTCCCGAGCGCTAGAGGAACCCACCGATGCACTGCCCCACCTGTGCCAGCCCCCTGCCCGTCGGCGCCATGTTCTGCGGCGAGTGCGGCAGGGCTGTCACGAGCGCCGACGTCGAGGCCGCCCGCGCCGCCGCGGGTGAGCAGGCCGCGCAGCAGGGCGACG
>Ga0265797_10003076_pt1 | contig 27141 bp, 24 predicted proteins | sample P2T30metagenome_FD_192433 | JGI IMG/M metagenome (GOLD analysis project Ga0265797, IMG submission 192433) | Plant litter microbial communities from East Loma Ridge, Irvine, California - P2 T30 | ecosystem: Environmental > Terrestrial > Plant litter > Unclassified | place: USA: California... | reverse complement strand
GGCACTCACCTGCAAACTAGCATGCTTTCGACCTGTCGTGCCGTGCTACTGTCGCTTGGGCGTCGACGGCAATCGACGACTGCTCGCCAAGCCGGGAGATGCAATCTGTCAGACGCATAGCGATGTCCATGTGGTGCTCTTGCATTCGCCCATGTCTGGTGCACTGTCATCTTTCTGGTCGCCTCGCACAACAGCTTGCGGACGCGCTTGCGTTGTGCGTCGTGCTACATCATATTTATCCATGACACAGAGCGGTATTGCGGTCTGCGGCCTGCCTCCCGCGAGCAGCCAATGCGGAAAACAGTGTGGGTACATAAAGTCAGGCTTTGCGGTTCCGTTGGCTCCGTCGCGTTTGTTCTGCGCATAGGAGGGGATCGCCGGTACCTAATCTGCAAAGCGCACGAATCCACTGTCAGCAGCACTACGAGCATGTTTGCGCGCGCTGCTGCTGCTACTGCTGCTGCTGCTGCCGTTGCCGTTGCTGTTGCCCTGCGCCGGCGACTTGGATCCGTGTCAGCCGGAGTAGTGTACGTTATGGTTGGGCAAGATTGTTCGGTCGCCTCGTCGTTCAGAGAGAAGAATGTGAGATCTGGTCGAGGCAACACAAATCCCCGGCAAACCTTGAAGATTTGATCGTACAGCCTAATAACGATCGGGCTCCAATACCCCATGGCAAGGTATGAACAACAGTCGGGCCTCGCCCCGGAACTCTGTCGATGGCCTCGATTTGACGCCTCTCGAGCGACTAGGTATCGGCCACCTGATCGCTCATCTTTTCGCTGCAGCACCCGGACAGACGCCTTGCTACCAATCTTTTGTAGTCGCACGGCAGGCCAATGTGACAGGTAACAAAGCTCGTCAGACCGCCCAGATCCTCGACTGCACCCCGGGAGCTCGGTAGAGGTGATACGGTCAGCGGTGTGAAGCTTGGTGGACTGATAGATCGCCTGTCTGCTTCTTTGTCCTCCTGCCTTCCTGCCTGCCTGCCTGCTTGCCTGCCAATGTCGAAGCGTCGGCTCCTACACCGCCACCATGAACGCATCTCTATCCTCTTACATCTTTGACGCTTGCCGCTCGAACGCTATGCCGGCAATTTCGCATTCGGTATACCCGCTATGTTAGTTTCTGACTACCACCTGAATCACGAGGCGAAACTAACCCATGCAATAATCCTAATAACATGAAAGGAGGACGATCTCCCTCGCGGCAATCGGAAAGCGGTTCCCCATCCGCGCTCTCCCCGCTAGAGCAGCATGAATCTCAAATGTGTTCTTTCGCATCGCGCCATCTCTCAACGACATGCATCGAGTTCCACCCACCGCAGGATCCTCACGCGGCTGCTCCACGAGGCTATAGTGATCTATAACGATCGAGGCACATGTAATAGTCGACCCCGACGCCCGGGGTATGACCAGGACGTAGGTCCGCGACACAGTTTGACGCATGCAGGTCCCGGACAGAAAACTCAATTGTTGCCACAACTCTCATAGTCCTTTGCCTTTGCGCCGGCGTTGGGCGGGCGGCGAATCGCAAGGCGTCCCGAGCTGAATTCCTTATTTGCTCGGCGTCAGTGAAAGGCTCGCGGGCTGGCCATTGGTAGTCTTGCCTAGAGGCTGGGCCCCAGCTCCCAGAGAACCGGGTGTTTGATCCGCAAACGGCTGTTCTCAATTGAGAGAAGAAACATGATCCATTCGCGCCTCTTCTTCGGAGGGTTTTTGCAGAGGGCAGAGGGCATCACCACATTGGCAAGGTTTGAGCCCGCATGAGCGGTCGGTCACATGATCCATCACATAATTTGCCAATGACAATAGCAGTGATGTGATGTCACGTACATGATGGGACGACCACGCTGTGATAACAATTAATCTCCCTATGCTCGCAGGTGTTCGGTGAGCATCGCATAGTGGCTGTGTAACTACTGCAAGGCACGCTCGATCAGGCGTGAGAGCAAGTCTAAGTCCGATCCTCGACTCCATCACCGCCCCGCGGTGAGCTATAGTAGTAATCTTGGCTGTGACCTGTCGTCTGGACGAGCACTACTGTACTGCAACATGCGCATACGATGCCCTTGCGTTCTCGCGCCTTCGCGCGACAAAAGCTGTGCTTAGACTTGTACGTGTCCAAAAATTGTCGCAGCACTCGAGCGATTCCGCCGCTGCAACAGATGCCTACTCAAATCCCACCGCCTGCACCAAACAAGCAGCAACGACACCGTAGACTGACCAGACTCGTTCTCGCAGCGCCAGTTTGAAACATGCCAGTCCCAAAGGCGTCTACGTAGCGCCTGTGCCCGAGGAGCCTCTGCTCTGGACCGGCGTTCTGTTCGTGCGCAAAGGTAAGGGCTACCACGAATCTCGTCTCGTTCAGATAGTCCATCCTGGCATGTCAATCAAATCCCTGAAGCTCACGATTTCTTCCTCGCCAGGCCCATATGCGAATGCCGTCCTGCGCTTCCAGATCGCTTTCCCCGATGACTACCCCGATCGCCCGCCCGTCGTGACCTTCCTGCAAGACGTCTTCCACCCGCTCGTCACCCCGTTGACTACCTACACACACTCCACGCGCGAGAGAGGCGGGACGGTCAGTGCTGCGGACGAGGACAAATTGCCGCCCGGAGGCCTGGTGTTGAAAGAGGGATTCCCGCAATGGTTTAATCATGGCGGCAAAGCAGGCGATGAGGCTAGCAGCCAGCGACAACAACAACAAGAGGCAGACGAGAGTGAGAACGCGCAAGCACAGCAGGACAGTCCAATGGCTGCAACGCCAGAGGCCCCGCCGCACATCGTCAGAGTTCTGCAGTACTTGCGCCTCGCCTTCTCCGCGCCAGAAATCGTGGACAGCGTGCCGCTGTCTTCGGCCGCGAACCCGAGCGCCTGGCATGCGTGGCGTAGCTACCGCGCAAAGGCCCTGGGCGAGAGTCGTGCACATTCGCCCGCGGCTCTTCCCAGTGGTGGTGATGCGAGTGGTAGCGATCGCAGTCTGTCGCCGCGTGCAGCACAGCCTGGCGGAGCTCGTAGGCCGGGAGAGTGGAACTGGTCTGGAGTTTTCGAAGATCGGGTGAGGAAGGTTGTTGCTTCGTCTCGGGCGGAGGGGACTATCTTTGGTGGCGGTGGTGGTGAACTCGGGGAGGTTGTAAGTTGTTGCTTGATCTACTCGGATGTTGAACGACTCATGACTGACTGTGTGATTAGATTTCGTTTTCCAAGTTGGACGATGAGGCTTTGGCGACTATCGTCCCTCAAATACAAGCCCAGGTATCTGGCTGAGGGGCTGTTACGAAGCTGCAATGTTGATTTTCTGCATCGACTCGCTGTCGGTTGTCATTTAGATCGTGTGTGCCTAGTAGTCAAGCGGTGAGATCGAAAAGCCAAATCGAACAGGTTTGTAGTCTTCCTCCAGTCTGCTCCAAGATTCCAAGGTTCAAGCATGATGATCAAGCGATCAATTGATATTGTCTCTGAAGAAAGCTTATCGCTGATAGACCATCTTGAATCTCGGACCAAACGTAAAGACCTGAGCTTCGGATTGTAAAACAGCAGCAACAACGAGTCTACTATAGAATATAGGTAGGCGCCGTCGAAACATCATTTTGGTGCGTTGCCCTAATCAACAGACCACAGCACTTGCCTTCACAACATCAGCCTTCACATCTTCTCGTTGACTTGCAAGACCAGCAATCACATCAAATAATGACCACGTCCGATGGCGAGCTTGAAGGAGGTTAGGAATTAATACACGATCACTCAATGATTCAAGCTGACAGACTCCAGAACCTACCGCCGACTCCCAAAGGCTTGCGCTCGTGGAGGCAGCCTGTGCAAGCCAACGTCAAACCGCTATCGCCTAACACCAAGCCGGCTCTGCACAGGCAGAGGGACCACTCGGCATGCAGGAGGCCAGACACACCTCTGAGGGTGCGAAAGACGAGAGAGAATCTGAAGAAGGATGGCGGGCTCGGCGATGTACCGCCGCCATGCGTAGGATGTACAGGAACTGAAGATTCTTCCAACCCGGTGCGATCGGCAAAGTCAAACAACACACCTCTGCCTCTCTCAGCGGAAAAGTCAGATGCGCACGACAAACTTCGAGCTGCCTCACCGGAACCCATGCTATTACACCCGCTGTCGCCAGACCTCAAAGTTGAACAAGCCAAGATCAACCGCCATCGATCTGTCAGCAATCGTGTGATATCTAGCCTCAGAAGCGCAGCGGCTCGGACTCGGAGCAGTCGTACCATCCGCCCCATGGAATCGGAACCAAGTCTGCTACGCCAGATATCTGGACGCCGCAAGCCGACCACCGAGACTCCGCCCGATAGAAGAGCGTACAGCTTCGATGTCAGCCGTGAGAGTGTCGCTAGTGAAGTTGGCATCGCAAACGGCGGCAGTGTCGACGCCCTCCGTCACAGCGACCAGGTGCTGGAACACCGCTCTTTCACGGACAGCACGGTGAGCACCACGGCTCTCGTCCAAGAGCTAGAGTCTGTGACGCCGCCGTTCGGTACACCGACACCTGAACGGGTTGTGTTCAAACACCGCTTTTCCAACGCGCCGGAATCACCTCTTCCCAGACATCCAGCGGGGCTTGAGCGTACTCCTCGACCTTTGGACAGAGTAGCACCCTATGCTACAGAGTATGCAGTGCGTCGAGTAATGGTCCCATGTGTACAACTTGATGTTGCGATGGACGCGGACTTCCTTGACTTCGGCGAGACCAGCAACATGTGGGTCGCCATCGAAGCCTTCGTCGAAACCCACACCGTGGAAATCCCTACCGAAGGCTAGCAGCCTTTGATGTCCGAGCGGACGCACGACCAGTCGATAGGGGGAATCACAAGTTTGAGGATCTGTTACAAGCCCAGCTCTGGCAGCAAGATCATTGACTTGGTCGGACGCAAATCGACGAAGGAGCTCTTGCCTGGAGAGACCTGTCTCTTGTTCATGAAGCTTTATGTGCCGCGGATCAGGGCAAGTCGATCCACTCAAGTTGATGACATCGATCAAGAGTCACTCTTCGAAGAGCTGCAGAGCATAGTCGGCACGCTTGAGCAGGATGTATTACATGTTGAGACGCGCTACAAGCACTCGCTCCTGCCTGAAAGCAACACTTTGACCTGCCGCGTGGCTTGCAACATTCGTCGGCCAAAGACTGACTCCCGTTGGAGCATATGCTCGGCAGATGACGAACAGTCTAGCGGTTCGAACGTGCACGAGCGTCTTGCCAAGTACATTATATCACATTGCGAGCCGGAGCAAGCATTAGATTTGATCTATCATCATCTAGGCCAAGCAGCATCAGCCAAACACCCGATCGATCAATTGTGTAGCGCTCTTCACGCCGGACTGCAGGCCCAGCGATCCGGCTCATCGGACAAAACAGCCGTTAAGCCTTCCATCTTGATCTCCGACACATCACTAGAAGGAGAAGGCAGCATCACATCGCCGACGCCATCCGACCGCTTCAGCACAGCACCCTGCTCCCCATCGACAGAAACCGCACAAACGGCCCCAACATCAATCCGATCGCGCGCATCCCTTCTCTCAGCCACAACACCAGCCAAGATCCCAATCCGCAAATCCAGCGCTCCAGTCCCAAGCGCATACCCCTTGACATCCGCCGTGAAGTCCACGACTGCCCTTTCCAACTTGCAATCCAAGGCTTCCTCTCCTGCGGATTGTTCCCCGGGACCAGACGACGCCCGAGCACTTTGGAAACATATCCGTCAGTCCTCGCGCAGCGCTTTACAGCAGCTCGTGGAGTCCGCGCCTGAGACTCTGGAGCAGTTGGAGGCTAGCGACGATGTCGTCCGGAATTTGAGGAAGCAGGCTTTGGCTAACAAGCGCAGTGTTGGGGCTGAGACTTTGAGGGCTTGGAGGTGGGATGCGAAAAAGAGTGAGGGCGGGGTTGTTGTGCCTTGGATGTGATTGATTGATTGATGGATGCTGTGTTCATCGAGATCATGCTTGGGTTTCTTTTCTTCCTTTGATTCGACTGAACATCGACTTGTGTCGGTCTGTTGGAAAGTTCTGGGTTGGATGCGCACAACGGATGGAGGCATGGCTATATGCTATCTTTTACAGTCAGACTTGCCGCACACATGTACTTTCCCAACATGATATGCCAGTATTCTATGTACGAGTTGGTGTAGTTTGTTGCAGACCAAGTCGCACAGCGTATGTAAGCAAATCGCTAGCCTGGTATCTATGCGCCTTTGTATAGACCTCGACTACACATTCTTTGGAGCTCCAAGCAGTATCACCGCTGTCTATACAGTACTGCTGTACGTGAAAATGTTCGATGAGGTGTCGTCCGAGGTTGAAGTACATGAAGTGAGAGCGTCAAGTACATGTATCGCGACCAGGCGACGACGTCACGCAGGCAGTTTTGCTCCGAAATGGAATTTGAGGAATCGTTCAAACAGAAATGGACCGACTCACGACATGAGGACTACGCCTTTGGTCCGCCTCGCTCAAAGATCCGCCAAACTCCCTGAATATTCACGTCTTCCATATCCATTTTCTAGCAAGAGGGAGAAGCACTCAGGCCAACGGCGCATCGCGCCTCTCCAGCACAAGACCGCAACAGCAACAATGACTGGAGCAACAGCCACAACACAACCCGACTACACCAACTGGTCCAACAGCGATCTAATCTCGCACATCCGCAAACTTGAGACCCAACTCCAACACAACACAAGCACCACCAACATCAACAACACCACTCCCACAGACCCACAATCAACCCGCCCTCCCCCCTTCAAGAAACCCCGAAAAGCGCCCAAACCCTTCGATGCCTCACGCTACAACACGCGCCTGATCGCCCTGCGCTTCGCCTACTTGGGCGGCGCATACAATGGCTTCGAACATCACACCGGCAACAAGACACCCTTGCCCACGATCGAAGAGGAGTTATGGAAAGCGCTGCGCAAGACGAAGTTGATTTTCCCGACGTTCAAGGAGGGCAAAGAGGAGGAGATTTGCTGGGATGGCGTCGATTACAGTAAATGCGGGAGGACGGATCGTGGAGTCAGCGCTTTCGGGCAGGTTATTGGGGTGAGAGTCAGGAGTGCGAGGGGAGTCAAGGCGAAGCCTAAGAAGAAGGTGGAGGCGAAGGAAGGGGAGGATGTTGCTATGACCGATGGTGCTGCTGCTGCTCATGCGGTCGAGCCCAAAGACGGCGAATCAAAAGAGGCTACGGAACCGGAGCAAGAGCCTGAATTCGATCCCACACAGGACGAGCTACCTTACATCCACCTGCTGAACAAAGTCCTCCCGCCAGACATCCGGATGCTCGCATGGTGCCCCAACCCTCCAGAGGACTTCAGCGCACGCTTCAATTGCAAGGAGCGACGATACCGCTATTTCTTCACGAATCCGGCTTTCACGCCACTGCCCGGCAGCCAAAGCTCGACAGGAGGAGATGGTTGGCTGAACATCCCAGCCATGCAAGAAGCAGCAAAGAAGTACCAAGGCCTGCACGATTTCCGCAACTTCTGCAAAATCGACCCGAGCAAGCAGATCACCAATTTCCAGCGTCGCATATTTCACGCCGGCATCCACGCGGTCGGTCCGAGAGAAGATCCCGCGAATTTGGCCAGCCAGACTGGCCAGTTGAATGGCAGTTCCATCCAAGGCGGAGATGAGCGTGGCGTCGCGACTCACGGCCCTCAGCTGTACTGGTTCGAGGTACGTGGCTCCGCTTTCCTATGGCACCAAGTGCGCCACCTGATCGCAGTGCTTTTCCTTGTCGGCCAAGGGCACGAAGACCCTTCAATCGTAGACCGACTGCTTGATGTCGAAGAGAACCCGTCGCGGCCGCTATACGAAATGGCCAGCGACGCGCCTCTTGTGCTGTGGGACTGCGTTTTCCCCGATCCCGAGAAGCTCAGTCAAGCTGACCACGCTGCCGAGGGAGAGCACGAGGGTTACGAAGACGGGCTCAACTGGATCCACATTGGTGACGGCCGAGGCGGGCAAGACAAGTCCAAGCGGAACACTGTCGGCGTGGAAGACGGTAAGTACGGCCGCGGCGGACTCATGGAAGATCTCTGGGCGCTGTGGCGCCGACGGAAGATGGATGAGATCCTGGCCGGCAGTCTCATGAACGTCGTAGGACAGCAAGGGAAGGCTGTCAGCTTCCCGTTGACCGAGCCTGCGGTCAAGTGCGATCGCGTCTACGATGGTAGTGAACTACCGCGCAGCGTCGGTACATATATCCCTGTGATGAAGCGTGCTCGCACAGAGGAGCCGGACGTCGTGAATGCGAGGTATGCCGCTAAGAAGGGTATTCCTTATCCTCGTGTAGTTGCGGATGGCAGGGATGGTGATGAGTAGCACATAGCAGCATACACGTAGATGAACTGAAACGATCTTCCAAACAACGTAACCTCATCATGTCTTTGGCTCGTACAGACAAGCTCTCGCTCCCCTCCAAACCTCTTCGAGAATCTCTCTCCGAGGCAAAGTGCTCTACAGAAGGGTTTCGAGTCAGCAAGGATTTCCACAACGTATACCACAATTGTAATTGTAGTCCCAAAAGAAGAGGACGAAACAAAAGAACAAAAAAAAAAGACCATCACCACTCACCGGAAAAACAACCACAACCCCCTCCTCCCCCTCGACCACAATGCACAAATAAAACCTCACCTCGAACCCACGGAAAGCCTCATGGATGAAAACGTCCTGCACCGCGCTCGCAGCGATGAAACGCGTGCTGCCGCCCCACAGGAAACTCGTGCCCGCCGTCGCGGTCTGCACCCCCAGGCCGCGGATCACAAGCAGCGATTCGGACGTGTAGCCTTTCCGGAAGACCAGCCATAGGGTGAGGACGTAGGCACAAGCGCGCACGAGGGGTGGGAAGGGTAAGGGAAATGGGAAGGGGTTTTCGGTTGGGTGGCGGCTGCTGCTGGAGGGGAGGATGGTATTGGGGATCGAGGCGGGGAGGAGGGCGTAGGCTGTTCCGGCGGTGAGGGAGTGGAGTTCTAGGAGGAGGGTGTAGATGACTAGGAGACCGGCTGTTAGGCGGAGGATGAGCAGGAGGCCTGTTGTGAGTTGCGAGGTCAGGGTGCCGCGTTGGGAACGCGTGGAGACTGTGTAGGAGACTGTTGTCGGAGTTGGGCGTTTGGTTGTGAGCATTGCTGCAGTCGGCTTGTCTGTTGAATTCCGGTTGAGATCCAGGACTGTTTGAATACGTGGGATGATGTGGAAATGTATTGAGGTTTATGTAGTTGAGGTTGCGAACTTCTATCGATTGTGAATGTGTCGTTGAGGGTTAGGGTTGGGTTTACCACTAAGTTATTTGTCGCTATGTTGAAAGAATCGATATGAATGGAACGAGAGTACTTACTGTACTTTCCCAGGCTATATCTGCCTCGTGTTTGGTACCTTTGTCGAAAGCATGTGCACGACAAAGATGTTTTGATCCCTTGAAGTACATTCGGGCATTTTCTAGCCAGCACCCATGGATGTTAACAACAGCAACCTCACAGATCATCCAATGCTTCTCTATAGCCCCAAGTATTGCAAGAGTAATGTGAAGCGGTCAATCATTGGCCACAGCGGCAAACAAGACTACTCACTAATTATCCAAAGATCAGACCAAATAATCAAAAGACCATCGTCCATCACCGTACCACGTACTGTAAAACTCATGCCAACAACGCCGGCTCAATAACCCCCGTCTGCTTATCAATCAACCCATAAGTCTCGATCCTCCTATGCCGCGCGAAATCAAACGTCTTCTCCTTCCCCTGCCTACATTCCGCCAGATCGATTTCCGCCACAACCAACTCGTCACCAGTCGTCTTCGCTTCCGCCACAACATGTCCCTCAGGATCGACAATGCTACTCCCGCCGATGAGATCGAACTTGCCATCGTCGAGACCGCACCGGGCGACTGAGACCGAGAAACAGGCGTTCATGTAACTGTTGGCTTGTTGCACGAGGCGGGAGTGGAAGAGGGCTTCCTTTTGCGCTTGCTCGGGGGTCATTGGTTTGGAGCGCCAGAGATGTGCCCTTGGAGGCGTTAGTAGTGTGTGAGTGTGTGGTTTGTGGTGGCCATTATCTTGCATGAGGGGGATAAGTACTTACATGTTGCCACCGGTATTGTAACCGAACATCAAGAGCTCTGCTCCCTGCAGCGAATACATCCGCCACGCCTCAGGCCAGCGCCGATCGTTGCAAATCATCATTCCGAAGATCGTATCGCCCTTGCCAACGGTGATTTCGTCTTCAGTGGCGGAGTTTTGCTTGACAGCATCAGGCACCAGACCTGGCGCGCGGAAAGCCTTGAATCCCAAGTCTCCAGGCGTGAAATACCCTTTCTCCAGCTGGTTGACTGCTTCCGGGTCTTCAAAGGGCTCGACAGTCCCGGGCAGATGGACCTTGCGGTACTTGCTGACCACCTTGTCTTCACTCGCAGAATAGTAGACGCAGGTGTTATAGCTCGTTCCTCCAGGAGTGCGTTCGGCATAACCGAGAACGATATCGATCCCCAGACGTTTTGCTTCGGCGAAGAGGGGCGCGACGTCGGGAGACTTTGTTATGTCTTCGCCGTGTGCGAAGAAGGCATCTAGTTCTTCTTGGGAAGTGAAGAGGTGGCGGGGGAAGAATGTCGTCAGGGCTATTTCGGGGTAGACTATGAGTTGGACTTTCTGTGACGAGGCGGATTGGAGTAGTTTGATCAGTCGGGAGACGGTTTCGCATTTGGAGTGTTGTGGTGGATTGCACCGATTTGGGCGGCGGCTACGGTGATCTTTCGGGTCATGATTGGGGGAACGTGTTTTGGTGATCGATCGAGGAGAAGTTAGAGCATGAAAACTGTAATTAGGTACTGGCAGAACCTTTCTGGGTGTGATAATATGTATTGATGTCTTATCATCATATCGGCCGCCGAGAAGGTCGACGAAGCTAGCCGGCAGGGCCGACCAAGCCGACGTCTTGATGGTCGCCGGTGCTGCCGTTGTGGATGATGGCCACGGTGTCGTTGGCCGCTTCGGCGTGCATGCTGGCCTATTGGCCGCGCCGGCTCGATCCTTGGATGTTCGCCTGCCCTATCGTACCCAATCGAGCAGGTCGTCATTCAACCGACACGTGGTTGCTCGCATTGTTTTACGAGAGCTTCGTCTCCACCGGGTCTTGTAAATACTCCGAAAACATCTCAAGTCATACTTTGTTGTGGAAAGAAAGACAATTTTGCGAGGTGGCGCGAAAGAAGGACAAAATCCCGCTGACACGTCGAGATCTTGGCATTGAAAGGAACGATGGACTTCGATCTTGTCATCACCGGCGGTATTATTGTACGTCTTTCGTATTGCATGTTGACGTGGATGTCTGATCGACACTTACATCTACACAGGTCACAGCCAGCGAAGTTCTATCTGAAGGTCTACAAATTGGCATCAAAGATGGCACAATCGTGTGCATCGGCAAGAACTTGCCAACATCCTCAAGCACAGAGGTGATCGATTGTGAAGGAGCTTATGTGACTCCCGGCGGTATAGATTCACACGTCCATCTGGCTCAGAAGAACTCGCCAACCGGTGATGGTTGGACGACAGGCTCGCGAAGTGCTGTTGCCGGTGGAACAACGACCATCCTCGCCTTCGCTTCCCAGGAGAAGGACGACACTTCACTATATCCAGTGCTGGAAGAATATCACCAAGTATCACAAGAACAGTCGTACTGCGACTACGGCTTCCACTTCATCCTCACCAATCCCACGGAGCAGATCCTCAAAGACGAGCTGCCGAAGCTGGCACTGGAGGAGGGCATCACCAGCGTAAAGCTCTACATGACCTACGAAGCGAAGAAGCTCGGCGACAGGCAGATCCTCGACATCCTCTTCGCATGCAAAGACCTCGGCATGACCACGATGATCCACGCCGAATCCCACGACATGATCTCCCTGATCATCGAAGGCCTGGAGCGCAACAAACGCACCGAGCCCTACTTCCACGCCGTCGCCCGCCCTCGCATCGCCGAAGACGAAGCCTCATACCGCGCCATCTCCCTCGCAGAGCTCGCCGACGCCCCCATGCTGATCGTGCACATGTCGTCCGAAACGGCCATCAGCCACGTGCGAGACGCGCAGACACGCCTGCTCCCCATCCACGCCGAAACCTGCCCGCACTACCTCTTCCTGCTCTCGGAAGAAATCAAAGCGCAACCCCACGACCACTTCGCCGGCGCAAAACACGTCTGCAGTCCCCCTCTCCGCCACCACCCGCAAGACCTCGAAGCCCTCTGGCGCTCGATCGCCAACGGCACCTTCACCACCTGGTCCTCCGACCATGCACCGAGCAAATATGACCACCCGCAGGGTAAGCGGCTCGGTCTGATCGACGGCGTGCCGCGCTTCGCCAAAATCCCCAACGGCCTGCCGGGCCTCGAAACCAGAGTGCCGCTCCTCTTCAACCAAACCCCAGCCTGCCAGCGCCCGGGCAAAGCCCGTCTGAGCCTGCCGCGCTTCGTGCAATTGACCGCTACCAACGCCGCGAAACTGTACGGCCTCCAAGGCCGCAAGGGAAGTATCGCGCCGGGCTATGATGCGGACCTGATTATTTGGCACGCGGGCGACAAGGGCGCGCGCACGATCGCGCAGAGCAAGCTGCACCACGATATTGATTACACGCCTTTCGAGGGGATGGAGGTGGGCAATTGGCCGCGCTACACCTTGTTGCGTGGTCAAGTTGTGTGGGACGATTCGCGGGGTGTTTGTGGGCAGGTGGAGTTTGGGCGGTTCCTGAGGCGTGGGAAGGGGGAGGTTGTGGAGGGTCGGACGGGGAATGTTCCGAGGGGGATGGAGGAGGGGGAGCGAGAGCTTTGGCGGTAGAGTTTGGGTAGATGTACTGGGTGTAATTACTCGGCTTATATTCGATGGCGTGAGTGTCGTCGGTGTTAATTTACCTGTCGGAGATGCTGTGTTTGGTTCGAAAGAGCTGTGTCGTAGAAATGCTCGAGATCGTGAAGTATCAAGTTCTATCGTGAATCTTGCTGTGCTTAAGTACGGGTTTTTTTTATACAAACACTATGGCGGTGGAGGCGGTATCGGCTGTGTCTGCTGCTGATGCACTTCAGGAATCGAAGGCATCTTCCTCCCCAACGCCAGCGAGCGATCACGGATCTCGTCAAAAGCCTTGTCGGGTATCCAGGCCTCTGAATCTGGCGTTTCGTGCATAACGCCGCAAGCGTGTGCTTTCCCCCAAGTACCATGGCGACGCAGGGCTCGGGGAACCGGCAGCTCATCGACAGTATCTTCGGAAGTCCGACACTGTCTGGCCGTATTCTCGGCCTGGCGCAGCCACTCGCGCCAGTGCTCGGTATCCGGCACCGCACTGCTCAGCGTGACCCAGGATGTAGACTTGGTAAAGACGATAGTTTTGAAGAGACCTTCCGTGAACGTCGTGGACTTGCCGCCAGAAGACAGGTGTTCTTCTTCGATCTCGTAGCCCGAGATTGAGAAGTTCCAGCCACGAGGGAGAGCCGCTGCCGCCCAGTGCCCAATGTTCAGGATTACGTAGGAAACCGCCCATGCGATTTGGAGTTGGATCTTTGCGTTTGCTAGGGCGATCACGCTGATCATTAGGATTAGAGTGCCGAGCAGAGATGCTGGGATGAAGTGGCTCGAGTGCTGGAGTTTGTAAGCGATGGCGTCCGGAGCGAACAATAGCTGGTGGGCGATGGACTCGTTGCATTTCAACACGAGATAGGATCCGTTTGGCCACCTGATAACGCAGTCTCCGGGAGGATCGTGATCGCCTTGAGATTGCTTTACGAATTGCATGTGCCAGCGGCTGGTCAGGCCGATGAGGGTCGAGAGCAGCGAGAGGAGTGTTGTCGCTATCAAAGACATTCCGTCGCCGTACACCACCGACAAGACGAACAGTGCGATGGACAGGACACACCCGAACATTGTGGCTAGATTTACAGGCCCGAACAATGCTGCTCTGACGAACCCTCCACCGGCTGTCCGCTTCGATTCCAGTTTTCGAATCTTAAGGCATCTGACCTCAAAAGGCTGCATCTGAAAACCACTGGCAAGTCAAAAGTCAGTGGTAATCTTTCTTCCAGCAGCACGGCACGCGTTCTTACAACAAAGCAGCAGTGACATGGCTCAGAAAGTCCCTCTGGTTCCCCGAATGCACCGCCGTGACCGACGCGCGCACCGATTCGATGTTCTCCGGGCGTTCGACATAGAGCAGCGCATGAGGCGCGGGCATCAGACGAGGCAGGTAAAAGATGCTAGAGAGCGAGGCCAGGCGTGCCGTCTTCCTCACAGCATCTTCGCCGAGGATGGCCAGGAATCCCACAATGTCGAGTTGCAAATCTTCCAGCCCGCCGTCGAACCATCGCATGCTCCAGCTGCGGCCTGGGCGAGAGAGGAGGGTCGAAGGGTCGATTTCCTCCATTCCGCCATGCGTGTGTCGCACGCTATCTCGCGGCCTGGCTAGAGGTACATGTAAGCCGCCTAACTTTGGGGTGGTGCTTTCGACGACGACAGCGGACGGCCTTTTGGCAGCACACCGACTATAGCAACGAAGATTTGGGGGATCTTGCATGCAGAATGCTGGGGTTAATTTATTCTTCCTACAAGCTGATGTGCATGCGTGCGCATCAGCCGCTGCGCTGGTCCCAAGCCGCACAGCCCCGTTCGCTTGGGGGCGAAATGGCGGGCTAGAATGGCATGGCAAGCCCGAGAGAACATGTTGTTTCTCGAACAGCGTCGCTGGAAACTGGTCCGCGTGAATACTATAAGTATGGTCACGTCAAGAGATGCGTTTAGATTTGACGGCAGAACCCGCGAGAATATGTAGTGAAAACAGTAGTGACGGCAGGAAACGACCTTTGTGAAACACTTCCGGCACGAGTCGAGTGATCCAGCCTCGAACTTTTGCAGGAGTCATGCGGTGGTGGTGGAACCTGCACGCAGGTGCACCCACCGTGAATTGATATTATTCTCTTTGACGAAATAATGATATTCCCAATTCTCGGACCGCGAAAGATTGAGACCCTGGGATTTGGTCGTTGCTTTGGTGTTTTTGGAACAGAGAATTAATGCTGTGTACTGTTTGCCCAGAGGCACGTTTCTCTGTGGTGGGTTGTCCTCGAACCGCGTTCCCAACAGCATATTATTCTTGGAAGAAATGCCAATGACGATCTGCCGATGGCTGCTTACTGATCTGTATCATCGCGTCGACGGCTGGGCATAGGGCTCGAACATCAGATTGTCGGGAGTCCGAGCTAAGAGCGCATCGCGGTGCCGTGATGCGCGTCCAGTGGATCGTTCCCGTGCCTTCCACCTTGTTGACGGCTCGGAAGGGCCTCAGGAAGAAGCACAGAAGGTCGCGTGGAGTTCCGACCGTGTCAAGTGTAGTGGGGCGACGAAGGTGTGCTGAGTCGCTTCACAGAAAGTGAATAATAAGTGAGCCCTACACATAAATATGCCAATACATATGGCAAAACATCATCACTGGGAAATCGTATTTGTAAGAAATGTGAAAAATAGAATCTGGTCGCTAGCGAGGAATGGAGGGGAACGATCAATTGGTTGATCCACATGCATGTTACACATCACACGAGGCTCGCTTGGGTATCATTGAAGTCTTTCATCTAATCAACGTGTGACATGGTGAGTCGATATGACGGGAAACGAGTTATAGTTGTCGATAGGCTGTGTATGTGAAGCGGCAAGTCTGGATTGGGAACACCGCAAGGACGGAGATAGAGGAGGAGCTAGGATATAAAATTAAGGTTTTGCTAGAACGACGCATTGCCAGATTAGCGAATGTCAAAATTGCTGGAAACGCTGACGTGAGCGGCCGTTGTTCTGTTTGATGAATGCATGTCTCGGTGGATGCAGTAGTCAGAAGGGCTGATGTTAATTACTGAGGACTTGAGCGTGGTATGTACGAGTAGACAGATACATACAAAGGTTGTAAGTGGCGGGCATGCATGATGTGATTGATTATAGCTATCGGTAGATGCAAGTCTGCTTAACAATGCAAAATGCTTGGCCAATGCGGGAACATCGATGGGATTTTGCTTGGCCCAAGCGATGACGATACGTGAGTTCAATGTTTGCCTCATCATTTTTCTGCCTCCGACCGCACGCGGCCGCGGAGCCCTGCACCTGTGGATCGCAAAACAGAAGGGCTATTATTCAGCTGTGTAAACTCCCCTTACGTCCGTCTCGCTGCTACCTAATCCCGGTAAGAAGACTGTCTTCCCTTGCCCTGCCCTTCTCTTTCCCCCCAATAATTCCCTCTGTTTTCCATTCCCTCACGTCGTAACGGTCGACCATCCCAGCGCGCACAGCTGCGTCGCACACCTGTTCCCTCAATCCAACCACACCCATTCTACTCCAACTGTACACACACTCTCTCTCAACTGAAACCCACAACCTCCTCACACCATGTGGGGTTCCGGCGTTGATGAGCGGAAGCTCACGCGCTCCGACACTGGCAGCTTGCCATCACAGAACGCCTGGCACCGCGGCGATACCCACGAAGATGCAGGCCGCATGCATCCTCCCCATGAATCCGTCGAGACACAGGAAGAACGCGACCGCACTGGAACATGGGGCGAAAGAGACGCCGGCGAGATCAACGAACAAGATGCTTTGCGGGACTTCCAGGCCTTGAGATCCGATTTGACCAACCTGGAAAGGACCCGGACCCAGGAATCTCAACATCGTTCGATGAAAAGAGCCGTTAGCAATGCGAGCGGCGTAGGGCGAAAGAGTAAAGCCAGCGCTCGCCCTCCTACAACCCACACAAACCGAGAGACCGAAGGCGATGGCACCGACATTGGCGGCGATCTCGAAGCCGGCGGAGACGACAAGGAGGACGATTTTGAACTGGATCAATTCATGAGGGAAGGCCACTTCGAAAAGAGGACTGAGGGAGAGTCGGCCAAGAAAGTCGGTGTCATCTTCAAGGATCTGACAGTCCAAGGTGCTGGTGGTGGAGCGTCCTTCGCAAGGACTCTACCGGATGCGATCATTGGCACTTTTGGTCCCGACCTCTATAACATCATCACACGTTTCATTCCTCAGCTCTCTTTCGGAAAAGGCAACCTCAAGACCCTGGTCCACGGATTCAATGGCTGTGTGCGCGATGGTGAGATGATGCTCGTGCTTGGACGACCTGGATCTGGATGCAGTACCTTCTTGAAAGCCATCACCAACAACCGCGAAAGCTACGCCAACGTCACCGGCGACGTTTCTTACGGCGGGTTGTCCGCAGAAAAGCAGAAGAAGATGTACCGCGGTGAAGTCGTCTACAACGGTGAAGACGACACGCACATGGCTGTCATGAACGTCTGGAAGACTCTCACTTTCGCCCTCATGACGAAGACCAGGAAAAAGGCCCGCGAGGAGATCGATGTCATTGCCACTGCACTTATGAAGATGTTCGGTATCTCGCACACCAAGTACACCATGGTCGGTGACGAGTACGTTCGCGGTGTCTCCGGAGGTGAAAGGAAGCGTGTCTCCATCGCCGAAACATTGGCTTCCAAGTCTACCGTCGTCGCCTGGGACAACTCAACCAGAGGTCTCGATGCATCGACTGCTCTTGACTATGCCCGATCGTTGCGAATCATGACCGATGTTTCTGACCGTACTACGCTTGTCACTCTCTACCAGGCTGGTGAGGGAATTTACAACGTCATGGACAAAGTCTTGGTGATCGATGCGGGTCGCCAGGTCTTCATGGGTCCCGCCAGTGAGGCCAAGCAATACTTCATCGACCTTGGTTTCGAGTGCCCCGCCAGACAGACCACCGCAGATTTCCTGACTGCCGTCACCGATCCTGTAGAGCGTCGCTTCCGCCCAGGCTGGGAGAGCCGCACACCCAAGACGCCTGAAGAACTCGAAAAGGCCTTCAGGAACTCCGTGCATTACCAAAGACTCCTCGAAGACATGGCCGCTTACGAAAAGCACATTCAAGAAACTGACTTTGCCGATGCGAAGCAATTCGAGGGCGCTGTACAAGAGAGCAAGTCGAAGCACGTTGGCAAGTCCTCTTCCTACACAATCAGCTTCCCTCGTCAAGTCATCGCTTGTACCAAGCGCGAGTTCTGGCTCATCCTCGGTGACACGACAACCCTCTGGACGAAGCTCTTCATCATCATCTCGAACGGTCTCATCGTCGGTTCCCTCTTCTATGGTCAATCTCTTAACACTTCTGGAGCTTTCAGCCGTGGCGGTTCCCTCTTCTTCAGCATTCTCTTCCTGGGTTGGCTTCAACTGACTGAGCTTATGAAGGCTGTCAGTGGAAGAGCCGTCGTTGCAAGGCACAAGGAGTACGCATTCTACCGTCCTTCCGCAGTCAGCATCGCCCGTGTAATCACCGACATTCCGATCATCGCTGTTCAGGTTGTCATCTTCGGCATAATCATGTACTTCATGACACAGCTTGATGTCGACGTGAGCAAGTTTTTCATCTGGCTGCTGTTCGTCTACGTGAACACTATCTTACTGACGGCACTTTACCGCATGTTTGCATCGGTCAGCCCAGAAATCGATACGGCCGTGCGATTCTCTGGTATCGCGCTCAACTTGCTCATCATCTTCACCGGTTACGTGATTCCCAAGACACAACTTCTTAGCAAGTACATCTGGTTCGGCTGGCTCTACCATGTCAACCCGATTTCGTACAGCTTCGAGGCAGTGTTGGCAAACGAATTCTCCAACCGCGTCATGGAGTGTGCGCCTAGCCAATTGGTTCCCCAAGGTCCTGGCATCGACCCTGCTTACCAGGGCTGTGCTCTACCCGGCGCACAAGTCAACGCGCAAACTGTCGATGGAGCTGCCTACCTCCAGACGCAGTACAACTATACTCGCAGCCACTTGTGGCGCAACTTCGGCGTCGTCATCGCTTTCACTGTTCTCTACATTCTCATTACCGTTTTCGCCAACGAGATGTTCCAGTTTACTGGCGCTGGTGGCGGTGCGCTAATCTTCAAGAAGTCTCGCAAGGCCAAGAAGCAAGTCAAGTTCCAGGAGTCCGGCTCTTCCGACGAAGAAAAGGGTGCTGTCGCTGCCGGCAGCGACAGTAGCTCCTCCACCAAGAAGGAGTCCCCCATGGGCGAGGGATCTGCCGACGACGCTGCACAGCAAGAGGCTCTGGCGAACATCTCCAAGAGCGAGTCTATCTTCACATGGCGCGATGTCAAGTACACCGTGCCTTACCTCGGCGGAGAGAAACAGCTGCTCAACGGTGTCAACGGCTACGCTAAGCCTGGTGTCATGGTCGCTCTTGTCGGTGCCTCCGGTGCGGGTAAGACAACTCTACTAAACACTCTTGCTCAACGCCAGACGATGGGCGTCGTCTCCGGTGAAATGTTCGTCGATGGTCGACCACTGGGCCCCGAGTTCCAGCGCAACACAGGTTTCTGTCTACAGGGTGATCTTCACGATGGTACTGCCACCATTCGTGAGGCGCTCGAGTTTTCGGCCGTCCTCCGCCAGCCTGCAAGCACGCCTCGCCCCGAGAAGATTGCCTACGTTGACCAGATCATCGACCTGCTGGAGCTCGAAGACATGCAAGACGCTTTGATCATGAGTCTTGGTGTCGAGCAGCGTAAGCGTCTGACGATTGGTGTCGAGCTAGCCGCAAAGCCTTCTCTTCTTTTGTTCCTGGACGAGCCTACTTCCGGTCTCGACTCCCAGTCGGCCTACTCCATCGTTCGCTTCTTGAAGAAGCTGGCGGCGGCCGGTCAGGCCATCGTCTGCACCATCCACCAGCCTTCTTCCATTCTCATCCAGCAATTCGACATGATCCTCGCTCTGAACCCTGGTGGCAACACTTTCTACTTTGGCCCGGTCGGCGAGAACGGCTCCGATGTGATCAAGTACTTTGGCGACCGTGGCGTCCACTGCCCCGAAGAGAAGAACGTTGCAGAGTTCATCCTTGAGACTGCAGCCAAGCCAGTCAAACGTCCTGATGGAACCAAGATCGACTGGAACGAAGAATGGAGAAATTCGGAGCAGGCGCAAGATGTAATCGAAGAAATCGAAGGCCTGAAGCTCACCAGAAGCAAATCAATCCCCGAGAAGGTCCGCAAGGAGCAACAGCAAGAATTCGCCGCACCGGTATGGACCCAGATCTACGAGATGACCGTCCGCACATTCAAGCAATACTGGCGTGATCCGAGTTACATCTACGGCAAGCTTTTCGTTTCGGTCATCGTCGGCATCTTCAACGGTTTCACCTTCTGGCAGCTGGGTAACACGATCCAGGATATGCAAAACCGCATGTTCACGGCTTTCCTGATCATCACCATCCCGCCGACCGTTGTCAACGCCGTCGTGCCCAAATTCTTCACCAACATGGCACTCTGGCAAGCCCGTGAGTACCCCTCACGTATCTACGGCTGGGTCGCCTTCACCACCGCCCAGGTCGTGGCCGAAGTTCCCTGGGCTATCTTGAGCGCCGTCATTTACTTCGTCATCTGGTACTACCCCACCGGCCTGCCGACCGACAGCTCTACTGCCGGATACGTCTTCCTCATGACGATGCTCTTCTTCTTGTTCCAAGCCAGCTGGGGCCAGTGGATTACCGCGTTTGCTCCCAGCTTCACGGTCATCTCGAACGTGCTTCCATTCTTCTTCGTCATGTTCTCGCTCTTCAACGGCGTTGTCCGGCCCTACTCCGAGCTGCCGGTCTTCTGGCGATACTGGATGTACTACGTCAACCCGTCGACCTGGTGGATCGGCGGTGTACTCGCGGCGACCCTCGCAGGCCAGCCCATCGAGTGCGCCGAGTCCGAGACCGCCGTCTTCGATCCCCCGCCCGGACAGAGCTGCTCATCCTACGCCGGCGCCTTTGCCGAGTCATCCGGCGGCTACCTCTTGCAGCCCGATGCCACCGCGAACTGCATGATGTGCCCTTACTCCGAAGCCAACAGCTACCTCGCCACCCTTAACATCAGCCCCGACGACAAGTGGAGAGACTTTGGCATTTTCCTCGTCTTTGTCGCCACCAACTACATGCTGGTAAGTCTTCCCTACAAGCAGTCTACAAGTTTCCCATAGCAGTCAGCAGCTAACACATTTCTTCCTCCAGGTCTACTTCTTCATCTATTCCGTCCGTGTCAAGGGCTGGAGCTTCGGCTTTGGCACCCTGTTCGGCGCTCTTGGCTCCCTCGTCAACATAATCAAGGCTCCCTTCAAGGGCAAGAAGTCCAAGAACAATGCCCAGCAGTAGTGAATTACTAATTCTCTCACTCACTAACCTCTTTCTTTTTTGCACTTTTCAAATTCCTTTTCTCTTTTGAACACGGATGAGTCCCTTCTCGAATGAATGAAACAAAAGGCCACTCAACCATCGGAGAGACTGGATACACACACTCAAAGGATAGATCTCACGCGGCGGGGAATAATTAAAAGCGCACGAGAGTCGTTGTTCGGACATGGAGGGCAGGGTTATCAAAGTCTTTTTTAGCGTTGGCGTTTTGACTCTTTCTTATTCTTATTTGTTTATTTTTATTTTTCAATATCAGAACGTCCTGATATGCATGCATGCATGTCTCACTAGGCATTATTGATGATGCATAGGTACATGTAATCAATTCGATTGATCGAAATTTATTATTATCAAACAACCACTCCCGTCTTGACAGAATGAACGCTTCCTCACTCACCTAACCTCTTACCTATTCTGTCTTTCTGTCACGCCCCTTGCTTCTTTCCTTCCGTAACTTCCTTTATCCCACCGCTCTCTCTCTCTCTCTCTCTCCCCCTCCAATCCAAGACTCTGATCCTGTCATCGAGCGTATATAAGTGTACATGTCTACTAGTAATAATCCTGTAAAGGAACCCTGTCTTTTTTGTCGTCACGCGCGAGTTTGAGTAGGTAGGGTAGGTGAGGTGAGTAAGATACAACATTTCTGTCGTAGCTTCAAAAGAACCCACTGTACCCTGGGTAATATGCAACGTGTTAATCTATGGAAAGATAGGAAGAAAGAAAGAAAGACTCTTGACTTTCTCTAAAAAAAAGAATATCACACTTGTATACGCGTACATGCACACATCGCAGTAGGAGAGAGATAGATGGTTGGGTTGGACGAGACGCCTCACATTCCGAATCGTCAACTACCGCAATGGAATTAAAAGTGAGTACAGTGTACTGTGACGATCTAGTCTAAGTAAGCCCGTCTTGTCTGGTCCTGTCCTGTCTTGTCTTGACTTGAATGTAAAGCAATGATTCGAATGATGTAGGCGTCATGCGAAAATCGAGGCAGTTCTGTTCTATTCTGTTCTGTCTCCCTCATTTTCGATATTATATCATATCAACATCAACATCAACATCAACATCAACATCAACATCAACATCAACATCAACATCATATGTTTATCCCCACGACCACCACCATAAGAAAGACCAGACAACACCCACTGACCGAGCCGACGAATCCACTCCCAGGTCTCTTCCACGGCGACGAGGCATTGCCTTCGTAAGCGGCGACGGTCTCGCGAGGATCGGCCTCGTCGTCGTCGTCGGAGGAGCCGTTGGTAGAGGTAGGTTGGCCGGTGGGATTAACTGCGATGGTAGTGGACGAGCCGTTCGCAACGACCAGGACTCCAGAGCCGGAGGGGAGAGCAGAGTATACGACGCCGGAGACTGTAGTCGCGCTGCCTCCGGCGCCGGCGCCGATGATATAGCTCTCGCCCTGCTGTCCTTCGCCAGAGACGCCTTGTTCGATGAACGGGGCGAACTCGTCGCCCTCAGAACTCACCACTACTCCAAAACCAGACGGCAGAGCCGAGTACGCTGTCCCCGATATCGTGACGGGAGCCCCGCCAGCCGACACCGTGACGCTGCCGTCTAGGACGTACGCGCCTGCAGACTTGTCGAGGACTTCTACCTCGCCCAAGCCGGGGATGCTAGTCGCCTCGCTCACAGCGATGGTACTTGACGACCTGCTCGCCGCGATGGCAATACCACCCCCACTGCCCCCCGCGAGCGCAGAATACGTGGTGCCCGCAACGACGACTGCCGACCCCCCAACGCCCAGCGTCTGGTCGGCGAAAGCGAATTCACCTTCACTACCGGGAACAGCAGCAAGACCAACACCGGCCAATTGCGAAGGCTGCAGAGTCGTAGAACCGCTGTCACCAACAGCCACAACACCAGCCCCAGACGGCAGAACGGTATACGAAGTGCCAGAAACGACCACACCCTCTCCGCCTTCAGTAATCGTCGGACCGGCCACGACGAATCCTCCCTGCCCGGCGCCGGAAGTCACCGGACGGACAAAGTCTGGTCCAGACGTGGGCGCGGGTGCTGGCAAAGGGAAAGAGTTCGTTTCGCCGTCTGCGATCCCTATGATGCCGCCGCCTGATGGCAGGACTGAGAACGTCGTGCCTGAAGCAGCCGCTCCTTGACCGCCGGCAGAAATTGTAGTAGAGCCGCCCACGACGACTCCTCCAGGTCCTGGAGAGTCGCCGTCGTTGCCGGGAGTTGGAGTGGGGAGCGCGATGGCTGGAGGTAAGCCGCCCGAGGACGCAGGAGGGTTGGATGGGCTGCCGGCCACTGGGGAAGTGTCCGTTACTGGGAGTACTGGTGCGTTGGAGCTCGCGTTTTGGCCTTCATTGTCGTTGTCGTCGTCGTTATTGTCGTCGTCATCAGTGGGAGGCGCGATGATTGGTGGTGAGCCGCCCGAGGACGCAGTAGTTGTAGTTGCACCTCCGGGTGGACCCGGGCTGTCCTCCTGGTCTTCATCGCCATCGTCGTCGCTGGGAGGAGAGATGACTGGCGGCTCGCCGCCGCCTGAGGACGCAGTAGTGGTAGGAGATCCGCCTACGACCGGCGGACTGTTAGTCGTTACGCCCTGGGTTGGGCTACCCGGAGCATTAGGACTGTTCCCCTGCTCTTCATCTTCATCGTCATCACTTGGAGGCGGTGGAAGTGCAGTAGTACCACCATTCTGCGCGGATGAAGCGGTAGCGCCTATTGTCCGGCTTGTGGATGTAAGCGAAGGAATCTCGCCGACTTCGCTAGAGCCGGGCTGCGCAGTCGTCGTCGTCGTCGCAGACGTAGAACTACCGGTAGTCGTTTCGTCAGTGGTGGAGCGAGGAAGAGTCCTAGCAGGCAGGACGATCTCGTTCACGGCCGTCAGGGCAACCGGCGGAGGCCCGGTCTGGAAATAGCTGCATTGCGCGTAGGCGGCTTCGTTGGGGTAGGCGTCGGTCAACTCGGGCATCACGAGTCGAACTGACGGCGCAGCACCGCCTACGGCGGGGAAAGTGTACTGGCTCGTCGGACCGTGGTATGTGAAAGTGCTTGTTGAGACTGAGATTGTGCTTTCGATGCAGCTGGAAGCTCCGTTGCTGTCTGTTGTCGAGACGCCTCCTTGGACTCTGAAGAAATTGTCCCATTGAAGGAAATTACCACTCGCTCCGGACAAGGTGCTACATTCGCATTTAGTAGAGTACGTTTTGTCAGGGTGTCCCTTCTTTATGTTGGGAGTGTGTTCTCACATTGTGTACGGCTCGAGTCCTGAGCCTTCGACTCGGCCGCCGCCATCAACACAGACCAAGTCACAATCATCGTTCAGAGACACAATTTCGCATGACCCGTTGTCGGTGTAAGCTGGCAGTGCGGCTGAGTTGCAGGAGGTCGAGGTCGAAGTGGTGTTGTCTACAGGGTTTATGATGGGCTGCAAGGTACGGAGCGCAGGCAAGCTTGAATTTTGTTCCCAGCGGCCGTGCCAAAGATCTATAAAATGAGACGTGAGCTTTAGTCAAACCGCAGTGAGCTCGAACATGTGCGACACCGACTCACCATATATTTGCATAGAGGTACATGGTCCGCAGCTTGCCAAAGTAGACGACGCATTTGCAAAGGACGTGAAAGTCGTCGTGGGTGAGATCGTAGTCGCCATTATTGCCAGTAGCCCATGAGTAGGAGGGGAGGGACACACACACGTGAACGACGGAGACAGCCTGCGCGGACGCAGGATATCTATCTTATGGCTGTCAGCATTGCATTGAAAGGATTCAATAGCTTCCTACTTGCGCAATCTTGGCCTACTCCAGACCTAGATGGTATAGATTGCGCGACAGCCAAATAGTCAGCTTATGTCGTCGAGCCATTGCCTAGTCCAGTAGTAGCGTGCGGCTGAGCACTCGAGGTCTGGACCTGCATGGTAACAACAAAATCGCTTAAAACTTCCCGTTCGCGGGTTACACGTGCTGCAGTGTTCTTCTGAGGTATCCTCAAGTGTGAGCAACATGATGCCTTCCAAACTGCGCGGATACTCTCGAGTCGTCACCTTCAGATGTCATAGATCAATTGAGTCTTCCCATGCCAACAAGCGACTTCGTCCGTCTGGTATCAAATGCTTGGGATCCCATTTTTAGAAAAGTCGCCTTGCTTCGATTGGTGGACACAACTTTCTTGGCAGCAGCGCCGAGCTGCAAGAATATATTAAAAGGCGCATTGTGCATGATCGCGGAAAGCATTCCAAGTTATCCAACCAGGAACACCGTGTATACTTTCTCTTTCTCTTCCTCTCTTCCCCCCTCTTAAATCTCAAGCTCCTCATAAAGCTCATCCTGCGGGAACCCAAGGTGAAATCTCCCGCACTTGGCCCAATCGACTTCTACGGCGTCGCCGGTCTCGAAGTCTTCAACTCGCCCACCCACCGTCTTGTCTTCGCTTAGGAAACAGCACACCAATCCTTCGCCGCTGACGTCCTTTTGCCAAGTGGGAATCACAAAGCCGAAGATCGTGCCCTTGACGCTTCCTCCTGAATATGTTTTCTGTTCTGTCGTGATGGACTTGAAAGTACCCTTTGCGCTGAAGGACATGGGTGTGTTGCGGCCCATGCTGAATACCTCTTGGTGAATCTTCGTGCTGGACGTTCCGGGCGGGGCTTTGAAGCGGTGGGTGGGCTGGAAGACTACGACGGAGGTGTGCGACATGCAAGCGCCTCGCTCGGCCTGCTTCGCGGTACCTTCGCTGTCAATGGTATACGCTGTGCTGTCGAGTTGGATCATGTCGTTCGGGCGCGAGGATGAGTCCGCGGGTTGCGATTCGAAGTAGCCGGTGCCGTGTGTGCCATGGTTGGTCAGGAAGGCTACGGGCGGACCGCCGGATTTGAGTCCAGCGCTGTAGGCGGAGAACAGCGAGTACTGATAGATGTCGTTTGGGATCGAATTGGGCATGTTGGCTGCCGAGCGAGAGGGCGCGGTTCGAGATGCTAGAAGGGTTGATGCGTGCGTGAAGGGGAGACGAGACAGACGAGAGAGCATGGGAGTGGGTATGGAAGAAAGAGAGTCAACTTACCGTGGGCAGCATTCAGCGTTAGGTTATGTGCATTGCCTATTGCATGTACAGTACATGCATTGGTTTGTGGTGAGTGGTGACGAAGATGATGGGAAGAGCTCCAGTCGAGAGCCAGCACTTCCATGCGGAGCCGAAGCGTCCGGTCCGGTGCCAAACCCGACGCATATTCCGATATCCATGTCTTCATCTCAACATCATGTCATGAGAAGCTTACTTACCATGTAAATTCCCAGTTTCTTACACTTCTCTTTCCAGAGCTACTTTCATTTCGTTGCTCGTACTTGACTCTGGGCATTTTTGTGCGACAGCTCGTATCACTCTCCTGTACAACGCTGCGGCTCCAGCATACCAGAGTCGCCTTATAATAACGGCAAAACGGCGCCAAGCAGGAGACTTTTGATTAACAATCGAGGGGAAAACTCGTCGCTGACTATAGCATTCATTAATGAGGTAGTATTTGAAATACCTGCAATACACTACTCCATGTACGCAGATGATATCAAGTCGGAAGCATAATGGATTTGCAACCCCTTCTCCAAGAGAGTAGCAGCGAACCAGCACGTCACAAATGGTGGTACCGCAAAACAGAACAATCAGTCCTACACCGGAAAGTGATCAAGGTACTGTAGTCGTCCACCAGCTCGAAAAGGGCGGGAGTAAGGTAACCCAAAAAGAAAAGAACAGCCCAGAAACTCCTACAAACACATCAGTACCGGCGGTGTGCTATGTATGCATCAAGCTCGGCTGCCAATCGGGTCGGGATACTACTGTTCTTGCGAATCTCTGTTTGCACGTCTCACATGCTAGTAGCGACTAGATCGCGTGGGAGATTTATTACCGATGGCTGG
>Ga0265797_10003075_pt1 | contig 27151 bp, 17 predicted proteins | sample P2T30metagenome_FD_192433 | JGI IMG/M metagenome (GOLD analysis project Ga0265797, IMG submission 192433) | Plant litter microbial communities from East Loma Ridge, Irvine, California - P2 T30 | ecosystem: Environmental > Terrestrial > Plant litter > Unclassified | place: USA: California... | reverse complement strand
GACCAAAGCCGACGTAAGTTTGGGCAGAATCCTGTACAAGTCAGCAGTAGAAAGAGTGAGCATAGATGTCATTATGGGAAACTTGAAGTTTTTTCTTACTATACCCCCGTCAAGAGACGGACGGACGGACGGACGGACACGCATCACGTTACATAGCCAATGTGTATAGCGCATCAGAATGGGTATTCCCAAATGGCGTTAACGAAAACATGCTACAGAAATCATGCATATTAGAGAGAAAAAAAGCCGTGTATATACGAAAAGGTCATTCATCCACCTAGTCGTCTCTGTCTCCCCAAACATCTGCTTCCTCTCTCGCTACAGCGTCCAAATCTATCATGCCCGTCCCTCTCTCTTCACTTCCCCTTTTACCATCATCATCATCATCTTCTTCTTCTTCGTCACTACTGCTATCGCCCTGTCTAGCTTCTTCGCGGCTCATGGATCCCCATCCCGCATCTTCATCCTCTTCATCTCGCACGAATGCTGGAGAGACGGGTACAAAGTCGTCCATCAAGTTGCTTGGAAGACCAGCGGGCGCCGGGCGTTTCGAAGCAGACGACGGAGGCGAGGGTGAAAGTGGCATCATTGCCATTTCGGGACGGCGTGAGAGTTCTGGTTCTGGTGGTGTGTTGACAAGATTTGGTGGGGTAGTAGTACGATTCTGCTGTCTCGATGGAGATTCTGCGTGAGAGACTACAGGGAGTGCCGCCTGTGCCTTTTTGCCTTCCTTGGACGACGGTCGTGCTTCTTGTCGCGTTTCCTGTTGTTGGGGTCGGGATTGTACAGCCGTTTCTGTGTGGACTTGCTGCGTAGGCGGCAGCTTGGCATGATGCTCTTGTTGCTGTTGCTGTGAGAAGGGGAAGATGGAGAAGAGGCTGGCGCTTAGACTGTGTCTGTTTGGCGCTCCGGGTCTTTGTTCCTTCTTCAGAGCTTCTTGGCGTGCGTTGGGCGCTGTAGGGGGAGGGGCGGATACTGAGTGAGAATGCGAGGGTGTCCTTGTGACGGCTACTGGGCTGGGAGGTTTGCTGATGGCTGTCTCGGGGAGTGTGGCTTCGCACATTTCGCAGACTGTGAGGCTGGCTTCGTTGAGGAAGGTGCAGCGAGGACATTGCTTTTTGAGTTCTGGTGTTGATGGCCGTGGGGCATTAGCATTTTGAGTTCGTTCGGGCGGTGGCCTGGGAGGTTGGCGGGGAGGTGCTGGTCCGCCAGTTCTGGAAGTCGATGGCCTCGCTCCTTGTTGTCTGCTCGCGCTTCCTCCTGCTGTCGGATTTGGATCGACGGATATTACCACCTGCACATCTCGCTTCGTCCCACACTTCATACACTCGCACTGCCGAACTACGCTTGTAGTAAACGTATCCGTAACTTCGGCGGGTGCATCGAACCTGATCTCGAACTTGCCCGGTTCGCCAAAACCTGGTGTGCTCCTATCTCTCTTGTCGTGTCCTTTTGCATTCGCGTACCCAGCCCCTCTGGCTACAATGGGAATGATGGGATCCACGCTCCCAAATACTAGATGATCCACAAAAGGAAGAAGCATGAGAGTTCCGCTACTCTTGATGTGGTGGTCGACTTCGGAACGGAGTTGGAATGACTCGATAGAATGCAGAACGCGGAAGTACTTGTGGAACATGTCGCCATACCATTGCCGAACCTGAACACCTTGTTGCAATAGATCCTTCGCAATGTTTCGCGGTGCCGGGCTCGGCCACAGTGCATCGATCAAGTGCTTTTCCTTGAGCGCCTTGCGTACCATCAAATCCAGTCTCGCACACTCGTACAGCTTCTTCTCCAGCCGCTCATGCAACTCATACTTGGAAAACCTAATCACCAAGCCTCTTACAAAACCAGCGTCTAGGTTCCACTTCCGCGTAAAGTAGTCGAGAGACTCCAGATCCTTTTGCGCCTGCGCGTTGGCAGGCCGAATGACCTGTGGCGCTAATTCGTGGCCCATGGCTATCCATCGTTGGGTTTGGTTGGGGAAGGCCGTGGCTGTGGACCAGAAAGACCGAATGGGATAGTATTCAGCTTTGAAATAGTTGTAAGTGAAGTCTAGGAAATCGGGTTCCGTGAGCGGCATTGCTGCGTGGCCGCGAGGGATATCCATGGTGCGGGTGAGAGTTGAGGTGGCGAGGTGTTAAAGTCACCAGTTGTGAGAACACCGCCGAGCCTTGATCAGAAAGAGTCGTAGAGAAAATAATCAAGGTGCAAATACGGAAGTGAAATGAAAATGCTCATAACAGCTTTCCGCAAACGAAAAAGAACGGCGTTTCGTTGCTGCCTAGGAAGCTGGAGAAGCCGCGAGACTTGGCGTAAGTGACGATGTCCTCATAGCTGCGCCACAGCATGTGATCATATAGAAGCACTAGTCGTTGCAGCAAGATTGGCTATTGTGTGTGTCCCTGTGACGGTGCTGTCCATGACGTACGTCATCACTATGGTCTGTGCTCGACTCACACCTCGCGTTTGGTGTGTTCACCTCCAACTTTCACATTCTACACAAGAACTATATATCTCCTACCAAGGTTGGAACTCATCCCCCTAACTTGATTGGGGTGTGTGGATGACAGGTGTCTTGGAACAATCAGTAACCCTTCGTGCTGAGCCTGCACTACACTGGCACCGTCTGTGCCGGGCATCTTCCATCACAAGAGCAATTTATTCTTCAGCATGAACGTGCCGGGAACGATTCTTCGACAGTGTTCTACTAGGTTGCTTGCTCGTTATCCTTCCACAATTCTGGCCATCTTATCTTACTTTTCACCTCTCCAGAAAGCGAGGATTAAGCTGAAGTCAAACAATTATACCCCGTTGTAAAGTATTAAACGTATCTACGCCTGATGTAACTGGCTTGTCCAAGTCTTCCGAAAAGGCAGTATGGAGAAGGGCCAGAAAATCTTGGTAGCCCAGTTTCCGTGTTCGGTGTGTAGTAGACATAGGATTTGCTATTTGCTGGTTCGTTCACCAGCCGGTATACACAAGCAAGGGACTCGAAGTTACTACTCACTTCGGCGGATAATTCGCGTGATCAAAAAAGAAAGGCTCGCCTAGCAGAGAGCAAAAGGACGCAAAAAGATAATTTATTTCCGACACCGGGAATCTGTTGGATGTTAGTGGTGAGAATCGAAGATGCGCTAATTGTGAAGCTTACCGAACCCGGGCCTTGCCGGCACTGTACAGTGAACTGACTCTGCAGATGAGAGCGGCAAATCCTAGCCACTAGACCATATCGGATGTTATTCTGGTTGATGGAAAAACAGGCAATAATTAATTAAATAACCATTTTGAAAAAAAACATCAAGCCAAGACGGCTAGGTTGATGGAAGTAGGAAAAGTCATGATTTTTTTTACACGGTACCCCACTTCGTGCAAGCTGGAATCAGAGCTTTTCAATATTGTATCACACCCCACCGCATAAGTAAATTTGGCGCCGAAAGATCAGTGTATGCATATCAATGTACTGTGTGCTAAAAGCTGCCTTGCCCGCATACATTCATTACGTGAATATTGAAGCTTACTGAGTACTTGGTGCTAATATAGCACTTCAACTGCTTTCTTATGTTTCTATTACAAAAACTTCTTGCTATGAATATCTGCTACTAAGCACTGATATCACTCATATATATCAAGTGAAATACAGTAACCTTTCTGCCTTGCTTATAATGGCATTTAGTAATTAGATACTTTAGATTGTTAGCAGATGCATTGGAGTTTTACTATTGGAAGAACAAACACTATCTGCGGACGTATAAAAAGTTATCCATAGGTTCTGATCACTATCGCGTTGACAAAGTGAATGAGATACTTAGCTTTCCCAAAGTAGAGAGAGGGTCTATGTAGTGTACAAGCGCCTCAAAGGCTTGGGCGTTCTGTGTGAGATTCGAATATGCAATCTGATTCCTAGTAGAGTTAAGACTGAATGCAAAGTGGTTCACGAAAGAAAATAAGAGAGACAAGTAGTTCCTATAACAGCATCATGAAAACTAACGTACATTCTGTAGGCGCGCTAGTAGACCTTTATGTGGAAGATGAAGAAATAGAACTACAACGGGAAGATATACGAATTTAACAGGAGGAAGCTCAGGAACAATGCGTGGGAATCGAGCATAGATATGGTTATTATCATTCATCATGTTACAAGGGGTTCGTGTGACTAAATGAATCACAACAGAGTTCTGAGAGAAGGGAATTAGGATTGCGCAACAATCTCTTAGATACGGCAGTCTAAGATCAGCGTGTTTGATCAAATATTCATTAATTCTGCTCCATCAGTTCGTCTTACATATACACATAATACACAGCTAGCCCGCTCAAAGATGCGCAGATCCCAACACCATATCCTTTTCTAAACCCTCATCAGGTCTTTCCTCCAAATGAACGCCAGCTATTGTACAGTGGGCACGAGACCCGAGGAGTGGTGATGAATATTCGCTAAGATAGACCGTGTAGATGCAAGTAATGTCGAACATGGAAGAGAAGTAGCATGGCCGCGCCTGTCCTGAAATGTGGTCGGACAATGTCGATTACGAGAGGGTTTCGGTCGTGTAAATTGCAGCAAGCTAACTTAATCGACTGCTCTTTGGTCTGGCTCGAAGAAGACCTTTCGTGTTATCTAGGCCACTGTTAGCGCATATTTTGCTTGTGGATAATGTTCAGACTTACAGCCCAGCCTCCTGCCACTGTTGCGCATATGCCCGAGCTGATGGCCATTTGTCTTGTTCCTCTTGTGCTCTTAAAAAGAGCTCCACTCAACGCGCCCGCCACTATGCTGTTGCTCGTCTCGTGTTTCCCCCGATAGTAGCCAATCGTGCTGTTTATTCCATTGTAAACCATGGCAATCACGCCCGCGCTGTTGCCCAGGAAAGGCCCTCTCCGTGTTACCGCATTGAGTACACCGTTAATTCGCAATCGCGGGGGCATGCTCGGTGGGTTCTTTTGTAGCCCCTCAGCCAGCCCCCACGCTCCTCCAATTGTTAGTGCAGAAAGGTACGACACTCCGGTGCCGTAACATAAGTCGTCGGACCAGCCGCGAGATGGGAGGGCTGATTGTGCGCCAGGCAGATCTGATAGGACTGAGTCTTCGAGTGATAGGTAGTCGAGCGTGCCCTGATTAAGGCCGGCAAGCGGGTGCAGTTGCGAGGGATCGATAAGGAACTCTGAGGGGTTCTGGATGGCCGTGTTGGGGTCGAAGGGTGTGGGTTGGAAGGTGTCTTCTTTTACAAAGTCGGAATTTTGCGGTGATTGTGTAGCCGTTTCCTTGGACTTGCGTCCTGTTAGAGAGTCCCAGCTACAGAAAGTAAGCAAGGATACAATTATGAGAATAGAGATATGAATGATTGACATACATGGCCATCTTGAAGAGGTCGGGATGTGCGGGTGTAGAGAAATGGCAAAAGGCTGCGCCTGGTGATCACCAACAGGATGGAACACACAGAGAGGCAAAAGATACCACCGGAAGCAAGGAAAAGAGTAGACGACTCAGGGTGGAGATGCGCAGGCAATGGCGGCGTGGGCTGGGGCGGCGGTAGTGATGTCGCGAAAAGTTCTAGCGAGACAAGCCGGACAGTGACGAACGACTAAACGCACAGACCTTTCTCGAAGGGTCGCTGCTTCCGAGCTCGGAAAGAATTGTTCGCAAACAGCCCACCACTTCGGAAACCCAAAACAGCAACGTCATTCACCACGTCCGCCATGTCGCTCCCTGAGTTCAAGCAAAACTTTCTCAAGGACTGTGTCTCAGCCGGCGCTCTCAAATTCGGCACCTTTACACTCAAGTCCAAGCGCATATCACCCTACTTCTTCAACGCAGGACTCTTCCACAGGGCCGACCTGCTGCGCTCCATATCCTCGGCCTATGCGCACACACTCAAATCACACGGCGACTCAGACCCTTCGTTCCAATGGGACATTCTGTTTGGACCGGCCTACAAGGGCATTCCCCTAGCTGCCGCATCCGTCGACAAGCTCGCTGATCTGGACCTCGCCAAGTACGGACAGAAGAGTTACAGTTTTAATCGCAAGGAAGCAAAGGACCATGGCGAGGGTGGAAACATTGTTGGTGCAAGTCTGAAGGGAAAAAAAATTGTGATTGTTGATGATGTCATCACCGCGGGGACTGCCATCAGAGAGGCCATCGACATCATCAAGAGGGAAGGCGGAGAGTTGGTCGGAATCATTGTCGCATTCGATAGGCAGGAAAAGACGCCTACAGCCAACGACGATGACGGGAAGCCGGGACCAAGTGCGATTGGCGAGGTCAGGAAACAGTATGGCATCCCCGTCCTTGCAATCTTGACGTTGGATGATGTCGTCGAGTACCTGAGAAGTCTAGGCGGAGAAGACGATTTGAAGAAGCTTGATGAGTATCGGGCCAAGTACAAGGCGAGCGATTGAGTGAATCGTAGCAGGGTTCGTGACATATGAATAGACCTATACCATTGAGGACAAAAAATCTCAGGTGACCTCTATCAAGATCTGAAACTGCAAAAGGCAACGAGTCTGCGACTCCGTGTTGATGACTCATGATATCTACAGAATTATCCTGCATAGTCTTGCTGCGCATGGAATCCCCCCACCCTCCCAATATACGATGTAGCTAGAATCGCTGAATGCTGATATGAGAACGCTAAAATAACTAAACAAGGTATTAAAATAAACACAAGGAAAGTCCCCCACACTATAGCAGGAAAGACTTCTAGGAGTTGTAAGAGAAACAGCCATCAAGTAACGAGGCAGCTATACAACACGGCGTTGCTTGGGGACCGCTTTCAACCTGAGATCACTGAAACAAACCTCAATGGAACAGCCGCCACTCATCACGCAGCCAGCTCCTGCGCCTCACTCTTCGGCCCGTGGTTATACGCATACTTTGTACTGTCAGGCAGTTCACTCGTTCCCTGGCCTTCCACCTCTGCAACAGTCGGAGCATCATAATACGAGTGCCGTGCACCACTTTCTGTTGGACTATGTGCTGGGGCAGGACCATACCCTGCATTGCCCAGCGGATGTCCATCTTTTTCTGCACCAACATTCTTGCCAGATCTCCTCCGCCGCCACCAAAATATTGCGAATCCGATGGCTGCGAGAGCGACTACGCCGCCGACGGCGGGACCGGCAATCCACGCTTTACTTGACGAGGAATTGTTATCGTTGTTGCCGGATGGAGAAGCCGAAGAGGGATCGGAAGCAGGATTGTCGGAATTGGCAACGACAGCGTAGGTGGAGGATGCTTGGTTGGTAATGACGCTCGTGGTATTTTGCAGGTAGCAGTTCTTGTACCCGCCCTGGAGTGTAGAGTCAAACAATATAGCCCTGCATGCCTTGTCGCTCAAGGCACAGGCATCCATGCAAGCAGTTATATTCTGCGCATGTAGACTTGTAATGTTCGTGCCTGGATTCAGCTGTCCACAGTGGATATCGAAGCGGGCCGCGACGGCATTACTAGCAGTATAGCTGGTATAGCTGTTACGCTGGGGGCACTTTGTATCAACCTGGTCAATCTGTGTGATCTCCGCAGAGTGGAAGATACCGGTGTTTTTGACGGGGTCTCCGAATCCAGCATCTGTACCAGTTTTGGGCCAGCAGTTTGCGAAACCAATTTCAAGACCAGGATTCCAGGAAACAGAACGACAGAGGGGATGTTGATCCACACATATCTCCATGCATTCTTCCAGCGTTGCGGCATGGTAGAAACCGACGTACGGGCTTTGCAAACATGGATATCCATTGAAGCAATGGTCGTTGCCCCCAATAACCTTTCCACAGTGTGTGGTGTACTGCATTCCACTGACGCCAGGTAGAGTGTTGACCGACAAATCGGCGTTCGGACATGATGTGTCGTATCCCTTCATACCACTCCTATCGACGAGTGCAGAATAGTGACCGGCTGCTGGCACGAGACTTGTGGTAGAAACGTTGCTGTTTCTTATCCAACATGCGCCACCGTCTTCGACCCACACAACACCAAAGCAACCCTCACCATTTCCCCAGTAGCGTGAGCAGTGCTCCATACATTGTAGATAACTGTCCAGCGGAAAGGATTGGCCTAAACCGTTCACTATTATTGCATCTGCCCTTTGTCAGCCGTGGGCCCTTCTGTGAAGGCTGGCGCAATTCCGTGCTCACCATTGAATGGGTTGTTCTGCCCGCAGAACGAGGTAAAGTTGAGGCCGTTTCTCGAAGTGTAGGTATCAGGGCATTTGGTAACATTGTTCTGGCGTACTTCGACGTCGCGACTGAGTATACGGTCTGAGAAACCTGTTCGCGACTTAGTACATGGCTCTTATGCTCGTATCTGATGACCGATCAAACATACTCGTAGGTGTTGTAAGCGCAGCACTTGTCCACATAAGAGCTAGTAAGCTACGTCTTGACAAATCGAACATGTTGCGGGTTATTTGCTTCGTGTAGCGCGTCGTATAGCGGCAACGTTCAAGTGTCGATCGTAGGCCGTACAATGTACGAAACCTCAGATATGCAACTCAGGTACAGTACCGATGGAGGAAAGCAAGCTCAAGGTCAAGCGAAGCGGAAACCGAAATCATGGGCAGGAATCGAGCGCAGAAGAGTGGGCCATGAGGCCCCCAACTCAGAACCACATTCTGCTAGGGATCGTCCAGAACACTGCCCGGATTATACATTGGACAACGGGGTTATGGCCCCAACATGCGACTCAAGGCTGTCAGTTCCATAAACGCCATGGATCCATAGGCATCGTGACTGGTTGGTATGGAAAAGTAGGTTTGATTAGGTTAGCTCCAGGCTTCCAGGGGGCGGGCTGAGCAGAGTGTAAGTGGAGGCCGCTGGACTTAGATTACAATTGGAGGCGCTTACTTGAATATATCGCTGCTCTTCCGCACTCTCCTGCAGCTCCTTGAAGCTGGCATTACATACCGCAATTCACACATAGTGTACTCCCAGCTTGCCGCTTGCTATCAGAAAAGGGTTGCGCGGATGCTTTGCGAAGTTGGAGGATGCAGCTCACAACATCATGCCACTTGAGGGTCCAAAAGCTTAGCGCGCACGGACACCATCCACGGCGCCTACACGATTACTATTCTTGCAACTCCAAATCTCAGGCACCACAGGGCGGTATCGTGTGTACCGATGATTCTTGGGACAGGGTTGTTGCTACATGCAAGTCTTGCTGTGCCACCACGTTTGGTCTACGGAAGGACAGGCCGAACTGATCACACAAATAAGCGCAATCTAAGCCACCCATTCAGCCCCAAAAGGCCATGTAACAGCGCACCAAGGCCAAGAAATCGGATCGATTGCAGGATCAATATGTGCACTTGAACATATGGCTATTTTCTCAGAAGCTTGTTTCCGCAACAGACCATACGATGGAAAAGAGTATTTGCATTACCGCGCTGGTTTCGTAGACAGCGGGTAGGTATCTGATGCATCCTGAACGCCAACCATGATTTTTCCGAGCTACAAAGCAGTAAAGTGAGAACACTACATACAGCAGCCCCGCTTATCTGTGGCTGGTCTTTCCGATACCACGCTTGCCAGCAGTCTAGGCCAACGTTAGCAAAGGTGCTTTGCGTGGGGTGTGCGATGAAATGACTTACCAAATGCTTGATCAAAGAGCCAGTCTGGTGCCTGTCGGCCTCACCCTGTCTGGCCATTCTGTTCATCTTCTTCTGCGACAACTTGGCCAACTTCTCCGCCTTGGAGGCAGCAACCTCATCCGTGACACCGTCAGTTCTTCTGTTGGTGCTCTGGCTGCGGCCTCGGCTCTTCGCGCGCTCAAGCGCAGACTTGGGCGTATCGATATCCATAGCATCGGCACCGGGGGCCTCTGATCTACTACGAGCCAAACTGCGTCCTCGCGCTTCTGCTTGGGCTGCCGCACGCTCGACAACCTTTGAGGTATCGTACCCAAGGCTCTCGAGATGCGATTCCATCTGCGACATCTGTTTCGCCTTCTTAGTTCTGGGAATGACAGCTCTGTTCTTAAGACTCTTGCGCATCTTAGCTTCATTCCGGATGAGCTGCCTCTTCTCACGAATAAGCTCTGCCTTGTACCGGATATCTGCCTCTTCAGCATCTTCGAGATCGTCGTCTGATTCGTAGAAGCCTTCGCCCTCAAGCTTCTCCTCTTCGGCCTCGAGTGCCGCAAGCTTTTCCTCGATGTCAGGGTCAATGAAGTCGTACACGTTCTGGCCCTTGAAGACTTCGGGAATGCGATCGTGCTTCCACTCGTCGTTCTCGAGTAGGTAGTTTTTGCGTAGGTCTATGTTGTATACACCGGCTCCACCATTCTCTTCTTCGAGATCGCGCTCAAGTACAGGTCGTTCAGGGTCGTCCTTGTTGTACTTCTTCTTGTTCAGGACCGCTTCAGGTATCGAAGTCTCGCGAGTTACGCCACCCAATGGCTGAGCAACGTGAATTCGGCGCAGTAGTTCACCAAGACGGCCTGAAGGCTCGCCGGCGCTGTTCGTACCAGCCTTCAGTTTCTCTGCGTTGCGCGCAGCGATCAAGCGATCGCAGACTGAGTTGCGTACGGCCATGACACCCTCAAGAGTATTGCAGGAAAGCTCCAGCATTTCTACTTCGCCAGACTTGAGCATACCCTGAAGCTGCTCCTGGGTCTCAGCGTCGAGCTGATCTGGTCGCATGAGATCAATTTTGTTGACGACAATCGAGATTAGCTTGTTTGCGAATAGAGGCTTGATGTTGTTGAAGAGGGCGATTTGCGAGGCGACGGAGTAGCCGCATTGCTCGCTGAGATCCATAAAGTAGAGGATGTGAGCGCGAAGATGGGCAATGGCGCAGATGGACTGATGTTCAATAGTGTTCATGTCCTCGAGCGCGTGGTCTAGAATACCAGGGGTGTCGACTGCTTGGAATCGGAGCATCTTGTAGTCGAAATGGCCCACATACAAACTCTTCGTGGTGAAAGCGTACGGTTGCACCTCAACGTCGGCTCTTGAGATGGACTTCAAGAAGGACGACTTGCCAACATTAGGGAAACCGGCAATGACAAGCGTGCGCGTGTTGGGGTCGATAGACGGAAGACGGCCTAAATGCTGCCTAACCTGCTCGAGGTAGACCAGAGGATCCTTCAACCTCTTGCAAATAGTGGCCATACGACCCAGCGCTGCCCTCTTCAGCTGCTTGCACTGGAAGAGAGACTGTCCGTACTTGAGTAGGCGCACATAGTCGCGCGCAACCGTCTCGATGAGCGACTTTGCCGTCGAGAGCTGACCCAGGGCAATCCTAAAGTGGTCCGCATCGTATAGGGTGTTCAGAAGATCGCGATGGAACGGGTGGATATCCGCCAGACGGGGAAAGGCCTCGATGGTAGCGGAGAGGCGCTCAGTAAAGGTCTCGGAAGTGTACTTTACTTTTCGCGTGTAGAAGGCTCGAATTCTGCTAATCTTGAAACCTGCACGAATCTGCGTAGGCAACCTGGGGTTTCAGTCAGCTTTCGTGTTTTGGGGTGTGTGTGGGTGTGTCGGGCGATTTGCGCGGGCGTGAAGGAATTTTGCATCCTACCTCCTCTGGGTCCTGGAGAGCACAATATCCAGGAACTCTTGGCTCGTGGGCACGGCGGGAATATCCTTCCACTGCGTCTTCATTTTGGGCGACTGTAGGGTGTTGTGGTTGCGGTCGTTGGAGCAGTTTGCGACGGGCTGGCAAAAAGTTCGAGCGCGCTATCGATACCAACCAAAAAATAACATTTTCCCCACTCAGTGCCAAGCCGTCGCCTCACTCGCGCTAGCACCCAATTGAGCCTCAACTCATCTACCAGGGATCCCGCCAAACATCACGCCTTGAATTCTGCCGGTTGCATTTGACGTAGAACTTTGTCGTTCGTATCCATGGACTCTTTCCGACGTTACATTGACTTCCAAAGGCCCGAGCCGCGAGGACCTGCTGCATTGGCCGGCCGCGTCGTTTTGCCATCACGATCCTGTATAGAACATGGCGACTTCTAAGGCTGGCACCAGGCTTACTTGTACCTGGAGTTACGTCGGGCTGGAATCCAACCAGCAATAGTAGCACCGAACTGACCGGAAACGTTTAGCCGAAGGGCAACAAGTCCTCGACAGCCCCTTTAGATCACTCCAAAGACACAACGCACAATGAGCCAACAAAGCACATCACAGTGCCAGCGGCCTAATTGCGAATGGCTTCATCTCACAAACTTCACTGCGCTCAAGGTGCCGACACTCACTGCAAATGCGGACCTGTCAGGTATTGGAGTGTGTATTCCGACCCATTCCGCGTAGATCCGACTGACAGCTGGCATAGGTCATCTTAGGTTTCTCTATGTCGGCATACTTCACGCTGTTCATGCTTCTGCTCCACTACATTACCATCTTCGAAATTCAGAGTACGAATAATAAACATGCAAGAATCGTCAACCCAGTCGACTATGTCGTCCTTACTTGGCTCCGCTCTCACATCATCTCCTGGAGACCCAGCAGCCGCTTCAACAAAGCCATGGAGAAGTCGGTATTGATCCTCGGAGATTTAAATATCGTCACAGGGATTGGTATTCTTATTGCCGGCTACTCGCAACTCAAGTGTGGTATCTCTGCATATCATTGGCAGATCATGGTCTTCATTGCCTGGTTCGCTAGCTTCTCATTCGTATCTGCTATGACTTTTCTCCAAGGCTACTTTCGAGTCAACAACACCATGCGCCTTATACGGATATTCTTCATGGTCGTCTTCGTAGGTTTGCTAATCACCGCGTTGCTTCCAACCGGGTCGAAAATGTGGCTGAATGGATATCCCGACGACACTGAGGGCTTCTATCCTAGCATGAACGCTCAGTGCTTTTTTGTTGCACTTCGTATACCTGCTAGGTTTCATAAAGGCGCCAATTTCTGGACGATGATCTTCTCCGTCATTCTCATCTGCGTCTCCCATTTCCATTGCGGTATACGTCTGTTCGACCCAACTGCAGGCTCCTCGCGCAAATACCTTCGGACAATACCTGGTACAAAAATCAAACAAGTCCTCTACTCCATGGAGCGAAAAGCGGGATCATCTTACAGTCTCCATGCGCTTGTGTGGAGAGCGGTATATCTATTCGTATACGCCATCTTCACCTTCGTCCGCGCTGCATACGACATATCCGAATCCATGCTTGTAGAGATAGTCTGGCTAGCATTTGCAATGGCATGGGGCACTATCAAAGTCTGGTTGACGCGTGCTTCGGCGACAATCAACTTCGACGGCATAAACTATACCTCAAACTCGCTCTCCGAAGAAAACTACTGGTCGTTCGGTCAGATCCTTCCGTTGGTATTATTCCTATTGCCCATTCTCTCGATGGCTCAGACGTACCTTGATGACGAAGCGAAAGACGAAGAACACTTGCGAACGATTGCCAGTCCCGAGACTACGTCGCGAAAACAAGAACCAAAGCACACGAATGCAAGGGTATTCACCGATGAGAGCGATGCGGCCATCGTACACCCAGACATGTGGACCTCCTTCAACATTGACGAAACGAAACGTACAAGACTCGTCAGTCTCCCTACCTACCCCTACCCCAACTTCTCTTCATATTCCTGGTACTGCGATCACCTTGCGCTCCTACTATTCCAAATCCTCGTGGTAGCTACCACAGCGCTGTACTTTCTCACGTCATTGGGTGACGTCTTCGGCATCTCCTCTATCCTACGCAGCAGACTCTTCGTCATGTGGGGCCTCGCGTTCATTCCACTGGCCTCCTTCCTTCATTTGATAATCTGGTATCTTGGTGCGTTGGTGGTAGGAACATGGCCGGGTCCAGGTGCTAAGAATTGGTTGATGGGAAATGGAGAGAAGTGGAGGAAGAAGAATAAGAAGAGCTTTTTCGGGCGAACGGCATTTTGGGTCTGCAGGATAGGTCTTATAATGGGATTGTTGCTATTCACATTCTTTATGAGCATGGAGATTGCGGGGCCGCAATCGCTATGGCTGTAATTGTAATGTTGAGACAAGGAGGTTATGTAAGATGGTGGGTAAACTGTTTTTAACGAACTTCATTATTATGAATTACTTGTTCTATCCCATGCTCTCAGTCCAGGACTTGGAAATGTGCATCTACGGGGGTTTTCATGTTGATAGTGAGGATATTTTGTGGGCAAGCGCTCATCACTACAATCACGTCCCGGAGTGCCTCTAAGACGACATAATCACCTGGCTTCGTCTTGGGCTCTTCGAAACTAACTCCACGCTTCGCACCCTCGCCCTCTTGTGTAACAGGGATGTTCATGAACAGATTGAAGGGGTCCGGAATTTTGCTGCCTAGATCGCCTTGCAATGCTTCCAACGCTTTTTTCTCCTCCGCAACGAGAAATGGAGATGCCGACAATGCATTTAACGCGTCCCAAAAGTTGTCCGTGCAGGACTCGTGGTACCCGTTGACGCCTAATTCACTGTACCGCCATCTGTCACACGCAGCAATCAGCGTGTCGTGTACACCAGGACTTGTATCCTCGACCACCTTCACCATGGGTGCCCTCTTCTGGCTGACCATGACATCACCCACTGTGGGCGTCACTTTCAGTAGTGTGGCTCTACAGTGGCACATGGACATGTATTCGGACGCGCTTGCAGCGGCATTGGCAGCAGCCGAGTACTTGGAGGGCGAATCATAAGTCGGATTTGGGTAGAGTGGTGCTTCAACTTTTGAAGATGCGGTTTTGAGGGCGGCCGAGGGCAATGCGAGAGCCCATGTGTCGACTACTTGGTTGCCGTGCGTGTTTGATATCTTGACCTTTTGGCCGGCCTTGACCACGACGGCTGCGCCACGGCGGGCAGGCACGGTTTGGACTGAGGACATGATAAGCTGATGGAATGGGCAGTGCCGATATTTGACTTTGAGAGAGAGAGCGCACTATGTATTGATATCAAGAGTGGAGAGGGAGTGATACTTGTATGTCTACCCCACTTGCTATTGCGTCAGGCGGGACAGCATGATAGGAAGATAGGGGCCCGATATCTGAATCGTGGGTGTCCTACAAGATTGGAGGAAAATAAGTGACCGTGTCATAAGAGTTAGCAATGTTGGATGTAGGATGGATATGGCTAAGGAATAAACGGGATGTGGCATTCATGAGATGAACAATGGTAGCAGGCGGAGACACATCCTCTCATTCCGTGTAAAGAGGCTGTTTGTGTAAGACCAAAAATTCTAACAGCAATTCTAACAAAGTGAAAGGGTTGGTTCAAACTTATGGCTGTCGTGGTGAGTGTGCGGTGGGATGTTCCGAGGTTGCGCCAGAGATACCGCTGTCACGTGTCAAGGGCGCGGCCTCCCCAAACGGCCACCCTAGCATCATTCCCGAAACGCCGCAACCCAAAATATCCCCACCCCAGCTCGACTCGACTCCTTCACCGCCAGCCAGCACCATTCCTACACAGCCCTTCACCATGGCTGCCCTCGCAACTAAGACGCAGTCGCAGAATATCTTTACTAAATTGAAATCAAAGCCCGCGAACAAGGTACGTTGCTCTCAGACAATGCCCAACCCAGATCTAACCCATGTAGATATGCTTCGACTGCGGCGCAAAGAACCCAACATGGAGCTCTGTTCCCTTTGGCATCTACCTATGTCTCGACTGCTCGTCCAACCACCGTAACATGGGTGTCCACATCTCGTTCGTGCGATCTACCAACCTCGACAGTACGTTGACCCCTAAGACGCCGGACGTCATATACCATGGGGACATGTGTTGATTAGAGACAGTTTGGCAATGGGACCAATTGCGCATCATGAAAGTCGGCGGTAACGAGAGCGCAACCAAGTACTTCCAGTCGCATGGAGGCTCTGCTGCGCTGGCGAGTAAAGACCACAAGGCCAAATACACTAGCAATGCTGCCACCAAGTACAAGGAGGAATTGACCAGACGTTGCGCTGCGGATGCCAGAATGTAAGTCGCCACTTGGCAGTTGGTAAGCCTACATGCTAATAACTGGCCAGGTATCCGAATGAGGTTGTAATCACCGATGTCGTTGAAACTGGCAGTGACGGCACCAACACTCCCGCTGGCGATGAAGACGATTTCTTTTCGTCGTGGGATAAACCTACTATCAAGCGACCCTCGAACCCGCCCTCGCGAACCGGTACACCAAAGGTTGGATCACCCTTCCTCAAGCCTGCCAACCCCAACGGGACAGATCGCCCAAAGTCGCCGCTCGCGGGTGGCTCCGAACCAAATACGCCAACCGCCGTCCCAGCTGCAAAGCCAGCAGCAGCACGAAAGACTACCGGAGGTGCTGCACCAAAGAAGAACATTTTGGGCGCGAAGAAGAAGGGCCTCGGGGCAAAGAAGGTGGTGGCTGCAGATGGCGGCCTCGACTTTGAAGAAGCAGAGAAAAAGGCCCGCGAAGAAGCAGAGCGCATCGAGAAATTGGGATACGACCCAGACGCTGAAGCCGCTGAGGCCGTCGCCGCATCAAAGTCCAAGGCATCCGAAGCATCCGCCATTGCCTCTCCGACCCCCGTATCTCCACCACGAGGTGGCTTTGGGTCCACCTCCAAGCCCGAGCGCTCAGATCAGGATGTGGAGAGATTAGGCATGGGCGTACAGCGCCTAGGATTTGGGCAAGTAGGCGCTGCAAAAAAGGCAGCGCCCCAGAAGAAAATGGGAGGCTTTGGAAGCGTGGGCAAGCCTACTGTCGATGACGACGAGAAGTATGCGCGGGAGAAATTTGGAACACAAAAGGGAATCTCGAGCGATGAGTTCTTCGGCCGTAATGCCTTCGATCCCTCCGCGACTGCACAGGCCAAGGAAAGGCTATCAGGTATGCATACCTCGGCGCACCTGTCTACATGCAACATAATTGCTAACCCATATCCCAGGTTTTGAAGGTGCAAGCGCGATCTCTTCCAACGCATACTTTGGCCGCCCCGAAGACGACGTAGCTGACGAAGACTACGGCGACCTCGAGACCGCGGCCAAGGACTTTGTCCGCAAATTTGGTCTCACCGCTGGCGACGATCTAGAGAACCTAACCAACATGCTCGGCGAGAGTGCGACCAAGCTGCAAGGCGCGGTCCGAAACTACCTCAACTCATAGGGAGGGCGCCAGGAAAACTTGGGTCGCGATATGCCACTATGAACTGGACTGAGAGTGTAGAGGCGGTTGGTTGGTTTGGGAGGTGGTGGCTCGGAACAAGTGTTCTGATGCTAGGATGCATTGCAGGAGCATGGAAGAGGGGAGGGACACAGTGAGCAATGGCGTTAGGGGGAGAGTGGGCTTCGTTATTGTAACTTTTTCTGCACTGAGGCTCGTCAAGGTTGATAGCAACAGTAATAGACAAGTATGCTTTATGGACTTGTGCCATGCTATCCCATGATATAAACATACAACAGCAAGTGGTGGACTGGACTCTGATTGATAAGTCCAAGGTGTGATACAAGGGAACAAGTTTTGTTTTGAAAAATCAGGGCTCGAAGAGATTAACACTATATAGTCATACAAATAGCTTTCAGAAGAGAGAGATACAAGTGTTGGAAATAAGTCATGTCATGTCAGGTCCTACAACTTGCTTGCTCCGCCCATCAACTCTGCACCCGCACCCGAAATGGCAAGTTTACCCGTCTCCTTGACTTTTGTCTGGAACATGACTGTGTTACCCACCTTCCACATCTCGGTGATGAGCGTCTGACCAGGCAGTACGACGCCTGCGAAGCGAACCTTGATGTTCTTGAACGGACCATATGTTTGCAATACGTGCTTGCCCGAGATACCGAAGCTGCAGAGGCCGTGGAGGATAGGAGTGGGGAAGCCACCGGCCTTGCTGAACTGCGGGTCAATGTGCAGAGGGTTGCGGTCGCCGGTGAGACGGTAGAGAGCAGCTTGCTCCTCATTTGTGCGCTCCTCGACAACAGAGTCGGGGGCGCGCTGAGGGGGCTTGTGGATCCTTGTAGCCGCCCCGCGGTCGCCGCCCTTTTTCTGACCGCCAAAGTTGCCTGAGCCGCGGATGAAGACTGTGCTTTCGTTGTAGAAGATTTCTTCGCCCGTGTTGGCGTCCTTGGTTACGCTGCCGTATACAACAAGGCCAGCGGCGCCCTTGTCCACAACCTCGACCAACTTGGGTATGGCGATGAGCTTGGCTTCTGTGGGGATGGGGAATTTGCGGATCTCGAGGTACTGCTCTCCGTGGAGGAGCATGCGGAAGTCAAAGTTGGGGACGATCTCGTCAAAGGTGAAGGGCGGCTCGGCGTTGAAGGGAGGGATGACACCAAAGGTGGGAACGACTTGGAAGTTCGGGTCGCCTTCGTAGACGAGAGGAAGGTCGGTACGCTTGGCACCAATCCCGAGGTCTGTAGGGTTTGTTAGTTGGATGATGGAGGTTGGGGGCATGGATAAGTCTTACTGTAAAGGATCACATCCCTCTCGGTGTACTCAAAGGGAGTACCCTCCGACTTGGCAGCGAGGGCCTTCTTTTGAGCTTCAAGAATCTCCTCGTTGCTCTTGGAAGCCTTCTTCTCCTTCTTGTCCTTGCTCGTGTTCTGCATGTTTGCCATGATGGACTTGAGACCGTCAGCGTTGTCAGCTGGGTTGTCAGCACGGCCATCATCAAAGTTGATGATGCGTTGCCATTGAGCGAGAACAGCCTCAGGTGTAAGCTTAACGTCTACCGGGAAGCCGTGGCCGCCACTGCGCTGCCACCTGGTCGCCGCAAACCATCCAGAGCCCATCTCGTATAAGCCACCGGTTGGCTGAGGGGCCTTGTCTGAGACGAGGAGGATGACAAGAGGAGCGTTGTAGTCGGGCTTCAGAACCTGGACAACCTCCTCGGGCATAATGCTTCGTGTCATCTGAGTACCGGCATTGGGTGCAACAGTGTTGACAAAAATGTTGTTCTTCTTGCCCTCGAGAGCAAGAGACCTTGAGAAGCCGAGGATGGCGCACTTGGCTGAGGAGTAGTTGGCCTGGCCAAAGTTTCCGTAGATGCCGCTGGTCGAGGTAGTGTTGAGGATGCGGCCGTACTTTTGCTTGAGCATGTATGGCCAGGCTGCCTTGGTGCAGGAGTATGTGCCGAAAAGATGGACCTTGTGGATAATGTCCCACTGCTCGTCAGTCATGTTGGCGAAAGCCTTGTCGCGGAGGATACCAGCGTTGTTGATGAGTATGTCAATACGTCCATAGGTGTCAATGGCCGTCTTGATGACAGACTCGCCGTCCTGTACATCGCCCTTGTTACCGACAGCCTCGCCACCAAGCTTCTGAATCTCCTGGACAGTGTTGTCAGGGTTGACCAGGTCGTTCACGACGACCTTTGCGCCGCGCTTGGCCAGTTGCAAGCAGTAGATGCGGCCAAGGCCAGCACCTCCGCCAGTTACGAGCGCGACCTTGCCCTTGAAGTCGAGCGGCTCACCCTTGGGGTTGGCTGGCAGCTGGTGTGACTTCTCAAGCAGCTCCAGGGCGTTGGCGGGGCCATCTGGGTGGTCAGGCTTGGAGAAGTCGACGACATCCTTCCACTTGACGGCAACAGCCTCGGGCGTAAGAGTCTCGTCGGCCTTGAGCAAGGCGCCGGTGGCGCGCTCCCATCGCAGCTTGGCTACATGTCCTGCACCAGCCTCGAATATTGAGCCCGTCTCGGTGGACGACTTGTGTGTAAGGACGGCGACGATGGGGACAACCCACTCGGGCTTCATTTTCTCGAGCACATCGGGAGGCATGACGGTCTCGGTCATTCGGCTCGCCGCAATGGGCGCGATGACGTTGCAGAGGATGTTGTACTTGAGACCCTCCTTTGCGAGTGTCTCGGTGAAGCCGACCATGGCAAGTTTGGCAGCTGGTGGAAGTTAGCATCTCGTCGGGTTACTAGACGGGCTTTGATACTCACCAGAGTAGTTGGTCTGTCCGAAAGATCCAAACAGACCTGCAGCTGAAGCGGTGCTGATTAGACGTCCATACTTTTGTTTCCTGAAGTAGGGCCAGGCTGCGTGCGCGCACTTGTATGCTCCCAGGACGTGGACCTTGTAGATGAGATCCCAGTCTGCCTGCTTCATGTTCTTGAAGCTGACATCCCGTAGGATGCCGGCGTTGTTGATGAGGACATCGATGCGGCCAAAGGCGTCAATGGCAGTCTTGATAATGGCCTCTCCGTTCTCTACAGAGTCGTAGTTGGCGACCGCCTTGCCGCCTGCGGAGCGGATCGTCTCGACAACTTTGTCTGCCGCCTGTGTACCGAGTCAGCGGGAGGAAGCTGGGGGACTGGGAAAGCACACATACCGCTGAGCCGGCGCCTTCGCCCTTGAAGCTACCGCCAAGGTCGTTGACCACGACGTTTGCGCCGCGGCTGCCAAAGAAGATGGCGTATTCGCGACCGAGGCCACCGCCGGCACCCGTTACTACAACCGTCTGGCCGTCATATCGCAACTCCTGTGCAGCCATGGTGGGTAGTTGAGCTTCCCGAAGGTGATGACGCTTCTTTCACGGAACAAGGTTACTGCGGCTGTGTAATGCTACAAACAGGGAAAGCAGTGGTGAGTGTCAAATGGGGGTGGGTGGGTATCAGTAAAGATCCCGAAGCGTTCAGATAATGTACAGAAAGTGTGAGGTGAGAGGATAGGTGTCTTGGAGACGTGGTGCTTGAGGTTATGTTGTTGACCCGGCCATGTCTCGTGAAGCAGCCGAGCTGTTCAGACGGCTAAGTTACCTCGGTCCCGACGGCAGTTGGTCATGTGTGGGGAGCTGCGAACCGTGCGTTGCTTGCGCTTTCACATGCCGCTTGCACCTGTGCTTTCATCGAGTCCCCGACTACTGTATCATATGACAACTCCGGCCCTACTCGTCTGTGCGACCGTGAGATTGGAATATCCTTGAGGCCCGGGGCTGGCTGGCATGGCATCGTGATGGAAGCCTTGGCAGAGGAAAGGCCCGCGAACCTCGGAGAGAGACCGGAACACGGGCCCGTACGCGTCCAACAAGGTCGCGATGCTGGACTGGACACGGCCGATTCCTCTCACATGCGCTAGCAGCAAAAGGATCAAACCTGGGGGTGGTGGCTGTGGCCCTGGATTGCGTGGAGAAGGGCTGCCAAGACAAAGCGCCATATGCTCGCCTGTAGAAGCAGGCCTTTGTTGTTTTCAATATCGTTTTTTTTACTGGCTCCTTCAACCAAGCCAAAGGCATGTACTTGTTCAAAGTCTGGCTTGTCTTGATATCCTCTAATCCTGCGCCTACCCGACCTGACTTGCTTGAAGCATATCAAGGCTTCCCCAAAGCACATCATCCATGCCTACCAAGCCGCCATCCCCCTTCACATAACCCGATGCTCGAGCAGAAGAATGCTCTAGCATCATGAGCCCAAATAGTGCCGAAACCGAAACCGACCAGCATCGTTGTTACGTCAAGTCCAAAACTTGGTTTGATTCCAATTCTATCAATCTGACCGTGGATTATGCGACTACTATAGAGTCGGCCGAGTGAGTTATCCGACCTGCCTGTTCTTGCAACTTCCTCACCAATCATGCTTCCATGGGGGGTGTTTTCTTTTGCCCGCTTTCGTGCTTTCAATGACGCAGCCTCCTAAGCTGAGTGTGCCTGATGTACAGTACACAGGATGCATGTCCACGGCTCGTGAAAATCATTCCTTCAGCGAGTGGGCGGGTGGAGCTCGTAACACGCCGTAACAAGAAAAAAACTTCCACCTGCTTTTGGTTCGAGGATCCTCGTCCAGGCGGATATGCGACGCGCAGTTGTGGGTATGAAATACTTGCAGATGCGCGTCAGTATTGTGTGCATTGGCCTCCTTGATGTAGGCGAGCAGTGTGGGAAGCTCCGGTCACGGAGATTATTGTCCCTTATCATACCCATCTCCTTCAGAAGCCTTCTTCCTCCTGAAACCATTTTCCAGGCACCGTCTTCGGTCACCGGCTCTTTGCTGCCCAAATTCAATGCCTAGTGACACACTCCATACTGTACGCTTGCCCGATGTGACGGGACGCACATGTGTGGGGTCGATCCACCTCCGGCTACTGCATGTCTTCGCATGTGTTGTACGGGTTTTCTCCCCTAGGATCCAATTATGAAATATTTTGGTCATGCAATGATAGGATAGTTCATCACCTCATTCGCACAGCTTTACACTAGATGTATGAGTGAGGCTACCTATCTGCACACGACCTCGGTCGGGGACAGCCCGTGTTCTTCGTAGTGACATATGCAGCGGCCTAGACCGATCCTGCCATAATAGAGCCGTGGGTTCGATGGCAATACACGTTGTACTAATCAACTCCTAGCGTTACCAATCGCCTCGTCATGCAGTCTGCTTGACATCGGAAACAAGGTATCATTACCAGACGCCAGCTTGTCTCTCTCTCTGTGTGTGTGTGTGTTTCAACTCAGGAGTGACGTAGTAGTGTCGCGTTGATGGGGCGTATCCCGGGGCCATGTCAGCGGTTTCATTGTCAAGGTGGCTGTCAGCGGGGCTATCCGTCGCTTGATGCATGCACCACGTGCTCATCAAGAACCAATTTCATAATTTAGCGCGGAGAGCGTATCCCTTTCCGATCCGAAGCTGTCGAGGGTGCGGCCATGCCCACAAAGGAGTCTTCTCCAGACTCATGATCAACAGTAATTCGCAAATGCGAATATTCGCGGCTGTGGTGACAGCGGCGGGTCTTCCGGTCCCCTAGACGAACGTCAATTATATGGCTCATATACTCGCTAGTTCCGATAGTGCGGCTTGCCGGGAATGGCTGTCTTCTCTAGACACTGGTGTATACTACACTGCAATTGTCGAGCAGACCGAGTTTAACATGCGTATTCGTATCCATGTTGGGCTTGGACTACCAGTGCTTGGTGAAAGCACGTCTCTTTCTCACACTGCCCACTAACAACTCGCTACGTTCCACTTGGCAAGCATCGTTGTAAGAGCAGCTGAGCGGTGTAGCAATTGCCCGCAATCCGCACCGGCCGTTACTTGTGCCGGTTTGGCGTAGGCCTTGTGAGCTGCATATGTCACCGGATTGTGACAATCATCCTGTTTCGTGACGACAGGCACCCTTACGGTGAATAAGAGATGGCGCTTAGTTCCCCTTGGACTTCAGGTATTCAGACTGCAACGGCCGCTCTTGTCCTTGCAGCCACCTCGTAAGCATCATCTGGTGACGTTTCCTTTCGCCACGATATCGGATAATTTTGCGCTTTACCGAACCTGTCGCCAGCTCACAGCGCTTTGCAGATCACGAAGAATATAGCGCCTTGCTACAGTCTTGCTGTCAAGGTGAAGTTCGAGTTGACGTCTATCAGCCACCTTATTGTACCCGCTTGTATCCTTTTGCGTTGCGGAACGTCGGTTACGCTTTACCCACACACGCACTCTGGGCTTCTTTGATAGGGTACCTTACCGAAAGACTGACCGGCGATGAGCGAAGATACAGAAAGGGTCGACGTACACGGCCGAGTATTCCAGAGGATATCCCTGGAAGACAAAATCTACTTGGCCCCTGTAGCCATCGATGACCGCGAGGAAAGCAGACTGACAGCTCAACATGAGTTAGTATGCGAAATGTTTGGCGACAGGCTGTTCTCTCCACGGATACCCATAGCGGACCCTCGCGCCATACTAGAGTGTGGATACGGCGGTGGAGACTGGGCTGTTCAATGTGCAGAGGAGTTTGAGGATTGCGAGGTGCGTGTCTGAAAAGTCTAGTCCACGGCGGGCCAGACTTTCGTATGCTCAATGGCACCTTCAGATGCACGAGGACATACTGACAGCCCCAGGTCACTGCCATCGACATTTTCCCCATGTGAGTAACATCGACGTAAGGGGACCTTGCGAAGACAGATACTGAGCTGGCATCCAATGTCTAGGCAGGTTACAGACCAGCCCGACAACCTGGAATTGATCGGCCACAACCTCAACGACCCCCTCCGCGACCCCGAAGTATTCAAGGCAAACCAGTATGACCTCATCCACTCTCGATTCGTATATCCGGGTATAAAGACGGCACGATGGGCTAGATATATAAGAGACATGAAGCTGCTACTTCGTCCAGGAGGATGGATCCAGATAATGGAGTATATTCCCATTGTCCAGTCGCATAACGGTCGTCTTACAGACCAATCTGCAGTACGGCGATGGTGGCAGTCGTATCAGGCTGCAATGTTAAGAGCAGATCGAGATCCAAGGATAGGTCGACGATTGAGCCAAATTCTCCAGGAGAACCGGTACCGAGATGTAGAGGTGGATGTGGAGCAGCTTCACATAGGTGGTTGGTCTCCAGGTGCGGAATTCCTTGTGTCCTTGTTTCTCTGTTTTCATCCTCCATCTTCATTGATCGACTATTGGCATGATCCTTTCAGTTACAACGATGAAGTGCTTTCTCGGCGATGCAGGCTTTCTCTACGTCAACACTGACAGTGCGTCTATAGATCCGGTAAAGGCAAGGCTCGGTAGACAGTCCGTCGGGGTACGTAGATGATCTGTGTCAGAGAATTGAAGATTGTGCTGACTGCGCACCTTCTCCTTCAGACCATTGGTGATCTCCTCGAGTCGCTTGGCATTTGGCCGTTCACGGCGGAGCTCGGCTGGACGTCTGCGCAATTCGATCATCTTATGGGGGAAGTGCGTCAGGAACTCGGGAACACGGACTTGAAGTTGTACATCGAGATGTAAGTGCTATGATGAAGCGTAAGGAAGCAGAGATAACTGTCTGTTAGATGTATTGCGCGAGGCCGTAAAAGCACTGGGTGATGCGGTATGCTTCCGCTTGTGATATGCATAGGTACCGCAGTGCCGCGTCTCATAGGGGAGAGAGAGAGAGAAATAGTTTCGTATGAGGGTGGTATAGAAGGAGGGCGAGCTGCAGCAGGTGTGATGCGTGTTTCTATATTCGTCAGACTCGTGTAGTCGCGATGAAGTGATGCACATGGTTTTAGCACATTCTGTGGCTGTGGAGAGGACATATACATGCTCTGAAACAGTCTGAGATAACCACGTTCTCTGTATTAGCATTCTTTTGACTTACAATTGCCCATGCAGGTCTTTTCAGGATAATGCTCGCTCCACTCTTTTTAGAATCAGAAGCTGCTAGGGTGCCCACTCTTGTGCCATGGAGATACTTCTGTGTCGCGCAAGCCTTGGCCTTGGTGTGCTGACAATTTCAACGCCGTACCATCCAAGCCGATCTATCGTTGACTTCTCGACGACGATGAGGGTCTACTCGCAGGTTTTAGATAGGTGCTGGCTGGCAGATGACATGCACAACAGCGGCGCAGCATCACACAGGCCCTGTGCGTTGCACAAGTCGCCAAAGGTACAAGGAAAGTGGGAGAAGAACATGACATCAAGAGCGAAAGGAATGAGAGGGAGGCTGCGGTGTTGGGGGAAAACTAGGGAGACGCTAGAAGGCCAAAGGAAGGTGGTTGGATTATGAAGAAGGAAGAGGAGCAACCACCAACGTCACCCGCGTCAACCTCAGGAACCGGCCTTTCTCTTCCACAGACCGAGGCCAGTGGCGTAAACACTTTGCCATCTGATGGGTCGGATGCGCTGGGCAGAGCTCAAGCCATGTTCTCCGACAGCTTGGTAGCGAAATTGTGGATTCTGATGAGCTCTTCTGGGGGGGCCGTTTCCTGGTGAAACCTTCACGCCTTTTGCGACAGCTCAGCGAATCACCATCCTACTGATACTGGCCCTTCGGATTTCGGATCAGTTTTCGGCTTGCCGAGTCTCCCACGACGGAAGCCTTTCTACACACACCTTCACCAACAAGCGCCCACAAACCCATGTCTTCAATTGGCCCGTTCTGTATTAACGTTGGACTATCAATGGCCGTAATCCAATATGGTTAGGGTTGTCCATCGTGCAAGCGCGTGCACCGGGGAAGCGGGTACTGTTGGAGAACCCACGTCGACCAACAGCCGTGTGATGGGATGTGATTAGTAGATAGCTGCTCCGTCTCGGACTCTCGGCGCTGCCAGGCACATCTTTCTGTTCCTGCACCTCGGCTCTGTTGTCGCTTTCAGGCGTCTACTAGAGATGCCAGCTAAGCGCATCTGGGCCTTGAGAAAAAGTAACTACCACCACCTCGTCCCGAGCGGAGAGCTACCAAAAGACACGTCAGCGATTCAAAGCCCCGACGGCTACTATGACGACTGACAGCATGTGTTTAGGGCATGCTTTCTGCCCCCTTGGAAAAGAGGCATCCTGGCAGTGGTTCATTCTTGTTCCTGCTTCCCTAGTTTATCCTAGCATCTTGTCTTGACTATCTCGTCCCTTCTTCGATGCTAAAGCATAGGAGAAGCGCACCCCGAGAATTTTGCGAGCATGCTACAGGAGGCCGTGCGGTCATCCTGTGACGCTCGTGTTTACGAGTACATAAATTTTGTGAAGCATGCCGAATGGAAGATTCCGACTGCGTATAATCCCTGGCCCGGCCGGCGATTACCCGACCTCGCCGCACGTGATGGGGCGGCAATCACGACGTCATGCAACCTTGGAATGTGTCCAAATTTTCCTCGCGCGGCAACCTGCTCATAGAGGAAAGTGAGCGTCAACCTTTTCTTACTCCGGTTAATAACGACAGCTCGTAGGGCGCCTTTATCTTTCGGAAAGGACACGATATGAGCTGGTTTCGCCAAGGTGTGTTTTAGAGCGCAAGTGCCATCACGTACAACTTCAACACTACGGCATCAATTGTCGTCAATTCTTCAATCTCCCCGCCTTTGTTCGTTGACGACGGCCTCCGATCGGAAAGCGCCTTGTGTAGACATTTTAGCCTGATCCCATGTTAGCCATACCCACAAAGCGTCTAGCTCCCGTGAGCGACATCATGAACCGGGCTCACGTCCACAATCCCCCGCATAACAACCTCAACCCATCGAAAGCGATTTGCCGGGGAGAAGGACCCGTGCTTCGGTAAAAAGGAATCGCTAGTGCTTTGAAGTTATCCCGCCCGTCTCCGCAGATGCGGAGGTATAAATACCGGCGAACATCTCCCAGAGTAAGATAATCTCCCGGCACACGTATATCTACCAATAGCAAGATCAATTAGCATGGTATCTTCGTGGTCAACTCGATTTCTTACCGCAAGCTTGGCAATTGCCGGTGGGCTTGCCAGCGGCTTCCGGGAGGGCAAGTTCAAGACGTTGGTGACATTTGGCGACAGCTTTACGGATGAAAACCGACTGTCGTACTTTGGATCCCATAATGGTTCCGCGCCTCCT
>Ga0265797_10003074_pt1 | contig 27151 bp, 23 predicted proteins | sample P2T30metagenome_FD_192433 | JGI IMG/M metagenome (GOLD analysis project Ga0265797, IMG submission 192433) | Plant litter microbial communities from East Loma Ridge, Irvine, California - P2 T30 | ecosystem: Environmental > Terrestrial > Plant litter > Unclassified | place: USA: California... | reverse complement strand
CGACGGCGTATGCGGCACCGTGCAACTGGCGCTGGCGATGCCGGCCAACGGCGCGCACCGCGCCGAAATCAACAAGATGCTGGTGCACACGCGCGCACGGCGGCGCGGCATCGCCTTGCGACTGATGGCCGCCGCCGAGGAGCGGGCGCGGGAGCTCGGCCGCAGCCTGCTCGTGCTGGATACGTGGACGGGCAGCGGCGCCCAGGCGCTGTATGAAGGCCTCGGCTTCCAGGTGAGCGGCACGATCCCGGACTACGCGCGGCTGGACGATGGCTCGCTGGGCGCCACGACAGTCATGTACAAGCGGCTGTGACGGTCGTCGACGCGGACCCCGGCACGCCCGATGCGCTCGCGCTGCTGGCCGAACTCTCCGCCGCGCTGGCGGCACTGACGGGCGACAGCGGCAATGCGTCGTTCGATGCGGCGGACGTGCGCGGCCCGCGCGCCTGCTTCATGCTGGCCTACGCCAATGGCGCCGCGGTGGGCTGCGGGGCATTGCGCCCGTTGTCGCTGGACGTGGCGGAGCTCAAGCGGATGTACGCGCGGCCGGGCAGCGCCGGTGTCGGCCGTGCGTTGCTCGCGCATCTGGAAGCGCGCGCGTCGGAGCTTGGTTACAGTGAACTATGGCTGGAAACGCGCAAGGTCAATGCGCGCGCGGTGCGCTTCTACGAGCGGCACGGCTACCGGCGCATCGACAATTACGGCAGGTATGTCGGTGTGGATGCCGCCATCTGTTTTGGCAAGGCTTTGCTGCAGCGGCCTGTCTAGCGGCTTACTCCGCGTGGTGGCAGCACAAACACAGCTTGTTGCCATCCGGGTCGCGCAAATACGCACCATAGTAGTTCGCGTGGTATTCCGGCCGCAGGCCCGGTGCGCCTTCGCAGCTGCCGCCGTGCGCCAGCGCGGTCGCATAAGCCGCATCGACGGTGGCGCGGTCGCGGGCCAGCAGCGCCGTCATCGCGCCGTTGCCGACGGTGGCGGGATGGCCGTCCTGCGGGGCGCCGATCAGCAGAAGGGGACGGGGCGCGTCGGACGGCATCCAGCCGGCCCACGGCCGCGTGTCGTCGCGAAAGCGCAGCGGCTGGCCCAGTGCCGCCATCAGCGGCGCATAGAAGCCAAAGGCCCGCTCGAAATCCGTCACGCCGATAAAGACGTGGGACAGCACGTCAGCCGCCGCAACGGATGGTGACGACGTCGCCCGGGAACAGCCGGCCGTCGAAGACCGGCGTGCCGGGGTCGCGGCGCAGGATGCGTTCGCGGTTGGTTGTCAGGGCGCGGATGCGCGCGTACTCCGGCTCCCAGTCCAGCGTCCACATGACGAGGCACTGGAACTGCTCGTCGCCCGGGCCGCTGCGGACGTCGCAGCGGGTGCCGCGCGACGTTGCCAGCGCAAAGGAGAAGCCGGGGCGCACGCGGGCATGTCCGCGGGACGCCGCCACGTCGCGTGCCGTGGGCGAGCCCGCGTTGCCAAGGGTCGCCACCGATTCCGGCGACAGTCCCGTATGCGGCACCAGCGGTGCCTGCGCGGGCGTGACGGGCATGCGGTCGTCGTCGTCCATCCGTATCGTCACCACCTGGCCGTCGCGCAACTGCAGCTCGGGCAGCCAGACCCGGTAGCCGTCCGCGTGACCCGCCGTCAGCGTGCCGTCGCACGACAGCACCGCCGCATGCTCCTCCGTCACGCTGGCGCGCAGGTGCACTGACAGCATCGCCAGGTCGCCGTTATCGACGGCTGCCACCACGTCGCCATCGACCGCTATGCTCATTACCGCCATGTCGTCTCCTTCAGTCGCCGCAGCGGAACGTGACGCTGTCGCCCACGTCCAGCATGCCGTTATACAGTCGCGTGCCGCCCTCGCGCCGGATCACGTTCTCGATATTCGTTGTCGACGCGTTCAGGCGCGCCTGTGTCGGATAGTCCGGCGTCCACACCACGGAGAAGGCGAACGAATCGTCGTCGGGGCCATTGCGGCCCGACAGGTCGATTCCCGTCGACGTGCGCAGCGCCCACGCGAAGCCTTCGCGCACGCGTGGGCGGTTGCGCAATTCGGCTTCTTCCGCCGGCGTCGGCGTGAAATCGGTGCGCTCGCACGGCGGCTCGTCCGGGAACATCTCCGCGATCGTTTTCCCCTGCGTGAGCTGCGCGGCGGGAGCGCTGTCGGCAAACGTCACCGTCACCACGGGCGCGTGCTCCAGCAGCCCCTTTTCGACCCAGATGCGAAAGGTCGACGGGCCGTCGTCCGGATACGTGCCGCCATGGCAGGACAGCGACGCCACATGGTCGCTGGTCAGGTCGCCGTAGAGGTGCACCGCGAACATGTCCACCTGTGCCAGATCGACCGCCGTCACCGTTGCACCATCGACTGTTACGTGCATTACCGCCATCTGTTCTCCTTTGCTGCCAACGGCGAACGTCGGGGACAGGCACCGATCTGCGGGTCTGCGACCCGCAGATCGGTGCCTGTCCCCAGACCTTTACTTTTTTTTCTTCTTCCCTGGTGCCGGCCGCAACGCCAGGATCGACAGGATCACCTGCACCGAGCGCCACGACATCATGACGCCGGACCCCAGCAGCGCGGCGCACAGCACCAGCGCGTAGCCGCCGCCCAGCAGTTCGGTGCTGAGCCAGATGCCGGCGGCGACCAGCACCACCGTCAGCGCCAGGCGCGTGGCCCAGCCTTCGTGACCCTCGGCGCGGCGCGTGACGTTGCGGTGCGCCAGCGCGATGAAGAGCTTGTCGTTGCGGTGCGCGCCGGACAGGATCATCTCGTCGCCATCGTTGATGACGATGGGGTGGTTGGCGACGATCTTGCATTGCTGCTCGCCCAGCCGGAACACGGCCGCGTGCAACGTACTGGTGCCGGTTTCTTTCTTGTACATGACGGTCTTGCCGTGCCGCAGATCGCTGACGATCCCCCGAATCTGTTCCATGCCAGTCCCTACAACGTCACTTCCAGGCCTTCATGGGCCAGGAACACCTGCAAGCCGTCCAGCATCCCCGCGTGCCGTGCCATGACGTCGGCAAACACCGCTTCCAGCTCGTCGTCGCTGCGTGTCGGCTCGTGGTGGGTGCAATACAGCCGCTTTGCGCCCGCGCGCAGCGCCATCGCCAGTGCGCTGTCGAACGTGCCGTGGCCCCAGCCCGTCTTGGCCGGATACTCCTCGCGCGTGTACGAGCAGTCGGCGATCAGCACGTCGACACCGCGCAGCATCGCGTCGATGGCGGCGGTGCGTTCGGCCACATGCGCGGCGCAGGCGCGATGTTCCGGATGCTCCTCGGGGTACAGGTTGTACAGCGGCTCATGGTCGCCCGTGAAGAACAGCGACTTGCCGTTGCAGTCGATGCGGTAGCCCAGGTCAGTGACGGGGTGGCCCATGACGACGTTGCGCACGACGGCGTCGCCGACGGCGAACGGCTCGCCGATGGCCAGTGTGCGGTACTCGATCAGGGCCGCCATCTGCGCCTCGCTGACGGGGAAGTAGCTGTTCTGCAGTTGCACGTTCATCACATGTTCGATGCCGCGGCCCGTGTCCGGGTCCGTCACGCCGTGCAGGCGCACGCGGCTGCCCTTGACGAACAGCGGCGTGAAGAAGGGCAGGCCGTGGATGTGGTCCCAGTGACTGTGCGTGATGAAGATGTGCGCCTCGATGGGGCGCTGGCCGGAGGCGACAAGCGACTGGGCCAGGCAGAACACGCCCGTGCCGCCGTCGAGGACGATCAGCGTGTCGTCGTCGCTGCGCACTTCGATGCAGGTGGTATTGCCACCGTAGCGCACCGTGCGTGGCCCGGGCGACGGAATCGACCCGCGTACGCCCCAGAATTTACATTTCATTGTCGGAAGTCCTGATCGCTGTTGTTGCCCGCCACGTTTGCGGCGCCGTTTGCGCCGCGGCGTTATCCTTAGGTTTTCACGATGATAACGGGTTTTGGGCGCGACCGGTCCGCCATCGCGCCGCCCGTGGAATTGAACGGTTGGGGCGCCCGTAACTGTATACAGTATGCATGTTGCTAGCTACGCTGTTAAGCTCCTCATTTCCGCGAGGTAATTAGCACCCCGAGAATATGCACGAACTGAATCACGACCAAATCGCGCAGCGGCTGGATCAGCTGACGGAACTGTCCGTGGCGCTGGGCGCGGGCCACGACATCGATCTGCTGCTCGAGCGCATACTGCTGGTGGCCAAGCGCATGACGGACGCGGACGGCGGCACGTTGTACCGGCCCAGCAGCGACCGGCGCACGCTGTGTTTTCACCTGTCCGTCAACGAGACGCTGGGCCTGCACCTGGGCGGATCGAGCGGCAATCCGGGCGATATCGCGCCCGTGGCGCTGACGGGCGAACACGGCGAACCGAACCTGGAATCGGTGGCGGCGTATGCGGCCAACCAGCGCCAGTCCGTGAATATCGCGGACGTCTACCAGGCCGAAGGCTTCAATTTCTCCGGCATGCGGGCATTCGACCAGCGCTTCGGCTACCGCTCGCAATCGTTCCTGACCGTGCCGATGTGCGACCAGACGGGCGAGCTGCTGGGCGTTCTGCAGCTGATCAATGCGCGCGACCCGCAGGGCGCCGTCGGCACGTTTTCCGCCACCGACCAGCGCTTCATCGAGGCGCTGGCGGCGCAGGCTGCGGTAGCGCTAACAAACCAGCAGCTGGTGGGCCAGCTGGAAAAGCTGCTGGAGGGGATCGTCAACCTGATCAACATCGGCATCGACGAGAAGTCGCCCTACACGGGCCGCCACTGCCAGTTCGTGCCCGTGCTGACGATGATGCTGGCGGAAGCGGCCAGCGATGCCGGGCAGGGGCCGCTGGCGAACTTCCGCATGACGGACGCCGACCGCAAGGAGCTGTGGCTGGCCGGCCTGCTGCACGACTGCGGCAAGATCACGACACCCGTCCACGTCGTCGACAAGGCCACCAAGCTGCAGACGATCTACGACCGCATCGGCCTCGTGGACACGCGCTTCGAAGTGCTGCTGCGCGACGCGGAACTGCGTGCGCTGAAGGAGCAGCTCGCGGGCGGCGACCCGGACGCGATTCGCGCCAGGCTGCGCCAGGAACAGGGCACGCTGCGCGCCGAACGGGCCTTCCTGCGCCACGCCAACGTGGGCAGCGAAGGCATGTCGCCCGACGAGGAGGAGCGCGTGCGTCACATCGCCGCGCGCCGCTGGACCGATGCGGACGGCGTCGAGCGCCCCTTCCTCAGCGCGGACGAGGTGCACAACCTGACGATCCGCTACGGCACGCTGACGGCCGAGGAACGCGCCGTCATCAATAACCACATCGTCATGACGGTGCGCATGCTGGAGTCGCTGCCATGGCCGAAGCACCTGCGCCACGTGCCGGAATTCGCCGGCGGCCACCATGAACGCATGGACGGCAAGGGGTATCCGAAAGGGCTGCGCGGCGACCAGATGTCGATTCCCGCGCGCGTGATGGCGATCGCCGATATCTTCGAGGCGCTGACGGCCAGCGACCGGCCGTACAAGAAACCCAAGCCGCTGTCCGAAGCGCTGGAGATCCTGGGCCGCTTCAGCCTGAACGGCCATATCGACCCCGCCCTGTTCGACATCTTCGTGCGCCGCAAGGTCTACCTGGAGTTCGCCCGCGGCCACCTCGACCCGGCCCAGATCGACGCCGTCGACGAGTCGGCCATCCCCGGCTACACGCCGTGACGGGGCTGGCGCGCCTCGTCCGCCGGCACCGGGCGCGCTGGCTCCCCGGCCTGCTGTTGACGGTCGTGGCGGCGCTGCACGTCACCGGCTGGTTGCGCATCGATGCCGTCGACCGGCTCGACACCTTCATCGCCGACCTGCGCATGCGCGTCGAGCGTCCGGAGCTCGATCCCCGTGTCGTCATCGTCGATATCGACGAGCGCAGCCTGACGGCCGTCGGCCGCTTCCCGTGGAGCCGCGACGTGATGGCGCGCCTCGTCACGCAGCTGACGCACCGCTACGGCGCCGCGGCGGTGGGCTTCGACGTCTCGTTCCCGGAACCGGACAACAGCTCGGGCTACGACGTGCTGCGGCGCCTGGCCGGGCGCGAGCTGAAGGACGTGCCGGGGCTGGCCGCGCAACTGGATGGCCTGCGCGAGCGGATGGACTACGACGGCCTGCTGGCGGCGGCCATGCGCGGCCAGCCCGTCGTGCTGGGCTACGCGACCTCCGGCAACCAGACCAAGGGCGTGCTGCCGCGGCCCGCGTTCACGCAGGAGGCGCTGAACGGGCGCACGCTGTACGCCTACCAGTCACGCGGCTACGAAGCCAACATCCCCCGGCTGCAGGCGGCCGCGCAAGGCGCCGGCATCTTCAGCGTGCTGCCGGACCCGGACGGCGTGGTGCGTTCGACGCCGCTGCTGCAGAAGATCGGCACCGGCTACTATCCCACGCTGTCGCTGGCCACGGTGGCGGTGGCGCTGCAGGCGCGCGCCATCGCGCCGCTGTGGACGGACACCGTCGATACCTTGTCCAGCGCGCAGCGCGCCGGCGGCGGGCTCGATGCGATCGCGCTGTTCCATCCGGAGGGCGCCATCCGCATCCCGGTCGGAGAGGGCCTGACGACGACGGTGCAGTTCCGCGGCAGCGGCGGGCCGCACGGGGGCGCGTTCCGTTACGTCTCCGCCGTGGACGTGCTGCGCGGCACCGTGCCGCCGGCGCTGCTGAAGGACGTCATCGTCCTGGTGGGCACGACGGCGGCGGGCCTGAACGATTTGCGGGCCACGCCCGTCAGCGCCGTCTACCCCGGCGTGGAGGTGCATGCGAACCTGATCAAGTCGATCCTCGACGGCAGCTTCAAGTCGCGGCCGGACTACGCCGTGGCCGCGGAACTGCTGCAGGTGCTGGCGTTCGGCATCGTGCTGACGTTCGCGCTGGCCGTGCTGGCGCCGCTGCCGTCCATCGCCGTATCGGTCGCCGCGCTGGCGCTGGCGGGGCTGGTGAACTTTTACCTGTACAGCGCGCAGGACGCCGTGCTGAACGTGGCCGCCATCGTGCTGCTGATCCTGGCGCTGTTCGTCTTCAACGTCGCGTGGGGCTACTTCTTCGAAGTGCGGCGCGGGCGCGCGCTGGTGTCGCGCTTCGGCGAATACGTGGCGCCCGAGCTGGTGGCGGAGATGGCGGAAAACCCGGAGCGCTACACGATGGACGGCGAAAGCCGCGAGCTGACGGTGCTGTTCGTGGACGTGCGCGGCTTCACGACCATCTCCGAAGGCCTGCCGCCGAAGGAACTGCGCGAGTACATCAACCGCTACCTGACGGCGATGTCGCAGGACATCCGCGACAGCCACCGGGGCACGCTGGACAAGTACATCGGCGACGCCGTGATGGCGTTCTGGGGCGCCCCCGTGGCGTTCGCGGACCACGCCAGCCGCGCCGTGGCGACGGCACTGCTGATGCAGGCCAGCGCGGCGCGCCTGGACCGCGAGTTCCGCCGCCGCGGCTGGCCCGCGCTGCGCATCGGCATCGGCATCAACACTGGCCCCATGCACGTGGGCGACATGGGCTCGTCGATCCGGCGCGCGTACACCGTGATGGGCGACGCTGTCAACCTGGCGGCCCGGCTGGAAGGGATCACGAAGGTGTACGGCGCCGGCATCGCCGTCGGCGCGGTCACGCGGGCGCAGGCGCCGGAGTTCGCGTACCGCGAGCTCGATCTGGTGCGCGTCAAGGGCAAGAACGAACCCGTCGCGATCTTCGAGCCGGTCGGGCTGGATGCCGACATCGATGCGGCGGCCCGCGCGGAGCTCAATGCCTGGCACGCCGCGCTGGCGCTGCTGCGGGCGCGGCGCTGGGATGACGCGGCTTGCGCGCTGGCGGCACTGCGCAAGGCCGCGCCGGAGCGCACGCTGTATGCGTTGTACGAGCGGCGCGTGGCCGTCTACCGCGCCGAGCCGCCCGGTCCGGACTGGGACGGCGTGACGACATTCGAGACCAAATGACATGAAAACCTGTGGCGTTTCAGCCTTAATTACTTGTAAGCATTGCCAAAAGCAATGTTCGGGAGGGTAAATGCGGGATAATCCAGTGAGCGCCATTGCAGCAACCGGCTGTGCCGGCGCCGTGATCAGGAACATCGAGCCGACACCATGACACTGCGTCTTCCGGGTCCTTTGCGTCTTCTGCGCCTGCTGGCAGGCGCCGCCCTCGTTACCGCTGCCGCCACGGCGCGCCCCGCTGCGCCCACGCCCGCGGCACCGGACGTCATCCGCTTCGACATCAGCCGCTTCGACGTGAGCGGCAACACGCTGCTGGCGCCGGCCACCGTCAGCGCGGCGGTGGCGCCGTTCGCCGGCAGCGCGCGCGACTTCGGCCATGTGCAGCGGGCGCTGGAAGCGCTGGAGGCGGCCTACCGGGCGGCCGGCTACACGGTCGTCACCGTCGAACTGCCGGAGCAGGAACTGGACCGCGGCGTCGTGCGGCTGCGCGTGGTCGAAACAAAGGTCGGGCGCGTGACGGTGCGCGGCAACCGCCACTTCGACGAAGCCAACATCCGCCGCAGCGTGCCGGGCCTGCAGGGCGGGCGTCCACCGAACGTGGCGGCGATCTCCGACAGCCTGCGCCTGGCCAACGACAACCCGTCGAAAAAGGTGGCGCTGAAGCTGCAGGGCAGTCTTGATGGCGAAGGCGAAGTCGATGCTGCGCTGGAGGTGACGGACGAGCGGCCGTGGAAGGCCATCGTCAATGTCGACAACACGGGTACCGACCAGACGGGGCGCACCCGCACGGGCATCGTGCTGCAGCATGCGAACCTGTGGAACCTGGATCACGTGATGACGCTGCAGTACACGACGACCGTCGAACATCCCGGCCGCGTGCGGGTGTACGGCGCCGGCTATCACATCCCGCTGTACGCACTGGGCGATGCGCTCGACTTCTACGCCAGCTATTCCAACGTCAATTCCGGTACCGTGGCGGCGGGCGTGTTCAACCTGGCCGTCAGCGGGCAGGGTGCCGTGTACGGCGCGCGCTACACGCAGAACCTGCGGCGGCGCGGCGACCTGGAAGCGCGGCTGCAGTATGGCGTCGAGCACAAGGCCTTCAGGAACAGCATCGTCCTGCTGGGGCAGGAGCTGGGCAACAACGTGACGGTGCATCCCGTCAGCGTCGCGTGGCTGGGCAGCGTGGCAAAGCCGGGCTCCGAGCTTGCCGGCTCGGTCGCGCTGGTGCGCAACGTACCGGGCGGCTCGCGCGGCAGCCAGGCGGATTTCACGCGCGCCCGCCTGGGTGCCCGCGACGATTACACACTGCTGCGGATCGGCGGCAGCTGGAGCCGCGTGCTGCCGGGCGACTGGCAGGCGCGCGCCATCGTCAACGGGCAGTACACACGCGATGCGCTGGTGCCCGGCGAGCAGTTCGGCGCCGGCGGCGCCGGCTCCGTGCGCGGCTTTGCCGAGCGCGAGATCGCCAACGACCGCGGCCTGGGCGCCAATCTGGAACTGTACACGCCGAACCTGTGCGGTGCGTTCGCCAGCCAGTGCCGGGCACTGGCGTTTTACGACAGCGCCTGGGTCAGGCGCAACCACGCGCTGGCGGGGGAGCTCACCAGCACGGCGATCGGCAGCGCGGGCCTCGGCCTGCGCCTGCTCGTGTCCACCTATGCGAACCTGCAGCTCGATTACGGGCACGTCGTACGGGCCGGCGCCACCGGCCGTGCGGACGCGAACCGCCTGCACGTCAGGCTCGGCCTTTCCTATTGAGGCGTCATCATGACTTCCGCTCCTCGCCGTTATCAGCCCTGCTCCGATCGCCGCTGCTCTGATCTCCCTTTGAAACCCGCTGCGCCACGCAAGCTGCTGTCCGCGCTCATCGCCGCCTGCTGGGGTGCCGCGATACCGCTGGCGTCGGCCAATCCCACGCTGCCGCAGGTGGCCGCAGGGCAGGCCGCATTCAGCCAGCAGGGCAACGTGTTCTCGGTCACGAACACGCCGAACACGATCATCAACTGGGCCAGTTTCTCGATCGGGCGCGACGAGATCACGCGCTTCATCCAGCAGAACGGCGACAGCCGGGTGCTGAACCGCATCACGGGGCAGGACCCCAGCGCGATACTCGGCACGCTGCAGTCGAACGGCAAGGTGTACCTGATCAATCCGAACGGCGTGCTGTTCGGCCGCGACTCGCGCGTCGACGTGGGCGGCCTGGTGGCATCCACGCTGAACCTGTCGAATGCCGACTTCCTGGCCGGTAATCACCACTTTTCCGGCGCCGGCACGGGGGCTGTGTCAAACCACGGCAGTATCGCGACACCGCAGGGCGGCCAGGTCTACCTGATCGCGCCGGACGTGACGAACACGGGCATCATCCAGGCGCCGGGCGGCCAGGTACTGCTGGCGGCGGGGCACAGCGTGCAGCTGGTGGATTCGGCCAACCCGGCCGTCCACGTCGTGGTGTCGGCCCCCGAAGACCGGGCGCTGAACCTGGGCAGCATCGTCGCCAGCGGCGGCGGCATCGGCATCTACGGCGCGCTGGTGAACCAGCGCGGCAGCGTCAATGCGGACAGCGCCGTCGTCGGCGCCAACGGCCGCGTCGTGCTCAAGGCCAGCCGCACGGCATTGCTCGAGGAGGGCAGCGTCACCACCGCGCGCGGTGCCGGGACCGGCGGCACGATCCAGGTGCTGGGCGAGCAGGTAGGGCTGACCGGGAATGCCCGCGTGGACGCCGGCGGCGCGCGCGGCGGCGGCACGGTGCAGGTGGGTGGCGGGTGGCAGGGCCGCGATGCCTCGGTGCCGAACGCGGCGCGCACGTTTGTCGGCAAGGATACCGTCATCGCCGCCGATGCGCTGGAATCGGGGCAGGGCGGCACGGTCGTCGCATGGGGTGACGAGGTGGCGCGCGTGCACGGCACACTCTCCGCCCGCGGCGCCGGCGACGGCAAGGGCGGGCGCGTCGAAACCTCCGGCCACCAGCTCGACGTGTCGGGCATCCGCGTCGCGGCGCGCGGCCCGGCAGGCAACGGCACATGGCTGCTCGATCCTTACGATATCGACGTGAAGAAGACCACGGCGGGCAGCGCCACACTGGACGACGTAGCCCGCTTCGATGCCGGCCCGGCGAGCGGCGTGACGGAGATCGCCACGGCCCTGATCGACAGCGCCGCGGCCGACGTCGTGCTGCAGGCCAGGCATGACATCACGTTCAGCGATGCCGTGAACATTGCCGGCGCGGGTATCGGGCTGACGGCGCAGGCGGGCCACGACATCGGCATCGAGGCCGGCATCACGACCAATGGCGGCAACGTCACCCTGAGTGCCGCCGATCCGGCCGCGGGCGGAGGATTCACTGGCGGCGCGGTCAACCTGGGCGCCGCGCTGCGTACCGGTGGCGGGGGCGTGGCGCTGAGCGGTGCCGATGTGACTGTCGCTGGCGCAGTCGACGCCGGCGCCGGTGGCGTCATGCTGGCGGCACTGCGCGACGGCGGCATGCTGCAGCTGGCGGGCGGGGCGAGCGTCAAGGGCGGCGCCGTCTCGCTGCGGGCCGACAGCATGGACCTGCAGTACGGCAGCGCCGTGCACGGCGACGAAGTATTCTTCGATACCTATGCAACAGACCAGGCCATTACGCTGGGCGCGGCTGGCGCATGGCTGGGCAAGGCGGAACTGGCGGCGGTGGCCGCGCCGCGTGTCGTCATTGGCGCGCGCGAAGGGTACACGGGCACCGTCACGGTGACGGGCGCGCTGGACCTGACGGGCACGCTCGCCGGCGCCGGCGGCCGCGTCGGCAAGGGCACCGGGTTTCTGCAGGTGCAGGGCGGCGCCATCGCCGTGAACGGGGCGCTGTCCGTTCGCGAAGGCCTGACGCTGACGGCCGTGAACGGTGCGGTCACGCAAACCGCGCCCGTGCACGCCGGCGTGCTTGCCGCCAGCGGCGATGCCGTCGCGCTGGAGCACGCCGGCAACCGCGTCAGCGCGCTGGCCGGCATCGCGCGTGACGGCACGTTCCGCTATCGCGACGCCAACAACGTCTACATCGCCAGCACCAGCGGCGCGGCGGGCATCGTCGCGACCGAAGGGGTAACGCTGACTGCCGCCGGCGGCATCGCGCAAAGCGCGGACAGCACCATCGTGACCCCGGCGCTGGACCTTGTCGCGGCAGGCGACAAGGTGTATCTCGACCAGCAGGCGAACCGCATTGCCGCCCTGCGGGTCGCAGCCGCCGGCGACGTGCTGGTGAACACGGCGGACGACATCGCCGTCGATGGCGTAGCGCTGGCGGCGCACACTGGCCGCAGCGTGGCGATCGGGGCCGGCGGCACGCTGACCGTCAACGGTTTTGACTTGGGCGCGAACACGGTGACGCTGGCGGCGAACCGCATCGATATTGCGCAGACGATCAAGGCGGATACGGTGTCGCTGAAGTCCTCCGACGGCGGCATCACGCAGAACGCGGCGCCGGACGGCGGCATTGCAGTGGGCACGCTTGACGTGGAAGTGGCGGGGCCGAACGCCGGCGCCGTCCTGCTGGCCAATCCGGCCAACCGCATCGGCACCGTGGACATCAGGACCGGTGGCGCGGTGAATCTGGCGAACGGGCGGGACCTGGCCGGCAGCATCGCCGCCGACACGCTGGCGTTGCGGGTGGACGGCAGCATCGGCACGAAATCGGCGCCGCTGCACACGACCGTGGGCACGCTGGCCGCGACCAGCATCGCCGATCATGGCAAGGCGTCGATCGATATCGTCAACAACGCGCCCGGACAGGGACGCGCGCTGACCGTGGAGCGCCTGGCGCTCGTGGAGGGCAATCACGGCGACGTCACGCTGAACAACTACGGCGCGACCGTCATCGCCGAGGGTGCCGAAGTGCTGGCGAACGACGGCGATATCGTCGTGAAGGCGCATAGCCCGCTGACGGTCCACGGTACCGTCGCAACCGGTGGCAATATCGTGCTGGAGGCAGGCGCCAGCGGTTCACAGGAAGATGCGCTGTATATCGGTCCGCAGGCACAGGTGCGGGCTGGCGGCGACCTGTTGCTGACCGCCGGGGCAAATGTGTACGTTCCGCAGCTGGACAATGTGTCGGCTGCGCATATCACGCTGCGGCCGAATACGAACGCGTCCATCGAGCCCCCGCCACCGCCACCACCGCCGCCGCCACCGCCGCCGCCGCCGCCACCACCACCACCGCCACCGCCGCCGCCACCGCCGCCGCCGCCGCCGCCACCGCCGCCGCCACCGCCACCGCCACCGCCGCCGCCGCCGCCGCCACCGCCGCCGCCGCCGCCGCCACCGCCGCCGCCGCCGCCGCCACCGCCGCCGCCGCCGCCACCACCGCCGCCGCCGATCGTGACCGACGCCGACCAGTGCCGCCTGACCCCGACACTGCCCGGCTGTGCAGCGATCGCGCCGCCATCGCAAAGGGAGCCCGTCAAGCCGGTGCAGCTGGCCACCAACGAGGCCATTGCCGCCATCAACCGCCCGGCACGGGAGCTGGGCGGCGGGCACGAGCCGGACGACAGCGGACCGCCGCAGCAGGAAGACAACAAGGACAGCAAAGGGGGCGACAACCGCGCCGCCACGCCAACAGGAACACGAGATGACAAGCCAGCCATCAAGAACTACTGCAACTGAACCGGTGCAGGCGGCATTGCGCTTCCTGACTGCCTTGCTGCTGTGCGCTCTGCTGGGCGCCCCGGCGTGGGCTGCCACGGTGGCAGGCACCGTCGTCCAGCTGAGCGGTCCGCTGCTGGCGAAGAAGGCCAGCGGCGCCGTCAAGATCCTGTCCGTCAGGTCGGAAGTGGAGAACGGCGACACGCTGGTCACGGAGAAGAACACCTATGCGCTGGTGCGCTTCATCGACAACAGCGAGATCACGCTGCGGCCCGCGTCCACGCTGACCATCGAGAACTTCAGCTTCGACAATGCGAAGCCGGACGGCGACCAGGCCCGCTTCAGCCTCGTAAAGGGCGGCCTGCGCTCCGTTACGGGCCTGTTGGGAAAACGCAGCAAGGAGAAGTTCGAGCTGAAGACGCCGACGGCCACCATCGGCATCCGCGGCACCACCTTCATCGCCGAGTACCTGGCCGATGGCGTTGACGGCGCGCGGCCTGCCGGCCTGTATCTGCAGGTGCTGGACGGGATGATCCACGTCGCCAACGCCGGCGGCGCCGCCAGTTTCGCCGCCGGGCAGTTCGGCCACGTGCCGGGACCGACGCTGCCGCCCGTCGCCGTGCCGGCCGATCCGGGCATGCAGTTCGCGCCGCCGCCCGCGTTCAACGCGCCCGCCGGGCCGGAAACGCCGGGCCGCAGTGGCGTCGCGCCACCGTCGGCGGTCGACTGCGAGGTCCGCTGAACGTTGCCGGGAGTCTGGGCGACCCCGTCTGGGCGACCCCGTCTGGGCGACCCTGTCCGGCCCCATTTTTCGGACCACGCCGGCACGGGACGAAAGCGCTTGACCTTCCCATCATGGGATACTTGATGATGTCGGTCATGATCAGACCGTGCATCGGGAGTCGCCATGAATGAAACCACCATCCAACCAATGTCCACCGACCTGCGTGTCGGCGGCATGAGCTGCGCGTCGTGTTCGGGTCGCGTCGAAAGGGCGCTGGCCGCGCTGCCCGGCGTGACGTCGGCCAGCGTCAACCTCGCCACGGAAACGGCGCGCGTCGAAACGGCCGGGCCGGTCGACGTGGCGCTGCTGGTGGCCGCCGTCGAGCGGGCCGGCTACGAAGCGCACGTGCCGCAGCCCGACATGAGCGCGCAGCCGGAGACCACTGCGCCGCCACCGGTGGCGCCCCTGGCATGGCTGCGCGGCGAGAACGCCGGCCTGCCGGTGCTGCTGTCGGCCGTGCTGTCGCTGCCGCTGGTGTTGCCCATGCTCCTGCCGATGCTGGCACCGCACGCGATGCTGCCCGCCTGGCTGCAATGGTTGCTGGCGACGCCCGTCCAGTTCCTGTTCGGCGCGCGCTTCTACCGCGCCGGCTGGAAGGCGCTGCGCGCCCGTGCCGGGAATATGGACCTGCTGGTGGCGCTGGGCACCAGCGCGGCGTATGGCCTGTCCGTGTACCTGCTGCTGGCGCGGAACGCGGCGCACCTGTACTTCGAGGCATCGTCCGTCGTCATCACGCTGGTCCTGCTGGGCAAGTGGCTGGAGGCGCGCGCCAAGCGCCAGACGGCATCGGCGATCCGCGCGCTGCAGGCCTTGCGCCCGGAATCGGCGCGCGTGCGCCGCGGCGGCGTGGAGACGGATGTGCCGCTTGCGGCCGTGCGGGTGGGCGACCTGGTGGTCGTGCGGCCCGGCGAACGCATCGCCGTGGACGGCGTGATCGTCGAGGGACAGAGCCAGGTGGACGAGGCGCTGATTACGGGCGAAAGCCTGCCTGTCGCCCGTCACGCCGGGGAAGCGGTAACCGGTGGCGCCATCAATGGCGACGGCCTGCTGCTGGTACGCACCACGGCCATCGGCGCCGAGAGCACGCTGGCGCGCATCATCCGCCTGGTCGAGGATGCCCAGGCGGCCAAGGCGCCCGTGCAGCATCTGGTGGACAAGGTCAGCGCCATTTTCGTCCCTGTCGTTGTCGTGCTGGCGGCGCTGACGTTTACCGGCTGGCTGCTGGGCGGCGCCGGTGCCGAGACCGCGATCATCAATGCGGTGGCGGTGCTCGTCATCGCCTGTCCGTGTGCGCTGGGCCTGGCCACGCCTGCCGCCATCATGGCCGGCACCGGCGTCGCGGCGCGCCACGGCATCCTGATCAAGGACGCGCAGGCGCTGGAACTGGCGCACGGCATCACGACCGTCGTCTTCGACAAGACCGGCACGCTGACGCAGGGGCGTCCCGTGCTGGCCGTGCTGCAGGCGCCCCCGGGCGGCGACGAGGCGCGCCTGCTGGCGCTGGCCGCGGCGATCCAGCGCGGCAGCGAGCATGCGCTGGCCCGCGCCGTCGTCGATGCGGCCGAGTCGCGCGGTGCCGACCGGCTGGCGGCGCAGGCCGTGACGGCATTGCCCGGCCGTGGCCTGGCCGCCATCGTCGATGGACATGAGCTGATCCTCGGCAGCTCGCGGCTGCTGCACGAGCGTGGCATCGGCATGGACGTGCTGGCGGATGCGGCCGAGCAGCTGGAGGCATCCGGGCATACGATCTCCTGGCTGGCCGATGCCGGCACGCGCACGCTGCTTGGGTTGTTGGCCTTCACGGACCCGCCCAAAGCCGGTGCCGCCGCCGCGGTCGCGCGGCTGCAGGCCCGCGGCATCGAGACGGTCATGCTGACCGGGGACAACGCCGGCAGCGCGGCCGCCGTGGCGCAGGCGGTAGGCATCGACAGCGTGCAGGCCAACCTGCTGCCGGCCGATAAAACGGCCGCCATTGCCACACTGCGCGGCGCCGGCAAGCGTGTCGCCATGGTGGGCGACGGCATCAATGACGCCCCGGCGCTGGCCGCGGCGGACGTGGGCATCGCGATGTCGACAGGGACGGATGTGGCGATGCACGCGGCCGGCATCACGCTGATGCGCGGCGACCCGGCGCTGGTGGCCGATGCCATCGACGTCTCGCGCCGCACGTTCCGCAAGATCCGCCAGAACCTGTTCTGGGCTTTTGTCTACAACCTGGCCGGCATTCCGCTGGCCGCGTTCGGGTTGCTGAATCCTGTCGTGGCGGGCGGCGCGATGGCGCTCAGTTCCGTCAGCGTGATCGGCAACGCGCTGCTGCTGCGGCGCTGGAAGCCGGCGGGCGACACCGGGAGCCGCACATGAACATCGGCCAGGCTGCGATGGCGTCCCGCGTGACCGCCAAGATGATCCGCTATTACGAAAGCATCGGGCTGCTGCCCGCCGCGGCGCGCACGGACAGCGGCTACCGCGTCTACGGCGAGAAGGAGCTGCACGTGCTGCGCTTCATCCGCCGCGCGCGCAAGCTGGGTTTTTCGCTGGAACGCATCGCCGACCTGCTGTCGCTGTGGCGCGACGACGGGCGCGCGAGCAGCGACGTCAAGCGCATCGCCCTGGCGCACGTGGCGGAACTCGACGAGCGCATCCGCGAACTGACGGAAATGCGCGATACCCTGGCGTCGCTGGCCGACTGCTGCCATGGCGACGACCGGCCGGATTGCCCGATCCTGCAGACGCTTGCTGTCGACGCATGACCGCGGATGGCGCAGCGGCGGTCAGCGCCAGAACATGTAGATCGTCAGCACCGCCCCGACGCAGACGACGAAGATGCGCATCGCCCGCGGCGGCAGCCGGTAGATCAGCCATGAACCCAGCAGGCCGCCGCCGATGCCGCCGGCGCACAGCGCGAACGCGGCGGGCCAGCTGATCAGGCTTGAAAACGCGAAGATCGCCGTGGCCGCCGCGTTCATCGCCATCGCCAGCATGTTCTTGGTCGCCGTGGCGGCGCGGATCTGCTGGCCCGCGATCGTCAGCGCGGCCAGCATCAGGAAGCCGATGCCGCCGCCGAAGTAGCCGCCGTAGAGCGAGATGGCACCTTGCGTCAGCACGAGCGCCCAGCGCGGCATCGCGCCGGCGGCATGCAGCGGCTGCTTGCGGAAGGCGCCCCAGGCGAACATCGACGTGGCAAACAGCACCAGCCATGGCACCAGCCGCGCGAAGAACGTGGGCGGCGTGATGCGCAGCAGGATGGCACCAAGGATGCCGCCGATGACGCTGATGGCGAACATCTGCCGGAACGTCAGCGGTCCCACGTCCTCGACCAGCTTGTGGCCGGCGATGGCGGACGTTGCCTGGGACGGGAACATGGCGATCGTCGACGTCATGTTCGCGGCCAGCGGATTCAGGCCGACCAGCAGCAGGGCAGGGAAGGTGATGAACGAACCGCCGCCCGCAAGCGCGTTCTGCGTGCCGGCGAACAGCCCGGCGGCGGCGATCAGGATAACGGTGTGCAGGTCGAGCGGCGGGACGGGGGGCATGAGACGTCTCGATGGTATGGTGTGGACGATTATAGCGTCCGGCACCGTTGGCGCCGCCGGGCTAGAATCGGACACCGACATAGCCTGGAGGAGCAAAGGTGGAACCGTATATCCTGTATTACTGGCCGACGATCCAGGGCCGGGGCGAGTTTGTCCGGCTGGCGCTGGAGGAAGCGGCCGTGCCGTACGAAGACGTGGCGCGCGGCCGGCAGGGCATGCCGCAGATCCAGGCGGCGCTGGACGCGGACCAGGAAACCTTCGTGCCGTTCGCGCCGCCGGTGCTGCGCGCCGGCGATCAGCTGATCGGCCAGACGACGAATATCCTGCAGTTCCTCGGCGCCCGCCACGGCCTGGCACCGCGCGCGCAGGACGGCCGCCTGTGGTGCAACCAGCTGCAGCTGACGATCGCGGACATCGTGGCGGAGGCGCACGACAGCCATCACCCGGTGTCGATGAACCTGTCTTACGAGGACCAGAAGAAGGAAGCGAAAGCGCGCGCGAAGGATTTTCGGAATGAGCGCATCCCGAAGTTCCTCGGCTATTTCGAACGGGTGCTGGAGAACAATCCGCGCCCGGGCGGGTTCGCCGTGGGCGCGCGGCTGACGTACGTCGACCTGTCGCTGTTCCAGCTGATCGCCGGCCTGCGCTATGCGTTCCCGAAGACGATGGCGCGGCTGGAACCGCAGTGGCCACGGCTGATCGCCCTGCACGACACAGTGGCCGCGCGGCCGAACATCGCGGCCTACCTGAAGTCGAAGCGGCGCATCCCGTTCAATGAGGACGGGATCTTCCGCCGCTACCCGGAGCTGGACGGCTAGCGCCGATGTCGCTCAATGGCCGCCGGTGACCGGATAGCCGGCATCCATGATGGCGGCCTTGATGACGTCAAGGTCGGCGGAGGACTCGACCTTGACCTGCTTGCCGGCCAGGTCGACATCCACGCGCGCGGCGCCATCGACGCCCTTGACGGCTTTCGTTACGCTGGCCACGCAATGGCCGCAGGTCATGTTTTCCACTATCAGTTCGTACATTTGCTTCTCCTGTTGATGATCGATGGGCGTACTGTAAGCCTTCCCACCGGGGCAAGGTCAAGCGTGCGCTGGGCCGATCGCGCTGGGGACTGGCACCTTGGTGCCTGTCCCCGACGTAAAAGCTCGCAAATGGACGACCGCCGACTTCGGTTAGAAACGTCGGGGACGGGCCCTTCGGCCCGAGAAAGGTGCCTGTCCCCAAAAAAAAGCCCGCCGGCATTGCTGCGGGCGGGCTTTGGCGCAAGCGTGAGGCGCGTTACAGCACGTCGCTCGCGTGATCGGCCAGGCGCGAACGTTCGCCGCGTGCCAGCGTGACGTGGCCGCTGTGCTGCCAGCCCTTGAAGCGGTCCACCACGTACGTCAGGCCGCTCGAGCCTTCCGTCAGGTATGGCGTGTCGATCTGCGCGATATTGCCCAGGCAGAGGATCTTCGTGCCCGGACCGGCGCGCGTCACCAGGGTCTTGATCTGCTTCGGCGTCAGGTTCTGCGCCTCGTCGATGATCAGGAACTTGTTGACGAACGTACGGCCGCGCATGAAGTTGAGCGACTTGATCTTGATGCGCGAGCGGATCAGGTCCTGCGTGGCCGCACGGCCCCACTCGCCCGCGTCGTTGTCGGACTTGTTCAGCACTTCGAGGTTGTCGTCGAAGGCGCCCATCCATGGGCTCATCTTCTCTTCCTCGGTACCCGGCAGGAAGCCGATGTCCTCGCCCACCGGCACCGTGACGCGGGTGACGATGATCTCGTTGTACAGCTTCGTCTCCAGCACCTGCGCCAGGCCGGACGCCAGTGCCAGCAGCGTTTTGCCGGTGCCGGCCTGGCCCAGCAGCGTGACGAAGTCGCATTCCGGGTCCATCAGCAGGTTCAGCGCGAAGTTCTGCTCGCGATTGCGCGCCGTGACGCCCCACACGTTGTTCTTGTTGTGGCTGTAGTCGCGCAGCACCTTGATGACGGCCGTCTTGCCGTTCAGCTGCTTGACCTGGCCATAGAACGACGCCTCACCGTTGTTCGGCTCCAGGTAGACAAACTGGTTCACCAGCAGCGACGGCACGAACGGCCCCGTCACGCGGTAGTACGTGTAGCTGTAGCCGTTCTTGTTTTCCTGCCAGGACTCCATGTCCTTGCCGTGCTTGTTCCAGAAGTCGTCCGGCAGCTGCACGATGCCCGAGTACAGCAGGTCCGTGTCTTCCAGCACGTGGTCGTTGAAGTAGTCCTCGGCGGGCAGGCCCAGCGCACGCGCCTTGATGCGCATATTGATGTCCTTCGACACCAGCACGACGGCGCGGCCTTCCTGTTCCGCTTCCAGCGAGCGGACGACGGCCAGGATCTGGTTATCGGCCTTGCCCTGCGGCAGACCTTCCGGCAGGTCGGCGATCTGCAGGCGGGTCTGGAAGAACAGGCGGCCGCGGGCATCCTTGTTGCCCAGCTTGGACAGCGGGATGCCTTGCTCGATCGCGTCGTCGTCCGTATTGGCGACGAGGCCGTCGAGCGTGCGCGACACCTGACGGGCGTTGCGCGCCACTTCGGACATGCCCTTCTTGTGGTTGTCCAGCTCTTCCAGCGTCATCATCGGCAGGTAGACGTCGTGTTCCTCGAAACGGAACAGCGATGTCGGGTCGTGCATCAGCACGTTCGTATCGAGCACGAACAGCTTGGTGCCGCCGGTCTGGTCGGCATGGCGGCTCGTCGACGACTTGATGACGACTTCCTTGTCCTTGTGGTGCACCGGGTGGGGCGCCTCGGCCTTGATGGGCGTGACCTTGGCGCGTGGCGCCTTGGCCGCCGGCGCTTCCGCCGTGACGGGTGCTGCCGGCACGGCCGGTGGCGCTGGCGGTACCGCCGCCGTCTTGGCAGCGGCCTTGCGTGCCGGTTTCTTCGGCGCCGGCGTCGGGATGTCCGCCATCACGGGCGGGGAAACGGGTTCGAACAGCTCGACGGATCTGGAGCGCGTCGACTTCTTCGGCGCGGCGTCGGCTTCGTGTTCAGGGAAAGGGACCGGATTCGCTCCGCTCGCCTTGGGATAATCTTTGGCCAGCAGCAGGGTCGCTGGCTTGGTAGGCAGTTTTGGCAGTGGCATCAGGATCTCATCTTAAAAAGGTTCCGCCATGGCTGCAATGCGCGCCACGGAGAATGGGACTGTCGGAATGGTTGGATGCCGTGGGCGGAAGATTGCCCGATACAGAAAAAACAGAAGAAAAACAGGTAAAAGCAGGTGGCCGGCTGGCCACCGAACAGTGGGAGAGGAGAATGCTGTCGACTCAAAATGATGCTGAATGGCTGTGTCCAGTTAGGCTTGAAATCCGCAGGGCTGTCGCGGCGGCGAGTGCCCCGTGCGGATAGTGTATCGCAGGCTGCGCGTTCAGCGGCGCGCGACAAATTCGAGCACTTCGTCGACGTGTCCGGGGACCTTGACGCCACGCCATTCTTTCACCAATCGGCCGTCAGCGTCAATGACAAACGTACTGCGCTCGACCCCGCGCACTTCCTTGCCGTACATCTTCTTCATCTTCATGACGCCGAATGCCTGGCAGAGCGCTTCGTCCGGGTCGGAAATCAGCTCGAACGGCAGCTCCAGCTTGGACTTGAAGCCTTCGTGCGAGCGCAGCGAATCGCGGCTGATGCCGTACACCTCGGCGCCGGCCGCCTTGAACTGCTCGTGCAGGTCGCGAAACGCCAGGCTCTCCGTCGTGCAGCCGGGCGTATTGTCCTTCGGGTAGAAATACAGGACGGTCGTTCTGGCGGGACGGCCCGACAGCCTGAACGTCTGGCCGCCGGTCATGGCGGCGGAAAAATCAGCCAGAGGGGAAGAGTTTGGGCTATCGGCCACTGCGGTTCTCCATGGAGTGCGAACGTGTTGAAACGTCTTCCCGATATTGCACCAGGGAAGACGCGTTTCAAGGGTTCCGTTATTTTTCGATAATCAAGGCCAGCAGCGCCTTGCGCCCTTCGCCCATCAGGATGTTGTACGTGCGGCAGGCGGCATTCGTGTCCATGCACTCGACACCGATCTGGCGCGACGTCAGCGGTGCGGTAAGGCGCGGGTGGACAAAGCGCTGGCGCTCGCCCGTGCCGAGGATCACGACGTCCGGCTGCTCGGCCAGCAACTGCTCGAAATGCTCAAGCGTCAGCTGGTCGAACGACGCCACCGGCCAGGCGCGCGGTTCCGTTTCCGGCAGTACCAGCAGGCTGTAGTCGAAGGGCTGGGCGTTGATCTCGACGCCGCCAGGGAAATATCCCGTCACGGTCTGGTATTTCTTGGTGTCGCTGGCGTGAAGCTTCATGAAAAGGCTCGTATCTGGTCGCAAACAGGCCCTATTGTAACGCTTATCCACCCGTTATCCGGGGCAGGCCGGGCCGGAGGTTGCTTAAATGGGGCGGTTTCGGCAGAATGGGTATTTTCGCATTGCAGCAAACGGGTGGCGGCAACGCGCCATCCGCCAAATAAGGGATTGATTTTGCGACCGATTCAGAAATCGAACAAGCTGGCCGAAGTCTGCTATGAAATCCGTGGTCCCGTGCCGGAAAAGGCGCGCCAGATGGAAGAAGAGGGCCACAAGATTACCAAACTGAATATCGGCAACCTCGCCGTGTTCGGCTTCGATCCGCCCGATGAAATCGTGCAGGACATGAAAATCCAGCTGCCCAACGCGGCCGGCTATACGGATTCCAAGGGCATGTTCGCGCCGCGCAAGGCGGTCATGCACTACACGCAGGAAAAGAATATCGTCGGCGTGACGATCGACGATATCTACCTGGGCAATGGCGCCTCCGAGCTGATCGTCATGGCGATGAACGCGCTGCTGAACAACGGCGACGAAGTGCTGGTGCCGGCGCCGGATTATCCGCTGTGGACGGCGGCCGTCAGCCTGTCCGGCGGGCGCCCCGTGCATTACATCTGCGACGAGCAGCAGGACTGGTATCCCGATATCGACGACATGCGGCGCAAGATCACCCCGCAGACGAAGGCCATCGTCGTCATCAACCCGAACAACCCGACCGGCGCGCTGTATCCCGATGAGGTGCTGCTGCAGATTATCAAGCTGGCGCGCGAGCACGGCCTGATCATCTATGCCGACGAGATTTACGACAAGGTGCTGTACGACGGCGCGAAGCACACGTCGATCGCCGCGCTGTGCGAAGACCTGCTGGTCGTCACGTTCAACGGCCTGTCGAAAAACTACCGCGCCTGCGGCTACCGTGCCGGCTGGATGGTGCTGTCGGGCGAGAAGAGACACGCGAAGGATTACATCGAAGGCCTGAACATGCTGGCCTCGATGCGCCTTTGCGCCAATGCGCCGGGCCAGTTTGCCATCCAGACTGCGCTCGGCGGCTACCAGAGCATCAATGACCTGGTCGGCCCCGGCGGGCGTCTGCTGAAACAGCGCGACCTTGCCTACCGGCTGTTGACGGAGATCCCCGGCATCAGCGTGGTCAAACCGAAGGCGGCACTCTACATGTTCCCCCGCCTCGACCCGAAGATCTACCCGATCGCGGATGACCAGCAGTTCGCTTACGACCTGCTGGCCGAAACCAAGGTCCTGATCGTCCAGGGCACGGGCTTCAACTGGATCGCGCCGGATCACTTCCGCGTCGTGTTCCTGCCCAACGCGGACGACATGACGGAAGCCTTCGGACGCATCGCGCGCTTCCTCGAAGGCTACCGCCGCCGTAACGGACAGGCCTGACCGATCAACCAGGCGCCGCGCAGCGCGCGCGCCGTATCCGAAGCACAGACATGAAATCGATAAAAGTAGGTTTGCTGGGCGTTGGCAATGTGGGCGGCGGCACCTTCGACGTCCTGAAACGCAACCAGGAAGAAATCCGCCGCCGCGCCGGCCGCGGCATTGAAATCGCCGCGGTCTCGGCCCGTAATACCGAACGCGCGAAACAGCGCACCGGCGGCTCCGTTGTCGTCGTGGCCGACCCGTTCGACATCGTCAACGACCCCTCGATCGACATCGTCGTGGAACTGATCGGCGGCTACGACACGGCGCGCGAGCTGGTGCTGAAGGCGATCGCCAACGGCAAGCACGTCGTCACCGCCAACAAGGCGCTGCTGGCCGTGCACGGCAACGAGATCTTCAAGGCGGCGCAGGAAAAGGGCGTCATGGTGGCGTTCGAGGCGGCCGTCGCCGGCGGCATCCCCATCATCAAGGCCCTGCGCGAAGGCCTGACGGCCAACCGCATCGAATGGCTGGCCGGGATCATCAACGGCACGACGAACTTCATCCTCTCCGAGATGCGCGACAAGGGGCTGGACTTCGACACGGTGCTGAAACAGGCGCAGGCGCTGGGCTACGCGGAAGCCGATCCGACGTTCGACATCGAAGGCGTCGACGCGGCGCACAAGGCCACGATCATGTCGGCCATCGCGTTCGGCATCCCGATGCAGTTCTCCAAGGCGCACGTGGAAGGTATCACGAAGCTGGAAGCCATCGACATCCGCTACGCCGAGCAGCTGGGCTACCGCATCAAGCTGCTGGGCATCGCCAAGCGCGCGAAGGTGAACGGCACCGAAGGCATCGAGCTGCGCGTGCACCCCACGCTGATTCCGGCCAAGCGCCTGATCGCCAACGTGGAAGGCGCGATGAATGCCGTGCTGGTGCAGGGCGACGCCATCGGCGCCACGCTGTACTACGGCAAGGGCGCGGGCGCCGAGCCGACGGCATCGGCCGTCATCGCCGACCTGGTCGACATCACCCGCCTGGCCACGGCCGACCCGGAACACCGCGTGCCGCACCTGGCATTCCAGCCGGACGAACTGGCCGACATCGCGATCCTGCCGATGTCGGAAGTGACGACCAGCTACTACCTGCGCATGCGCGTGGCCGACCAGCCGGGCGTGCTGGCCGACCTGACGCGCATCCTGGCCGATGGCGAGATCTCCATCGACGCGATGATGCAGAAGGAACCGGCCGAAGGCGAGACGCAGGCCGACATCATCATGCTGACGCACCAGACGCAGGAAAAGAAAGTGCTGGACGCGATCGCGCGGATGGAAGGACTGCCGACGGTGCTGGGCAGCGTGACGAAGATCCGGCTGGAGAATCTCAGCTGATCGGCTGAATGCGTTGAGAGAAGGGCGGCCTTGGCCGTCCTTTTTTTCGTGGGGTCAGGTCCGACATTCGGACATTCTGGCCAAATGTCCGAATGTCGGACCTGACCCCGATGTTAACCTGGAGGAGGAGTATGGATAGTTCTGTCGAGATGCTGCCCGCGACGTGGCGCGAGCGGCTGCAAGGTCATGCGATCGTGCCGCAGTCGGGCGGTTGTTCGGAAGCGGTCGTGTATCGCGTCGAGCCTGCGGCCGGCGGCGCCCCGCTGTTCTTCATCAAGACCGAGCCGGCAGATTCGCTGGCGGAGCTGCCGGACGAAGCCGCGCGGCTGCGCTGGCTGGCGGCGGCGGGCATCCCGTGCGCGCAGGTAGCGGACATGCTGACCGTGGCAGACCACCACTGGCTGCTGCTGGGCGCCGTGGCGGGCACCAATCTGACGGACGCTCCGCCGGCGCAAGCGGTCGAGGTCATGGCGGATGCGCTGCGCCGGCTGCACGGGCTCGACCCGCGCGACTGCCCGTTCGACCATCGCGCCGAGCGCCGCATCGAGCGCGCGTTGGCCCGGCTGGAGGCTGGCCTGGTGGACGAAGACGATTTCGATGATGACAATGCGGGCCGCACGGCGTCGGAGCTGGCTGCGCTGCTGGAGGCGCGCAAGCCGCGCGCCGAGGACCTCGTCGTCACTCACGGCGATGCCTGCCTGCCGAACGTGCTGGCGTCCGGCGGCGCGTTCACGGGCTTTATCGACTGCGGCCGGCTGGGCGTAGCCGACCGCCACCAGGACCTGGCGCTGACGGTGCGCGATATTGGCGAGGAGCTGGGCGAACAGTGGATCGCGCCGTTCCTGCAGCGCTATTTCGCGCCGGGCCCCGTCACGTTCGACGCCGACCGCGCCGCGTTCTACCGGCTGCTGGACGAGTTCTTCTGATAGTTGGAAGCACTGGGGACAGGCACCTGTCAGGGCGAACGCCCTGACAGGTGCCTGTCCCCGACCTTTGGCATAACCCGGTCGCAGGCGGTGGCAATCCGCCGCGTCACCGACCGGCGCCGGTCCCCTCGCCACGCGAACAAAATGTCCGAATGTCGGACCTGACCCCGCTGTTCGACCCCGCCGTGCTACAACGACGTCACCGGCATGCACAGCTCCGCCTCGAACACGCCGGTCGCCGGATCGAACATCGCATCGGGCGGATAGTGTTCGACAAACGGGCGCGCGTCGAGCTGCAAGCCGCTGGACGGCAGCCAGTCGCGGGTCAGCGCCAGCCAGGCGCCGGCCACGTCCTGCACCTGGCCGCGGAAGCGGTGCACGGCGTAGCGTCCACCCGGCAGCACCGTGCGCAGCGGGTTGCCGGACAGGACGCGGTCCGGGGCCACCTCGACCGCGGCATCGTAGCGGCACTGCTGCGGTGCCGTCGTCTCCGGATCGTCCAGGCAGATGCCGTAGCGCGGCAAGCCAAGCAGCCGGTTTTCTGCCATCCACGGATACACGGTCTCCATCCAGAACCGGCCCAGCTCCGGTCCGTAAGGTCCCGTCTTGCGCAGGTAGACGACGTGGGTGGGCTGGCGTTCGACGATGGTCACTGCAAGCATGATGGTCTCCGTAATGTATTGGGAGTGTCCATCGTGCCCGCCGCGCGGCATCCGCGCCTGACCAGGATTGCGATCCGTCTGACCGGTCTTGCTGTCTTGCCGCCATGCCGTCGGGGGCAGGCCGAAGCGCAGCTTGAACGCGCGCGTAAAAGCCTCGGCCGAGCCGAAGCCCGCGGCCAGCGCGGCCTGCAGCACCGTCACGTCGGGCTGCGATGCCAGCCGCGAGGCGGCCGTTTCGACGCGACGCCGGCGGGTGTAGTCGGCCACCGTCTCGCCCATCCAGGCCGTGAACAGGCGGTGGAAGTGATACGGCGAAAAGTGCGCCACGTCGGCCAGTTCCGCCACCGTGATTTGGCGGTCGAGGTTGCGGTCGATGTGCTCCAGCACGCGGTGCATGCGGCGTTCGTATTCGTGCCGATGGTCCATGACAGCTCCTTGATGGGGACAGGCACCTTTTTCCGGGCCTCCCGGCCCGGAAAAAGGTGCCTGTCCCCGACGTTCCTGCGCGCCTCCATTATGCCCGCCGACCGCACAAAAAAAAGCGCGGACGACACTTGCGTGCCATCCGCGGGAAGGGGAGGTACTGCTACTCTCAGATGCTACTTCTACTGC
>Ga0265797_10003073_pt1 | contig 27158 bp, 22 predicted proteins | sample P2T30metagenome_FD_192433 | JGI IMG/M metagenome (GOLD analysis project Ga0265797, IMG submission 192433) | Plant litter microbial communities from East Loma Ridge, Irvine, California - P2 T30 | ecosystem: Environmental > Terrestrial > Plant litter > Unclassified | place: USA: California... | reverse complement strand
CGCGTCCCGACATAAAGTCCATGCCGCGCCGCCACAAGGTTGCCCCGACCTAGCGGGCGACAGAACGCGCAATCTCCAACGCCAGCTGAGACACCGCAGCCGACTGCGCCGCAGCAATCTGGGCGGGTGTATCCCCCGGTAGCGGGGGTTGGAATGCGCGACATCTCCCATTCTGCCGACAGGGGCAGGGCGTCGGGTGCTGCAGACAGCATCCGCCGGGGTCAGGCACCCGTTCACGTCGATGGGCCGGCGGGTATCGTTCGTCGCCGAAAAACACGCAGGGGACGCCCCTCACCACGAGGCTGCAGCGCGGGTGCTCGGCCACCGCCACTCACCGTGGTTGCCAATGCCGAAGCGGCAATGATCGACGCCCGGACGTTCCGGACTACGCAGGGCTGCCGAGGACCGGCCCAAAGATTGCAAACATCGTGACAAGCGGGCACTAATGATCATGCGAGCCTCCGAAGACTGTAACCCGGGATCTGCGTCATAGAGGCAAGAACCTGAGCAGTCACAACGGGGATAATGCCAGCGGGACTATCGGTGGCTCTGCACCATTGACCGAATGTAGGGACCTTCGATAGTCAAAAGTGGATACCTGGAAAGCATCATGAAACCGATATCCATCGTCCTGATCGAAAAAATTCCCGAACGCGCCACGTTGATCATGGGGGCATTGCGCGCCGAAGCGGAGTGCGAGGTCACGGTGATCGCAACGGACGAAGGACTGGCCCGACGCATCGCGGACATCGCGCCCGATCTTGTGTTGATCGACGTGGCCAACCCTTCTCGCGATACATTGGAGGCGTTGAGCCTTGCGTCATCGCCGATGGATCGTCCGGTTGCGATGTTCGTTGATCGTTCCGACCGCGACCTGACACGCGCAGCGATAGAGGCGGGGCTGTCCGCTTATGTGGTAAACGGGCTTAGGGCGGAGCGAATCCGGCCCATCCTCGACGCCGCCATTGCCCGGTTCCACATGTTCCAGCGGATGCGCACCGAACTGGCAGCGACCCGCGCCGCGCTGGCGGAACGAAAGGACGTCGACAAGGCAAAACGCATCCTGATGACGGCCCGCGGCATCGGCGAGGAGGAGGCCTATGCGATGCTTCGCCGCAGCGCGATGGACCAGAAAAAGAAAATCTCGGATATTGCCCAGGCGATCATCATTGCGACGGATCTGCTGAAATGAGCTTGTTGCCAGTCACTGCCGGTTTTCTGCCGCTGATCGACGCCGCACCCCTGATTGTGGCGCATGAGCTGCGCTTTGCCGAGGAGGAAGGGCTGTCTCTTTCACTGCGGCGTTCGACATCCTGGTCGGCGTTGCGCGATCTTCTAGCTTTCGGGCAGGTCGACGCCGCCTCGATCCTTTCACCCATACCTATTGCGGGCGCTTTGGGTCTGGGCGGCGGCGCGGCGCCATTGGATGCGCTGATGGTGACGTCCTTGGGTGGCGAGGCGATCGCATTCTCGGGCAGGATGGCGCATCATCTGGAGGGGATCGACCTCCATGACCTGACTGCGATGCGCGGCGCACTGGACATGCCACTGAGGATCGGCGTGCCGTTCCCGTTCTCGATCCATGCCGAACTTATCTATTGCTGGCTTGGCGAAGGGGCCACCGTCGAAACGGTGCCGCCATCGCTTCTTCCCGATGCGATGGCGGCTGGCGAGTTGGACATGTTCATCGTGGGCGAGCCTTGGGCCTCCGGCGCGGTGGAGCGCGGTATTGCGAGCCTGCTGCTGCCCGGCACCGCGATCTGGCGCGCGCCGCCCGACAAGGTCTTGGCCATGCGCCATGACCGGGCTGAGGACGACCCCGAACTGACAGGCCGCCTGATGCGAACGGTCTGGCGGGCCTGCCGCTGGCTGCGCCTGCGTGAAAACCGCATCACGGCATCCGAGATCATGGCCCGCAGCCCTTATCTGGATTTGCCCGCCGACCTGATCGAAAAGGCGATGGAGGGCGGGATCGAGTTCTTCGAGGGCTGTGCCACATTCCCTTGGCGCAGTCAGGCGGAATGGATCGGCGCCCGCCTTGCCGCACGGAACAGGCTTGATGTCACCGCTGCCCGCATCGGGGCAAGGGCCGTCTTCCGCAGCGACCTCTACCGCCAGCATCTCGGACCCGCGGGCGCGGATCTGCCCGCCGCATCCTCCCGGATCGAAGGGGCCGTGTCAGAGCCTGGCCTGCATCCCGCATCTGCCGGACGGGTGATTCTGCTGCCCGACGGGTTCTTCGACGGGTCGGTTTTTGATCCCGACCTGCCCTGAGAGATTGAAATTTAAGCATCTTCATTCAAGTCGACTTTTCGCTGTTCCATTTGGTTGACCCGGCAGGTCACAACGCCCGACCCTGAACCTGTCATCAGGAAACAACGGCGTTCCCTGTAAAATCTCCCAAACAACATCCGAGCAATGGCGCTCGACCGCATGGTTCAACCTTGCTGTCGCAGCGCCTTTTTTCGTTCCCGATCAAGGACAGGCATAATGACCCAGACCCTGGTGGCGACATGAGCTTTCTTCCCCCAGTTCCGTTGATTGGCAGCCGGCCCGGTGCGATCGCGCTGGTAGGCGCCGGACCCGGCGCGGCGGACATGCTGACATTGCGCGCGCTCGACCGCCTGCAAAATGCTGACGTGGTGTTCTACGACCGCCTTGTGCATCCCGAGGTCTTGGCACTGACCCAAGCCCGCAAGGTCTTCGTAGGCAAGGAGGTCGGCGCGAATGCCTGGCCGCAGGAGCGGATCAATCGTGTCATCGTCGCCGCCGCGATGGAGGGCCTTCGCGTCGTGCGCCTCAAATCCGGCGATCCTTCGGTCTTTGGCCGCGCATGCGAGGAGTTGGACGCTGCACGCCACGCAGGCATCGAGATCGAGATTGTCCCCGGCATCACGGCAGCCAGCGCCGCCGCCGCCAGCCTTGGCCGCCCCCTGACCGAACGTGGCCGGACCGAGCGTCTGATCCTTGCCACCGCCACCTGCCGCGCGGGAGAATCCGCGACGATCGGTGCCGGGTTCGTCCCTGGAACAACGCTGGCGCTTTACATGGCTATGCACCGTCTTGCGACGGTCGAGGCGGATCTTTTGGCCACGGGTGCTCCCGAAGATTGTGCGGTCGAGTTTGTCCAGCAGGCCGGAACACCAGTGCAGCGGATCGTGAAGACGACCCTGCGCGGAATGTCCGCCGCCGCCGAAGGGTTGTCCAATCCAGCCATCATACTGATCCGATGGCCCCACATGACCCACATGGCAGCCCGCCCCCGCGCGCTTGTCGCAACCGCCTGAAGAAAGGAGTTCTGACCCATGGACCATGCCATGTCATCTTCGACCCGTGCGCTAACCCTGTCGACAGTCGCCTTCACGATCTGTTTTGCGGTCTGGACGATCTTTGCCATTATCGGCCTGCAGATCCGCGAGATGCTATCCCTGACCGATACCCAGTTTGGTTTGCTGGTCGGCATGCCCATCCTGACGGGTTCCCTGATCCGCGTGGTATTGGGCATCTGGACCGACCGTATCGGCGGGCGTTGCGTGTTCACACTGACCATGCTGGCAGCGGCGGTGGCGACCTTCCTTCTCAGCTTTGCCGCGACGTACACCCAGTTCCTGATCGCGGCACTTGGTGTCGGGCTGGCGGGCGGCACGTTTGCGGTTGGCGTCGCCTATGTCTCGCGCTTCTTTCCGGCGGAACGGCAGGGGACGGCGCTTGGCATCTTCGGGGTCGGCAATGTCGGCGCGGCGGTCACGAAGTTCGGCGCGCCCTTCCTTATGATCGCCCTTGGCTGGCAGGGCGCGGCGCAGGTCTATGCCGCCATTCTGGCCGTGACCGCCATCCTGTTCTGGCTGCTGTCCGAGGATGACCCTGTGCGCGCCACCGCCGCCCCGCGCAGCCTGAGGGCCGAGTTCGCGGTGATGGCCGATATCCGCGTGCTGCGCTTCTCGCTCTATTACTTCTTCGTCTTCGGCGGCTTTGTCGCGCTGGCGCTGTGGCTGCCACGCTATCTGATCGGAGTCTATCAGTTCGACATCGCCACTGCGGGAATGATCGGTGCCGCCTATTCGCTGCCCGGTTCGGTGTTCCGCGCATGGGGTGGCGCGCTTTCAGACAAATACGGCGCGCGCGCGATCCTTTACTGGACCTTCGGGGTGTCGGGTGGGGCAACGCTGCTTCTGGCGCTACCCTTCGGCTTCGGTCCCGAGGCGTTCATCGCCATCATCTTCGTGCTGGGCATGTTCATGGCGATCGGCAAAGCCGCCGTCTTCAAGCACATCCCCGTCTATTATCCCGAAAGCGTCGGTGCCGTAGGCGGCATGGTCGGCATGGTCGGCGGCCTCGGCGGGTTTTTTCTGCCGCTGCTGTTCGGCTGGCTGCGCGACATGACCGGCGACTGGTCCAGCTGTTTTGTGGCGCTGTTCGCCCTTGTGGCCGTCAGCCTCGTCTGGATGCATTCGGCCATCCGTCGCCTTCCCAACGCGCAACCCGCATGAACCCCTGCGAGGAAATCCCAATGACCCAGCGACTAGTCATCATCGGGGCCGGAATGGCCTCGGGCCGGATGATCGAGCATCTGCTCGACGCGGCCCCCGATGCCTGGCACATCACCCTGTTCAACGCCGAACCGCGCGGAAACTACAACCGCCTGATGCTGTCCCCCGTGCTGTCGGGCGAGAAGACGTATGACGAAATCGTCACCCATGACGACGGCTTCTATGCGGACCGGCGGATCGATTGCCGGTTCGGGGACAGCATCACCCGCATCGACCGCGAGGCGAAGGTGGTTCACTCCGCTACCGGTGCGGTCCCTTACGATCAGCTGGTGATCGCAACCGGCTCGGCCCCGTTCATCATTCCGGTTGTGGGCAAGGATCTGCCCGGCGTCGTCACCTACCGCGATCTGGAGGATACCAACGCGATGATCACGGCCAGCCGTCCGGGCACCAAGGCCGTCGTCGTCGGAGGCGGGCTTCTGGGGCTGGAGGCCGCGGCAGGCATGGCTGCACGCGGTGCGGACGTGACGGTGATCCACCTGATGGGCCACCTGATGGAACGCCAGCTTGACCCTGCCGCCGGATACCTGCTGCAAAAAGATCTGGAACGGCGCGGCATCCGCGTTCACTGCAAGGGCGCCACCAAGGCGATCCTTGGCACCGACCGCGTGGAGGCGGTGTTGCTGGAAGATGGTACCGTCTATGGCGCCGATCTGGTCTGCATGGCCGTTGGTATCCGTCCCGAGGTTCGTCTTGCCAATGACGCGCATCTGGAGGTCGGCCGCGGCATCGTCGTCGACGCGCAGATGACCACGTCCGACCCGTCCATCTTCGCGCTTGGGGAATGCGTGGAATTCGACCGCCAGCTGTTCGGCCTTGTGGCCCCGCTTTACGATCAGGCGAAGGTGCTGGCCACGGTGTTGAATGGCGGCGTTGCGGCCTTCTGCCCGGTGCAGACTGCGACCAAGCTGAAGGTGACGGGATGCGATCTGTTCAGCTCAGGTGATTTTGCCGAGGCCGAGGGGCGTGAGGAGATCGTATTCCGCGACCCCTCGCGCGGGATCTACAAGCGGCTGGTGATCGAGGATGACCGCCTGATCGGTGCGGTGATGTATGGCGACACCGCCGACGGCAACTGGTTCTTCCAGCAGATCAAGGACGGCACCGACATCTCGGACACGCGAGAGACGTTGATCTTCGGTCCGGCGTTCCAAGGGGGTGTCCAATCGGACCCTCTTGCAGCCGTTGCAGCCTTGCCGCCTGAAGCGGAAATCTGTGGCTGCAACGGCATATGCAAAGGACAGATCGTGCAGGCGATCAATGGCGGCGCGACCGATCTGGGCCGCGTGCGCGCCTGCACCAAGGCCAGCGCGTCCTGCGGCACCTGCACGGGGCTGGTCGAACAGGTTCTGGCGCTGACACTTGGCGCTGCGTTCGCAAAGCCTGCCGCGCAACCGATGTGCAACTGCACCGACCTCACGCATGAGGAAGTCCGCCGGCTTATCAAGGCTCAGACGCTGAAATCCATGCCCGCCGTAATGCAGGAGCTTGGGTGGAAAACCTCCTGCGGGTGCCCGTCCTGCCGTCCGGCGTTGAACTTTTATCTGCTGGCCGACTGGCCGCTGGATTATCAGGACGACCGGCAGAGCCGCTTCGTGAATGAACGTCTGCACGCCAACATCCAGAAGGACGGCACCTTCAGCGTGGTCCCGCGCATGTGGGGCGGTGTGACCAACGCGGCTGAATTGCGCGCCATCGCAGATGCCGCCGACAAATATGACGTGCCGATGGTCAAGGTCACCGGCGGCCAGCGGATCGACCTTCTTGGCGTGAAGAAGGAGGATTTGCCGTCGATGTGGGCCGATTTGAACGCAGCAGGGCTGGTATCTGGGCATGCCTATTCCAAAGGTCTGCGCACGGTGAAGACCTGCGTCGGGTCGGAATTCTGCCGCTTTGGCACCCAGGATTCGACGGGTTTGGGCATCAAGCTGGAAAAGCGCCTGTGGGGATCGTGGACGCCGCACAAGGTGAAGCTGGGTGTGTCGGGCTGTCCGCGCAACTGCGCCGAAGCCACATGCAAGGACGTGGGCATCATCTGTGTCGACAGCGGTTACCAGATCGGTGTCGGTGGCGCGGCAGGGATGGACCTGAAGGAGATCGAGCGCCTTCTGGTCGTGGAAACGGAGGCCGAGGCGATCGACATCACCGTCGCCTTCGTCCAGCTTTACCGCGAGAACGGCAAATATCTGGACCGGGCCTACAAATGGCTGAAGAAGGTTGGCCTTGATTGGGTGCGCGATCAGGTTTCCGATCCCACGATCCGTGCCGCACTGATCGAACGGTTCGACCTGTCTCAGACCATCTACCAGAAGGACCCGTGGGCCGAACGTGCCGCGCCCGAGGAGGCCATCCGTTTCCGCCCTCTCGCCACCCTTTCGCAAGAGGCCGCCGAATGACGCTCTGGATCGACATCGCCGCGTTGGATGACATCCCGCCACGCGGGGCCCGCACTATCCGCACGCCCGAGGGCTGCGTCGCCGTGTTCCGCACGTTCGACGACCGGGTCTTCGCGCTGGATGATCGCTGCCCGCACAAGGGTGGGCCGTTGTCGGACGGGATCGTGCATGGCCATGCCGTGACTTGCCCGCTGCATGCATGGGTCTTCGATCTGGAAACCGGCATCGCGCAGGGGGCGGACGAGGGTTCCGTCGCCACCTATCCTGCACGCATCGACGCGGGTCGCGTCCTGATCGACGCGCAGCGGCTGGTCGGGCGGCGCGTGGCATGATCCGGTCGACCTGTCCCTATTGCGGCGTTGGCTGCGGGGTGCTGCTTTCCCCTGCAGGTGAAGGACTCGTGGTGCGTGGCGATCCCGATCACCCGGCGAACCACGGGCGGCTGTGCTCCAAAGGTACCGCGCTTGGGGAAACGGTGGGGCGTGCAGGCCGCCTGACACAACCCATGATTCACGGCGCACCTGCGGATTGGGACACGGCGCTGGACCTGATCGCCACACGCTTTCGCGACACCATCGCCGCGCATGGGCCGGATTCGGTCGCGTTTTATCTGTCCGGCCAGATGCTGACCGAAGATTACTATGTCGCCAACAAGCTGATGAAGGGCTTTATCGGCAGCGCCAATGTCGATACGAATTCACGGCTGTGCATGGCTTCGACCGTGGCTGGCCATATTCGCGCTTTCGGATCCGACACCGTTCCCGGCACCTACGAGGATTTGGACGAAGCGGATCTGGTCGTCCTTGTCGGGTCTAATCTTGCGTGGTGCCATCCGGTCCTGTGGCAGCGCATCGAGGCCGCCCGCACGGCGCGTGGCACCAAGATCATCGTGATCGACCCCCGCCGATCCGTCACGGCCGAGGCCGCCGACCTGCATCTGCCCGTAGCGCCCGGAGCGGATGTGGCGCTGTTCAACCGCCTGCTGGTTGCCATCGCCGATCGTGGGCTGGTGATCCCAGGCGCGGTCGGGGTGGAGGATGCCATCGCCGCCGCCCGTGCCGATGGCGGCGACATCGGCATCCCGCCCGAAGATCTGGCGCGCTTCATCGACCTGTGGTGCGGCACGGAGCGGGTTGTCACCATCTTCTCGCAGGGGGTCAACCAGTCCACCTCTGGCACCGACAAGGTGAACGCGATCCTGAACTGCCATCTGGCCACGCACCGCATCGGTCGCGAGGGAATGGGACCGTTCAGCGTCACGGGCCAGCCCAATGCCATGGGTGGACGCGAAGTCGGTGGTCTTGCCAACCAGCTCGCGTGCCATCTGTCGCTGGAAAATCCGGTGCATCGGGATGCGGTTGCTGCGTTCTGGAACGCGCCGCGCATGGCTGAAAAGGCCGGGCTGAAGGCCGTGGATCTGTTCCGCGCGGTCGGCGACGGGCGCGTCAAGGCGCTGTGGATCATCCACACCAATCCTGCCGTGACCCTTCCCGACGCGGACGCGGTCCGTGCGGCCATCGCCGGATGCGATTTCGTTGCCGTCAGCGACGTGACCGGCGCCACCGACACCGCGCGTTTGGCACATGTCCTTCTGCCTGCAGCTGCCTGGGCCGAAAAATCCGGCACTGTCACCAATTCCGACCGCACGATCAGCCGCCAGCGCAGCGCAATGACAGCACCCGGCGATGCACGCCCTGACTGGTGGCAATTGGCGCAGGTTGCGCAGCGCATGAGGTATGCCGGCTTCGAATGGAACACCCCCGCCGCAATCTTCCGCGAGCACGCCACCCTTTCGGGGATCGCGGGCGAACTAGGTCGCGACTTTGACATATCGGGCAAGGGGGGGATCAGCGACGAGGAATATGACGCGATGCTGCCATTCCGGTGGCCGTTTACCGCCACGCGCCAAGGTGGTCGATTTTTCGGGGATGGTCGGTACTTCACCCCCGATGGAAAGGCCCGCATGGTTCCATTGACCAGCCGCGCGCCCGCCGCGAAGCTGACACCGGAGCGCCCCCTCCGCCTGAATACCGGCCGCATTCGCGACCAATGGCACACGATGACGCGCACGGCCCTCGCACCGCGCCTCAACCGCCATCTCGGGGAGCCCTTTGTGGAGGTCCACCCTGCCGATGCGCTTCGCCTCGGCCTGTCGGCCCACGCCTTGGCCGAGGTTGCTTCGGATGTCGGCAGCGCCGTCTTGCGCGTGGTCGTGACGGATCGCGTGACGCCCGGTCAGCTTTTTGCCCCTATGCACTGGACGGGTGAGACTGCACCGACGGGTCGCATCGACGCTGTCGTGTCTGCCTTGACCGATCCGCTGTCCGGGCAGCCAGATTCAAAATCCTCCGCCGTTTCCCTGCGTCCGTGGCCTGCCCGCTGGTTCGGGTTCGCCGCATCTGCGGGAGACCTTGCCCCAGACACGCCTTATTGGGCCCGTCGGGTAACCGAAACTGGCCATGCTGCAGAACTGGCCGCGCTAACCGTTCCGGATGATGTCGTCGGGTTCGCCCGGCATCTGTTCTCCTTGCCCCAAGCCGAGGTGGTCCGCATTGACGATATTGCGCGCGAGTTCGTATCGATTGCCCTTGTGCAAGCTGGGCGGGTTGCCGCGCTTCTGTTTGCAGGGCCTGGTGCCGTCATGCTTGCCCGCGATACGGTCATCGCTCGGATCGGAACACCGTTGCACACCACGACCCTGGCACCCCGTGCTGGCGCAGACCAGCCAGACAGCGGGCCAATGGTCTGCGCCTGCACGGGCGTAGGACGCAATACGATTCATTCGGCGATCGGCGCAGGGGCCTGCAGCGTGGCCGCTATCGGCACTATGACTGGTGCCGGAACAAATTGTGGCGCGTGCCGACCCGAAATCGCGGCTTTGCTATCAATGGCGGCCAGCAAGATCACATCTGTAATGGGATAACGGAAATCGTCCATACGACAGGCTTTTGTACTCCGCGCAATGTCCGCCTGAATGGTTCCTGAGGATGAGGGCGTTGCATCGTCTGAACCATTCGCGAAGTCCTGAGGCCAATGCCTGATCCGGCAGGGGAATAGCAATCGCGCGGAAGGGAAACGCCTGTCCAAAAGCACGAACACTTCCCCCATTGCCGTCCTTCGCGGACGTCATGCCCCGCCGGATAAGGATCTTTCATAATGTGGGCGTTTCAGCCCCTCCAATCCAGGAAACGTTTCTCAATGACCCCGATCACGCTGCTCAGGATCAGTCCAAGGACAGAAAGCACGGTCACTCCCGCGAAAAGACGGTCCAGATCGTAGAGAGATCCCGCTTCCAGAATGTAGGCGCCGATCCCGTATTGCGCGCCAAGCATTTCCGCAGCGACCAGAAGTATGATGCCGATGGCAAGCGAGACGCGCAGACCCGAAAGAATGCCGGGAAATGCTCCGGGCAGGACGATCTTCCTGACGATCGCCCACCATGACATGTTGAAGCTCTGCCCCATCCGGATCAGGGAACGGTCGACGTTGTCGACTGCCCCAAAGGTCGCGACGACAGTCGGAGTGAAAACGCCGAAGGCGATCAGCGCGTATTTGGAGGCCTCATCGATCCCGAACCAGATGACGAAAAGAGGCAGGAGGGCGATCTTCGGAATGGGAAAAAGCGCGGAAACCATTGGCAGGAGCCCCGCGCGGACAAGAGTGAAAAGCCCGATAAGCGTGCCAAGTGTCACGCCTGCCAACGTTCCGATCAGGCCCCCGACCAACAGACGCTGAAGCGACGGCAACAGATGCTGCCACATGAGGCCGCTGCTGATCATCGCGCCCAGCGTTTTCGCCACGTCGGAAGGGCGCGGCATGGTCAGTCCCGGTATGAAGCCAGTACGCGTCCCCAATTCCAGCACGGCAACGAGCAGCACGAAAACGACAGGAGCCACGACGCGCATCGGTCGGGGGTTGAAGCCGCCTCCGCGGAACGGCACAGGCCGGGTGGCGCTCTTATCCATCGACAAGCTCCTGATCGGCTGCCATGGCCTCGTCACGCATCAACTCCCAGAGTTCGGCCTGTTTGGCGTCCAGAACGGGATCGCCGAGTCGTCGTTCGGACAGTGGCATGTCGATCTGCACCTCCTTGTGGATCCGGCCCGGGCGCCGGGAGAGGACGACGATGCGATGACCAAGACGAACCGCCTCGTTCAGGTTATGCGTGACGTAGACGGCGGTGAATGGCTGCCGCGTCCAAAGGTCCACCAGATCATCCATGAGCAATTCGCGCGTCTGGCTGTCCAAGGCCGAAAGAGGTTCGTCCAGGAGCATAACGGCCGGCCGCACCGCCAAGGCACGTGCGATCGCCACGCGCTGCTTCATCCCGCCCGACAGCTGCTTCGGAAGTGCCGCAGCGAAATCGGACAGGCGGGTCCGGGCCAGCACGTCGCGGATGATGGCATCGGTCTCGCCCGGCGGCAGTTTGTGGCCTTCCAGCACCAGACGCACGTTGCCCTCCACCGTGCGCCACGGAAGCAACGCGAAATGCTGGAAAACATATGTGAGCGGATTGAGCGACGCCTCTGGTGGGGTTCCGACCTGCAACACCTCGCCCTTCGTCGGCCGCTCCAGCCCGCCGATGAACCGCAGCAGGGTGGACTTTCCACAACCGGAGGGTCCCACGAGACATATGATCTGGCCTTGCCGGATGGTCAGGTCGATGTCTCTCAGCACGTCGACCGAACCATAGGAATGGCTGATATTGTCGAGTTTGATGTCCACGTCATGCTCCGCTTGTGGATTGCCGGGCGACCGGTCGTCGGTCAGCGCGTTGCGACGTAACTTGGATCGACCAGCATCTCCACGGTGATGCTCTCGGAAACGAGTTGCGTGTCCTGAAGGAACTTCAGCTGCTTGGCGACGGACGTGGTCGAAAGTGCCAGGCCATCATTCACGCGCATGGAGTCGTCAATGAGCGTGGGGGCGAAATCCTCGACCGGCATGTCGGCGCTGACATACTTGTGCACCATGTCAACCAGAGGGCCAACGTCGGCCTCGGGAGCTGTCTTGTCCACGAAAGCTGCGTTGTAATCCGACACGCCGCGCGCCAGAGCCCGGAGGAAAGCTTCGGTCTGCTCCCGCTCTCCCTCCGCGATCTGCGTCGAGGTGAAAACCGCGGTTACCTGATAGTCGGGATCGTATGCGTTGTAATCGCCGATCCTGACCGCGCCGCCATCGGCGACAAGCTTGTTCGCGATGCTTGGCTGAATCACCCATGCGTCAATCTGATTGGTGCTGAGCGCGCCGATGATGGCACCGATCTTCTGCAGGGGTTTCAATTGCACGCTGTCCAGCGCGAAACCGTCGCGTGCGGCAATCTCTGCAAGCATGTAGTGAAAGGACGAGCCTGCCGTCGTCGCTCCGAAGCTGTGCCCTGAAATCTTCGACGGATCTGTCAAACCGGCAGCATTGGCGGCATTGGATGCCAAAATCACGGCACCCGGAATATCGGGATCCTCGGACAGTGCCCCTGCGATAACCTTGACGACGCCACGCTCCGCCAGATTGAAGAGGCTGCCGGTGATCGCCGTGGTCCCGTAGCCGACATCACCCCCGGCGACTGCGACCGACAGGGCGTTCGCGGCGTCGAAGAACTTCAGTTCGACGTCCAGCCCCTCTTCCTTGAAATAGCCTTTTTCGAAAGCGATGAAGGTAGGGGCCTGGCTCGCGAGCCGCAAGGCGCCGACATTGATCTCGGTCTCCGCAGCGGCCGCGCCCATCACATTGGCCAACGCGATGAGCCCTGTCGCCATCGACAATACGCGACGCATCTGGCGATTTTTCATAAATCCCTCCCAAGATTCCAACGATCAACCTGCCTGCGATGACACATACATGCAATCGACAACAAGGACGTTCGTCATGTCCCAAGTCACGAATGTTCATCGAGGAGTGCCCGGGGTTCTTTCGTCGCTAGCGCGGATTGTAGGAATGGTGCGATCATTACTTTTTACAAAAGTGAAGTTTCATAATCGGTCGATCAGCAGGCCGGTTCGGCTTCAACTACGACATTGCACTTGGCAGGATGCGCGACGCGGGCAGGACAAACAGTCCGCGGACGTGGGTTCAAGATCGAAACCTCGGGGTGTTTCGCGTAACGAGCTGTAGAGGCGACGGGGCATAGGCCATTCCGGAAGCTGGTCGAGCGTGCTGGTCCGGCGCTTCAGGTCATGCCGCCCGTTATCATGATGAGCCCTTAATCCGTTGCCCTGTCCCTGCCAGCTGGCACGATGGTGATCGGCCCTTCCGGCATGGACGAAGATCGCAGGATACAGCCTTCCGATGTCTTGGGCCGTTGTGCACCAAGGCGGGTCTTGGTGATGGGTGATCCTCGACAGTTTCTTTCGACATCTTTCGTTGCCCCGATGACCGATGGTAGCGACGAGAATGCAGATGAAGGCAGTCGCGTTACTTGCATCGAGAGCATGCCCGGGCTCCCCAAGGCCGGCGGACTTCGCATGCGGACCCGGATTGGTTATTACGACTAAGCGAATACTCAAGACGCTGCAGACTAACCTTATTTCGTCATAACCATATTATACACTGTAATGCGATTGGCCGCGCGGACCGTTCATTACCGCGGCCATGTCCGGACTGTGTTGAATGAAGAATATCACGCCTCGGCACCGGACTGTCCCAAGACAAACGCGCCAAAAAGGTCCCGCTTTCCGTTGCATCCTGAAACTAGCGTCGACCAACCTGAGAAGGATCTGGTCGACCGGATGATGCAAAGTAGGGAGAGCGACAGGTAAGATGCATTTCATTATCCAGTGGTATGGAATTGCTGACACCGCAGGCACAGCGGAAACCTGATTCGAGAACCCCGTCTCAGGAAGGACAGGGTTTCAATCGATTTGGTGTCCCTGACGCAGCGGGAATCGTTGCAGACAAGGTTTCGTGATGAGAACCTGAGATATGGACCGACTGTTCAAACGACCGCATCCCCTGAAAACCTTTGGCGCTCTTCCGCTGATGGTTGCGGTGGGCGTGATGGTTGCGCTGCTAGATCTGGGGATGCGGGTCGCTTTTCGACACGCTTATGCAACGGAATACCAGCGCGCCGAAACCGCGCTGCAGCTGACTATCAATGCCTTGGAAGCCGATCTCGCAAGATACGAGGTCGTCCCGCAATTGATCAGCGATCTGGACCTGATTCGCAGCCTTCTGGCCGACCCGGACGACCACGCATTGCGTCACGCCACCAACATCTGGCTGCAGGCACGAAACGATGCGATCCGATCCTCGGACAGTTATGTCATGTTGCCGGACGGGGAAACGATCGCGGCATCCAACTTCGAAAAAGGACCCGGAAGTTTTGTTGGCCGTAACTTCAGTTATCGCCCATATTTCATTGAGGCGATGCAAGGCAAGGAAGGCCGCTTTTACGGCATCGGTGTCACCTCTGGTGTCAGGGGATACTACTTCTCCGCGCCGGTCCGGGACGGGAACGGACAGATCGCGGGAGTGGTTGCCGTCAAGGTGGATGTGGACCGGATCGAAGGCAGCTGGCAAGATAGCGAATACAGGTTCCTTGTAACCGATCCGGAGGGGAGGGTCTTCTTGTCCTCCGAACCCGGATGGCTCTACCGCAGCCTCGGCACGCCGGAGCAGACACTTCTGGATCGCACGCGGACAACCCGCCGCTACGCCGATGCGGATCTTCCGGATCTGCCGCTGGAGCGGCATATGGAACACGGGTTTCCGGTTTTTCGCATCGCGTCCGAAGCCGGCGTGTTCGACGATTTCCTGACGGCCACGGAACAGATGAGCATGGCGGGATGGACCGTCCATGTATTGTTGGACACCTCCGGCCCGCGGAACGAGGCAAGGTTGATCCTGCTGTCCGGCGCGATGATCCTTTGTGCCGGCAGCTTCGGCGGGATGGTTCTTTTGCAGCGCCGCCGTCGTGCAGCGGAGCGGTTGGCGATGCAGCGCCACGCGACGACGGAACTGGAACGTCGCGTCGATTTGCGCACTGCCGATCTTGCCCGGGTAAACATGCAGTTGCAGCAGGAAATCTTTGAACGTCGGCAGACCGAAGCCGATCTGCGCGCCGCGCAGACCAGTCTGGTGCAGGTCGGCAAGCTGGCGGCCCTCGGCCAGATGTCCGCCTCGTTGAGCCATGAGATCAATCAGCCGCTGGCAGCCGCGCGAAACTATGCCGACAGTGCCGCAATCCTTATCGACAGGGGCGATCCTGCCCGCGCGCGGGGCAATGTCACGCAGATCCTGGCGCTGCTGGACCGGATCGCGGCCATCTGTCGGCACCTGCGCGATGCGGCGCGTAAGCCTGCCGACCAGTTGGCCGCGGTTTCGCTGGAGGGCCTTCTGCCGGAAACGCGGATCATCGTCGACCCGCGACTGGCTAACTGCGGCGCCGCGCTGTCCCTGGACATTCCCGCCGATTTGCCACCGCTGAATGCGGGACCGACCCGGTTGCAGCAGGTGCTGGTCAACTTGATCTCCAATGCGGCGGATGCTGTGGAGGATGCGCCGGATCGGCGTATCACCCTATCCGCCCGCGTCGAGGGGGAAGTCATTGCCGTGCGGGTGCGCGACCGTGGTCCCGGGATTGCCGATGCATTGACAGAGCGTATCTTCGATCCGTTCTTCACGACAAAAGGTATGGGGGCGGGTCTGGGTCTTGGTCTGTCCATCACCGCGAACATCCTGCGCGATCTGGGCGGAACGATCGAGGTGCGCAACATGCATCCCGGGGCCGAATTCTGCGTGCGCCTTCCCGTCGCACGAACGAGGGAAACGTTGCCATGATCCTGCCCCGCATCCTTCTGGTCGATGATGACGAACAGATGCGCGACTCCACTGCTCAAGCCCTGGAGCTGGCGGGCTTTGCCGTGGAGCCATTGGCCAGCGGTGCGGAGGCGCTGGCATTGGCCGGGCCGGGTTTTTCCGGTGTCGTGGTCAGCGATATCCGCATGCCTGAAATGGACGGGCTGACCCTGCTGAACCACCTCCACGAGATTGACCCGGATCTGCCCGTGATACTCGTGACCGGCCATGCCGAGGTTCAGCTTGCGGTGGAGGCGATCCGGAAGGGGGCCTACGATTTCATCGAGAAACCTTTTGCCGTGCAGGATCTGGCGCAAGTGATCCGCCGAGCGGTCGAACATCGCGTGCTGGTTCTGGACAACCGTCGCCTGCGTGCCGTCGCCGGAAAACGCGATGATATAGAGGCGCGTCTTCCCGGGCGGACAGCCTCGATGATCGATCTGCGCTATCGGCTGCGGGCCATCGGGGCGTCGGATGCCGATACGCTGATCATCGGCCCGACGGGTGCGGGAAAGGAAGTCGTCGCCCGTGCACTGCACGACATCTCCTCGCGTGCCGGACGCCCGTTCATCGCCATCAATTGCGCGGCATTGCCGGAAGCGCTGATCGAAAGCGAACTGTTCGGCCATGAGGCGGGTGCCTTTCCCGGTGCCGTGCGGGCGCGGTACGGCAAGTTCGAACACGCGCGTGGAGGCACCGTCCTGCTGGACGAGATTGAGTCCATGCCGCTGGACCTTCAGGCGAAATTGCTGCGCGTGCTGCAGGAACGTGTGATCACGCGCCTTGGCTCCAACGATCCGGTAACGCTAGACGTGCGGTTCGTGGCGATTAGCAAGGTGGATCTTTCGGGGCTGGTTGGGCATGGCCGGTTCCGCGAGGATCTGTTCTGGCGACTAAACGTCGCCGTGCTGCACGTACCCCCGCTGTCGGCACGGCGGGAGGATATTCCCCTCCTGTTCCTGCAACTGGTCCGCGAAAGCGCCACGCGCCACAAGCTGCCCGAACGCGCCGTCCCGCCTGTCTGTCTGTCCGACCTCGCGGCCCGCGACTGGCCCGGAAACGTGCGGGAGTTGCGCAACCTTGCCGAACGCTTCGTGATGGGGCTGGACGATCCGGAGGGCGTGCCCGTTCAAGGCACCCGTCTGGCCGAACGGATGGCCGGGTTCGAACGCAGCCTCATCGCCAGCGCCATCGCGGTACATGGTGGGCGGTTGCGCGCGGTTTATGAAAACCTCGGCATCTCGCGCAAGACGCTGTACGAGAAGATGCAACGCTATGGGCTAGACAAGAGGCTGATCGTGGACCTCGGCGACGACGACGTATCCTGAACGGTGGGTGGATTTCCACCCATTCAGTGGCCCCGCTTGGGTGAGCTTTCACCCAGATCGCGCATTTTCGTCAAATCTGACCTTCCAAGCCCCATTCAGCATTTGCGCGGTCGTCCGCAATCCTCGCATTCTTTCCAGAGGACGGCGCGGGGGAGCGTGCCGACCGTGCCATATGCTTTGGGAGGAGAAGATGGCTGTTTCCAAAATACTGGGCGCACTTTGCGCCACGACACTGCTGACTGCGCCCGCTTTCGCGCAGATCTACCCGGACCGCCAGATCAACATGGTCGTTCCGTTTTCTGCAGGCGGACCCACCGATACGGTCGCGCGGCTGGTGGCCGAACGGATGTCGGCGGAACTCGGCGAACAGATCGTGGTGGAGAATGTCGGCGGTGCAGGTGGCACGTTGGGTGCCGGTCGGGTCGCGTCTGCCGAAGCGGATGGCTACACGATCCTGCTGCACCACATCGGCATGGCGACATCTGCAACCCTGTATCGCAGCCTGCCATATGACACGCTGAACGCCTTCGAATATGTGGGGCTGGTCACCGAGGTTCCCATGGTCGTCACCGCACGCCGTGATTTCGAACCTGCCGACTTTCCCGCATTCGTGGAATATGTGAAGGCGAATGCCGACACCCTGACGCTGGCCAATGCGGGCATCGGTGCGGCCAGCCATCTGTGCGGGATGCTGCTGATGCAGGCGCTGGACGCGCCGTTGGTAACGGTGCCCTACAAAGGCACGGGCCCCGCCATGACCGACCTTCTGGGCGGGCAGGTGGACATCATGTGCGACCAGACGACCAACACCAGCCAGCAGATCGACGCGGGCACCATCAAAGCCTATGCCGTCACCACCTCCGACAGACTGGAGCGTTTTCCGGACCTGCCAACTGCAGTGGAAAACGGGTTCGATGCGATGCAGTTCGGTATCTGGCATGGGATCTACACCCCCAAGGGCACCCCGGCCGAGGTGAACACTCGCCTGTCGCAAGCGCTGCAATCCGCGCTGGCCGATGACGGCGTGGCCAAGGCCATGGCTGGTTTGGGCACTCTGCCGGAACCCGCCGAAAACGCAACACCCGAGGCGTTGAAGGCCAAGCTGGAAGCCGAAATTGCCCGTTGGCAGCCGGTGATCGAGGCGGCGGGCGTCTACGCCGACTGATCCGAACCGTAGCGCCGCCGTTGCTGCGGCGGCGCCCTTTCCATTGCGGGGGACAGGCATGTCTGCAAAACCCAAAGACTCTTCTGAACTGCTGGCCGGCGCGTTGCTCATGGCTGCCGCGGCCTTCTTCTGCTGGCACACCATCGGCCTGCCCATCGGCACGGCGTTGCGTATGGGACCCGGCTATTTCCCGATGATCCTTTCCGGGCTTCTGTTCCTTCTGGGGCTGCTGGTGTTTCTGAAGGGCTTCGGCCGTGAGGGGGAGGCGATGGGCAACATCGCGTGGCGCGGGATTATCTTCATCCTGCCCGCGCCGATCTTTTTCGGGCTGACTGTGCGCGGGCTGGGTTTCGTACCCGCACTGTTCGTAACGACGCTGATCGCGTCGCAGGCCTCGTTGAAGATGAGGCCCGTTTACGCGCTGATCCTTTCGGCTGCGGTCGCCCTTCTGTCGACCCTGATCTTCAGCTACGGGCTGGGCCTGCCGTTCCGGCGCTTCGGTCCTTGGGTCCAATTTTAAAGGCGGGGCGACATGGAACTGCTCAACAATCTCGGCCTTGGATTCAGCGTCGCCACTTCGCTGGAAAATCTGGCGTTCTGCCTGATCGGGGTGGTGCTTGGCACGCTGATCGGTGTGCTGCCGGGAATCGGCGCGACTGCGACCATTGCCATGCTGCTGCCCATCACGTTCCAGCTGGAGCCTGTAAGTTCCCTCATCATGCTGGCGGGCATCTATTACGGGGCGCAGTACGGCGGATCGACCACGGCGATCCTGATCAACATGCCGGGCGAAAGCTCTTCGGCGGTGACAGCGATCGACGGCTATCAGATGGCACGCAAGGGCAAGGCCGGCGTCGCGCTGGCCACGGCGGCGATCGGGTCGTTCTTTGCCGGTACGGTGGCAACTTTTCTGGTCGCGATCTTCGCCCCGCCTTTGACCGCCGTTGCCCTGAAGTTCGGCGCGGCGGAGTACTTCAGCCTGATGGTCATGGGTCTGGTCATGTCCGTGGCACTGGCCCACGGATCGGTTCTGAAGGCTTTGTCGATGGTGGTGCTGGGGCTTCTTCTGGGCACGGTCGGCACGGACATATACACCGGCACGCCACGCTTCACGCTTGGTTTCACGCAATTTGCGGATGGGCTGAACTTCGTGGCGGTCGCGGTCGGCATCTTCGGCATCGCGGAGATCCTTCGAAATCTGGAGAACGAGCATGATCGCGAGGTGATGACCCGCAACATCAACCGGCTTCTGCCGTCTAAGGACGAATTCCGGCAGATGATCGGACCCGTATTGCGCGGAACTGGCGTCGGGTCCGTGCTGGGCATCCTGCCAGGCGGTGGCGCGATCCTTGCCAGCTTCGCGAGCTATACGCTGGAAAAGAAGCTGTCGAAGCACCCCGAGGAATTTGGCAAGGGCGCGTTGGCTGGTGTGGCCGGACCCGAAAGCGCCAACAACGCGGGCGCGCAGACCAGCTTCATCCCGCTTCTGACGCTGGGCATTCCGGCAAATCCGGTGATGGCGCTCATGATCGGCGCGATGATCATTCAAGGAATCGTGCCGGGCCCGAACGTGGTCAGCGAACAGCCTGCGCTGTTCTGGGGCATCATCGCATCCATGTGGATTGGCAACCTGATGCTGGTGTTGCTGAACCTGCCCCTGATCGGGCTGTGGGTAAAGCTGCTGACGGTGCCCTATTACGTGCTGTTCCCCATCATCATGGCGATGTGCTCCATCGGGGTGTATTCCGTGGCGTCAAACACGGTCGATCTTTATGCCGTCGCATTTTTCGGACTGCTTGGATACGTCATGTCCAAGCTGCGTTGCGAACCTGCGCCCCTGCTGCTGGGTTTTGTCCTCGGTCCGCTGCTGGAGGAGAACCTGCGCCGCGCCATGATCCTGTCGCGGGGGGATCCGACCACCTTCCTGACCCGCCCAATCAGCGCCGCGCTGCTGACCGCGGCCGCCGTCGTTCTGGTACTGGTCTTTCTGCCTCAGATCCGCAGGCGCCGCGACGAAGTGTTCACCGAAACCGATGGATGATCCATACACCCGTTTTTCACAGGAAAGTTTGCAATGACAATCACCCGCCGCATCCTGCTCGGATCCGTCATGGTATTGGGACTGGCTGGCGCTGCTACCGCCGAATATCCCGACCGGTCGATCACCCTGATCATCCCCTTTGCCGCCGGGGGGTCCACCGATGTCGTGGGCCGCATCGTGGCCGAGGGCATGAGCCGCGAGCTCGGGCAGCAGGTTGTGGTTCAGAACGTCGGCGGTGCCGGTGGAACGCTGGGCGCACAACAGGCTGCCGCAGCCGAGGCCGACGGTTACACCATCCTGATGGGCACTGTTGCGACGCATGCGCTAAACCCGTTGATACTGGAACAGAAACCCTATGATCCGGTCGCGGACTTCGCGCCCGTATCGCTGCTGGTCCTGGTGCCGAACGTGCTGGCGGTGCATCCGGACCTGCCGGTGACAACGGTGCAGGAATTGATCGATCTCGCCAAGACGGAGCCGCTGGCTTACGCCTCCTCTGGCAACGGCACCCCGCTGCACCTGTCGGAAGAGCTGTTCAAGTCCATGGCCGGCGTGGACATTACCCACACCCCTATCGTGGATCGGGACCTGCGCTGACGGATGTGTTGGGAAATCAGGTGCCGATCATCTTTGATAACCTGCCCTCGGCCTCAGGCTATATCGCAAGCGGCAAGTTGCGGGCTTTGGGCGTGACGACCAAGGAACGCGCCACGTCCTTCCCTGACATTCCGCCTATAGGCGACACCCTGCCGGGGTACGAAACCTATACCTGGAACGCGCTGTTCGCCCCCACTGGCACCCCGCCCGAGGCGATCTCGGCGCTGCACGATGCTGCCGTCGTCGCCATGGCCGAACCCGCCATCGCGGAACGGATGGCAGAGTTCTCGGCCACGATCATCGCGTCCACGCCGGAGGAACTGGCGGAGCATGTGAAGGCCGAGATGATCAAGTGGGAGCCGGTCGTGCAGGATGCGAATGTCAGCCTCGACTGAGAACAGACCGGACTGTCCAGCACTTGATGCGGGCGGTCCCGACGTCTGATGTATATACGCTCGACCCTGGCATCATCTGGTTTTCAAATGTGAAGCCATGATGATGGTTGTAGTCGGGAATATCGAAGGTGCACTGGCAGATCAGTCGGCCCATGGAGCGAAGCTGCCGTCGGTTGGCAGGTCTTGGATATAAAATGATCTGCACTTCATCTGACGTAGCAGCCACTGCCCCGTCATGTCCATTCCGCGTCGTAAAGAGCAAGCCTCTCTCGGCTTGATCCGTCACCGCCCCTATTGGGAGGCATGACCAAGTTGGAGGGTTATCTCGGGGAATGGCGACTCCATCACGGGCATTTCCGGAACTGTGTCATCTTCTTCGGGCTGGGTGGGCCTTTACGACGAGCATGCGGGGGAGCTTCACGATATTGCACCAGTCGGAGCAGTGGATCGGCTGCTCTGAGGACGCCATGACAGGCTTGATCGTCGAGAATGGCCCTGTCTTGCAGGACCGACTAAGCATGACCTTGTCCTTGCCGATGTTCCCCCCGAGGTGGTGGAATGACCAGGACAATGCCTGTGCGGCGTTGGTGGCGGGCGGCGTCTATGGCGTGGTGCTGATATGATATTACCCGATGGGTCTGGCCTTGATCTGCCGGCGGGGTGGCGTGCGGAGGCATGACACTGCCGGTTCTGGTGTTGACCGCGATCAGGTGGAGGAGCGCATCGCGGGGCCGACGATTACCATGGCAAACCCTGTGATCCGGAAGAAACGTCTGCCCGACTGCGCGCGATTCTGCTGCGGCCCGAGCGATGGGCCGACCTGCACCAGAATGGACGGGCTGTTGCTTGATCCGGCGCGATGGGCGGAGACGCAGTGCTATCCCGTCACTGGGGTCTCACAGAGCGTTTGTATTTTCGAAAATCTACGCTCGTATTCGGAAAGTTGCAGTGCGACGTCATCCAATAAGTGAGCAAGGCATCGCTGGCATGTCATGGGCAAAGCTTGGACATGATACGGAAGGCGGTTACTCAATTGCGCTGCGGGACATCACTTATGCTCGTACTTCGACGACGACCCGCTCTTCACCTCCCGGCGGCACCGCTCGGAGCAATAAACCACATTGTCCCAGTCGCGCTCCCATTTTTTACGCCATGAAAACGGTCGATTGCAAACAGGGCAGACCTTGCTTGGAAGGTCCGATTTCCGTTTTACCTTCATCCAAAGCGCCTCGATCTGGTTTGGACATCGCCTGCTTGCGCAAATGCAAGCCGCTGCCAATAGCAACAGGCATTACCTGTGCCATCGTAAATGGCCCAGATGTGGATCAGCAAATCCCTGGAGAAGGGCAGGGGGCTCAGGTTTGTGGCATTGCCGATGCAGGCAAGCCAAAGATCCTGTCGAATCCCCATGCAAAAACCAGCGTGTAGACGGGAAAGAAAAGGATCAATGCCAGATCCATCACAGCCGCTTCCCACAAGGTAACGCTGAACCACCACGAGATCATCGGGATCAGGAACACCACAAGACCGAGTTGAAAACCAACCGCATGGAAAATCCGCCGTTTCAGCGTTCGTTCCCGGCTCGCCTGCCGTGATTCCCAAGCTTCGAATGCGATATTGAAGAAGAAGTTCACCACGACCGCAAGGGTAGTGATCATGATAGCAAGTATCAGGCTATGCCCCGCCTCGGCACCGCTCATGAGCGCCAGAAAGCTCGACGAGATGCCGATGGCCAGCATCTCAAACAAGCATACATAGGTGATCCTGCGTTTCAGGCCCTGCATCTTCTATCCTCCAATTTATCTTGGCCTACGGCTATCATCACCTGAGATGAAAGATTAAATAAGGAGGTATGAAAAAAACTGAAAGGTAAGCGATGATTTCAGGGGAGCAGATAGAGTTGGTCCTTCTTGTGATTAAGGATGGATCGTTCTCCGCTGCGGCACGTCGTCTGGGTCGAACTCCATCCGCGGTCAGTATGGCCATCTCCAACATCGAGGCCGACCTCGGCTTTTTCTTGTTTGACCGGAGCAGGCGGGAACCGACGCCAACGCCAGAGTTGACCGCTCTGCTTCCGGAAGTCCGGATCGTCGCCGAACGGCTGGATGCCTTGCGCCTTCATATCCAGCAGCTGACCGACGGTCTGGAACCTGCAATGACCCTTGGTCTGGCTGCCGACCTGCCGCTGGCCCGTGTTCATGACGCACTGGATGTTGTCGCGGGAACTTACCCGGGGCTGCAGGTGAACCTTGTGACGGCACCGCGGGAAGTTGTTATCACCGGACTGCACGAGGGCAGGTTGGACGCGGCCATTGCCTATGGCGACCCCGAGATCGTGCCGCAGGAGGCGGTCATGGGGCTATGGACGGAGCGCATAGTGGCAGTGGCGGCCCCATCCCATCCCCTAACCCGTATTGCAGACCTGGCCATCGAGGATCTTCATGCCCACCGTCAGATCGTCGTCGCTTCTCCGGAGCATCCCGTGCACGATCGACGGTCACACATCGCTGCGCAATCGTGGAAGGTCGGTAGCCTTGAACAAGTGTGGGCCATTGTGGCGCAGGGGAAGGCTTGGGGCAATCTGCCCCTGTCCATTGTCCGGACAGCGCTTAAGCGAGGGGAACTCGTGGAACTGCCCTTTTCCAATATCCGCAACGGGCTGGACCTTCAGGTCGCCTTCAGGAGCCGCAAGGGTGACAATATTGGCCCTGCCGCACGCCTGCTGATAAAAACCATCCTGAAAGGCACAGGGGATCAGCGATAAGTCAGCGTCCAGATTACCGCAGCCAATCATCTGGCGCTTTTCCAAACATGATCATACGGAACAGCCATAATGCAGAGCGACGACGCTGTCCCCGCTGATGAATGACTCCGGCAACGCGATCCGATAGCACGTCCTGGTTGAAGTCCGAACATTTGCTGATAATCGGCGCCAGCGGTTTCGGGGCTCGGCTTCATCCGTTGCCGTCCGGAACCTGCTAACATATTCCTAACGCAGTTCCTGCTCTGGTGGGGGGCTAACGTAAAGCAGGTTTCCATCGTCTCGAATGTTCGTCCCATGCCAGCCCCGCCGCGATCTTGAGGTCGTAGAGACCGTTGCCGAAGGCATAGGCCACGGTGTCGGGGATGCACTCAAGGCGCTGAAGTTTCTCCCCGTTGCGGGCGACCTCTATCCAACCATAATGACGGGTCAGGGCATCAGGGTCACCGCTTTCGTCAACGGCGTCCTCCGAAGGCAGTAGCCGTTCAAAACCACCGACCAGAGTATAGCTGAATTCGCCGTTGTGGAATGTCACGCTTTCACCGGTCGAACGCGTCACTCCCGACCAGGGCTCGAACTCCAGATGCTCGATGGTTTCAGACAACACCAGTTCAGGCAGCCCGCCGGCAGGGCCGTAGCTGTATGTCGCGCGCCCTTCGTCAAAGCACACAGATACTTCAGTGCCGCGACCTGCGATATGACAGGACGAGAAAACGTCTTGCTCGGGAGGGCAGTCGGCCCAGGCAGTCGTCGCCAGGATCACGATCGTGAAGGCCATCCGACAGATCATTTTCGCTGTCCTTTCCGCGTATCCCGCGAGTCCAGTCATCAACGTGCCAACCGAGATATTCCGGGCGAGTCGCGCCAAATGCCGGAGGGTAGACCAATGGGCGTCCAGTACCTCCACATTCCTGTAGCTTGCAAATGATCCGACGAATGGGGCGATGTCAAAGGATCGCGCACTTGTCCTGACCTGATAATGCGTGTCCAGTAAGACTGGACGGCTGCAGTGGCAGGGATTTTCGGGGGGCCTCTGCAGCAAACCCTGTCCATGCGGAGGATACCATGACACATTTCGATTACCGACTGCCCGATTGGGTGGCTGCAAAGCGATGCGGGAGGGGAACCTTCGCAGGGCTGCTGATGATCTGCCTGCCCAATCTCGCGCTCGCACAGTCTGCCGAGGTTCGCGACAGCTTTTTCTGGATCGGAGAGATCAACAAGGCCAGCGCAATCATCAACAGCGAAGAAGGGCTGCTAGACCCTGCTTTGACACCTGGTATCGCGGCGGCTTTGGTTAAGGTGCTGGAGGACGGTAACCAACCTGACGCGAAACGGCCCCAAAGCGTGATCACGTTCGAGCCGCTGTTGATCGAGGCAGGGGGACAGGATGTTACGCTGCTTCATGCGGGTCGTTCCAGTCAGGACATGCTGTCAACCGCCCGCACTGCGATCCTTCGCGAACGGCTGCTGACGCTGGCGGAACAGCTGAACACCACCTCGCGCACGATGGTGGACCTCGCGGCCAGGCACGTCGGGACCATCGTTCCGAATTACACCAACGGGGTTGCAGCGCAGCCCAACAGCTACGGGCATTACCTGTTGGGCCACGCGGCGGGCCTTGATCGCGACGCCGAACGTATCCGCGAAGCTTATGTGCGTCTCGACCGCTCTGCGATGGGAACGACGGTGCTGAACGGAACAAGCTGGCCGCTGAACCGCGAAAGGATGGCCGACTATCTCGGTTTCAACCATATCGTGGACAACGCCTATGATGCGGCACAGATCGCGCCCATCGATCAGGCGGTGGAGCTTTCGTCCATCGTCACCTCGATCGCGCTGCATTCGGGTAGCTTCATCGAGGATGTCATGGGTCAATATGGACAGACCCGTCCATGGATCCTGCTGCAGGAAGGTGGCGACAATACCTATGTGTCCAGCGCCATGCCGCAGAAACGCAATCCCGGCATTCTCAATTCAACCCGAAGCGACGCGTCCGAGGCGTTGACGCTGGCAATGGGTCCCGCACTGCAGGCCCACAATCTGCCGCCCGGGATGAGCGATGCCAAAAGCACCGGGCGCAATGGCGAGATGATCGACGCAGCCACCGGGGTGCTGGAAAGTCTGAATGACATCCTCGGTGCTTTGAACATCAATCCGGACCGCGCGCTGGAGGAGTTGAACAGCGACTGGACCGCATCGCAGGAACTGGCGGATGTTCTGATGCGCGAACATGGAATGCCCTTCCGTGTCGGTCACCATTTCGCGTCTGAAATCGTCACACATGCGCGGCAAGAGGGAATGGGTCCGCTCGACTTTTCCTACATTGAGGCGCAGCGCATCTACGCCGAGGCGGTCGAGGGAACGGATTATCCCCAGACATTGCCGATCTCCGAGCAGGCGTTCCGTGCCTCGCTGGATCCTGCCGCTATCATCCGCGCCCGCGCAACCTCGGGTGGGCCGCAACCAGCCGAAACGGAACGGATGATCGCTGCGGCCAATGGCCGATTGACCGCACAGGATACTTGGATTGCCGAGAGACGTTCGGATATCGAAGCCTCGCTGGCCCGTCTCGACGAGGATTTTGCGAAGTTGTCGGATTAAATCCTCGGCGTCCTGCAGAGCAACGAGCCGCCGCGATTGTCGCGGCGACTATGAGTCTGCCGGTAGGCAATGGTGCCAGTTCGAGAGCCGACAAGGTAGCGACATTGCAGCAGAAAGCGCCGGTGGCCGGTTCTTTCCTTGCAGGCAGGGCCTTATCGGTTCATTGAGCGTTCCGCGCCCGACATCAAGTTTTGAACGCCGACACCGTCGACAAGGGTCGATTCCTCTATCCCCAAGGCGATCCGACTGAAGAAGCGCGTGGGGGGCTTTCCGAGCCACGTTCATTCGGCTGACCAAACACAAACTCTTTTTCGGACCGGCAAATCCGACGGGAGCAGGGCGATTGATTGTCAAACCCGGTGCCGACACGTCTCCGGCAGTGACCATGCACTGGTCGAGACCTTAGGCCGTGTTGACAAAAGGGATTCCGCTGATCGGCAGTCTGTGATTCAAGCTCTTCTCCACGTGGGAGACGAAGTTGGTGCGCAAGCTGATATCTGATGATGAGTGGGGCTTCTTCGAACAGTT
>Ga0265797_10003072_pt1 | contig 27159 bp, 30 predicted proteins | sample P2T30metagenome_FD_192433 | JGI IMG/M metagenome (GOLD analysis project Ga0265797, IMG submission 192433) | Plant litter microbial communities from East Loma Ridge, Irvine, California - P2 T30 | ecosystem: Environmental > Terrestrial > Plant litter > Unclassified | place: USA: California... | reverse complement strand
ATGGCTATGCTGGGTATGACGCCAACGCGATAGAACTTCGCCAGGCCACCAGCATCTTTCGTTTCGACACCGGAGCGAATCACCACCATGGGGTCGGTGGCTGCTCGTTTCAAAATCTCGACAAGCTGCAGCTGTATGCTCAATTACGGCTTAACGTTGGTCTCGGCTATGCCGGCAGCACCTGCATAGTTGCAGAGCAGATCACCAATCGTATCAAGCCGAGCAATACCACTGTCGTCGAAAGTAGATGCGCGCTGTTTGAGCGGAAAAGAATGAATCAACACAGGGCGCAGCAGAAGGCAGTGTTCACTCCCCTCTTCTTCAAGACTTGTGTAGTACTCCGGCTCGTGTGTAGCCAAGTACGTCGTGAGGAACTCTGCCAAATCGAGGAACAAGTCTTGGAATGGATGCGTCCTGAGGAAGTGAAGCATTTGCGACTGTTCGTGCATTGTCATCAACTCTGGAATTCCTTCCATGTCGTAGGTCAGTCTGATGTGCAGCTGGTCGTTTCCCACGTCGTTCATCATTTCACCGGTCGGCACGACGTGTGTCTCCATGTACAATTCTAGATTTGCGCCTTTTCGATTGATCTTCTTCTGCAGAAGGAACCGGTGAACATCTTCGCCAGGTCTCAAGCGGAACAACTCATTGAGTCCTTGGGGCTGCACCCAGAATTCGAGGTCGCAGTTGTCGCCGATGAAATATGGGTCACCGAAGGGTGCTTCTGAGCCAGACTGACGACACAGTTCCCTGATAGCCGCATTCCTCAGTGTGGCGTAGCTGATGCTCTGAGGGTCCCACATGCGGTCACACTGCTCGAAGTTGAATTTCGCTGTCGCCGAAGGTTCGAGGTGCTGGATGAAACGGCTGGTGACTTCGATTGTCTTCTTGCTGCTGGTAGGGAAAGTGGGGATGTCTGGTCGAAACCGCGACAAGTCCCAGAACTTGTATTTGAGCCCAAGGTTCAGGGCAGGGTCGTCTTCGGCGAACGGCACTGCGGAATCGCGTGTGCGAATCTTGATTCTCGGGTGGGTGCTGCCGATGTCGCGAGATTTCTCTTGCTTCCTCACTAGCAACAATTGTAGCTCTGGCCGCAGTCCATCACCCGCGTAAAGGTCTTCGATGCTTCCAAGCCGCGGTGTACCGCTTGTGTCGACTCTCAGTGCATGGCGCTTCAACTTGTCACTGCTCTGCACCGTGAGATGGAAGACGATGCAACCGTTCTCTCGGTCGAGCCTGTCGCAAAGGGTTTGCTCCAGCCGCGCGAGTCTGTTGTCGACGTAGTCTGCAACGTCCTCAAGGATCACGCTGTAGTCGTCGCCGCCGCTGAATGCAAGCAGATGTGGCTGCCAATATTGTGGATCGATGGCTTCCTCGTCCGACCAGTCGTAGCACATCTTGATGTAGGCAACCTTAAGATCGGCATTGGGCGGTATCGCTCGCAATTCGTTGTTGAGGTCGTTGAATGGCTGGCTCTGGTGAGCCATCTTGGGTCGTTGGCGATGGTATGATGTTGTGATGGTGTGGTGTAAGTTCTTCCAGCTCAGTCGCAGCGACTGAAGATATATTCGCGAAAACGGAGAGTATCTTGATTGTCGGACTGCATGCAAGAGTTGCTTGCTGATGTCTCCAAGATCCTTTGTTCCTAATGCCACTAGCATATGCATGCAACTCTGAAACCAGATCCAATACAAAGCCATCTGAGACTCCTCATCGTTGTTCATGCGGCGATACATAGGATATTACTTGCCAGTGGAAACCAACAAGCGAGACAAGTATGAATGAGAAGTAGCTTGCTGGATGGTTGGATGAAAATGTGTAAGGTATGTCTCAATACACGCGGCTCGAGGATAGCCGCAGATGCAGCCGATGCAGATGCGAAATGTTTCAATCGGGTACCTAAAATGCAATATTGGAAAAGGATTGAGATACTGGCCTTGGTTCTGGGCTTTCGTGGTTCAATTTACACCGTTCAAGGGACTCAAACTGTCAAAAGTGGTAGGATAAACTCACATTAATCATACGAACCATGAATGACCTCTCCAAGAACTAGCTCAGGTCAATACTTTACACTCATCATCAAGTCGCCAAATGATAGCCCGTAATCCCTTACTCCTATGAGAATTCTTCTTCCACGAATGCAATCAAAACATCACCCGCTACTCACAAAATGCCGCTCGAACCTCCGCTGTCGTCTCTCATACTTCTTTCGCTCACGGCGCTCGCGGTGTTGCTCTTCCAAGTGAAGCGCAAGCCGTGTGTTATCACACAAATGATGCAAGACTTGCAGCTTGCGTTGCTCGCGTTGCATCAACGCCCACAACTGGGCTTGGTGCCTGACGCAATGGGCTAGATTGTGATGTGACTTCAAACTCCTGATCATCAGGAGCCGCTGGACTTTCCGCTCTTCAAGTCTTTCCAGAGATCTTCTCAGCCGTCTTTCTCTCCAAGGGACAGAGCGAACGTGCTACGTGGAGCTGTCGCGGTCTGTTGCGCCGCGATTGTTTCCGCCTCCGAAAGCATCACGCATTCGATTGAACATGCCCGCGGAACTGTTGTTGCCTGAAGGTGTAGCCTGGGTAGCTGCCGCAGAAGTGGAGTGGTCGTTTAGAGGTGCCTGGGCGCTTGTGCGAGCGCCTTCTCCTTCCGCGCCTGAGTCCCGTGGCATAATTCCTTTGCGACACACTGGACAGGTGTCGTGCTCACCTAGCCAAGCGCGGATACATTCGTGGTGAAACCAATGTGAACAAGGTAGGACTGTGACGAAGTCTCCCAGAGGGACCGTGTCCATGCAGATACTACAGTCGGCAGATCCAGAGTCTCCGCCGTCGGCTTCGACGATCGGGCGTTTCGGAAGAGAGTTGATTGCAGCCTCAGTCGCTGGACCAGGAGCGTTGCCGGTTTGATGTTGCTCCATGAGCTGGCTTACAATACGGTCGAGCGCTTCTTGGCTATAGACTGCGTCGCCGTGAACGCCACCGGGAGGCGTAAGGTTATTGAGTAGTTGAAAGAGTGTGGCAGGGAAAACTGGGTTTCCGCCCGGGCCGCGAGGCTGTTCGTTTTGATGAGGATCTTGGCCAGGCATGAGAGGAGGGAAGCCGCCAATGTTGTTGAACATCTGCTGCATGAGATCGTCCATGTCTTGTGGCTGGCGATTGAAAGCCTGTGCAGTATTGGCGTTGCGTGGTGACAGATTGCCTGATGTCGCGGTCATTGTGAAGGTATAGCCTGGACCATGTACGTGCCGAGTGTAAACTCCCGGACGAGCTTCTGGTTGTTGCTCGCCAGCATCTGGGGAACCAGGCGCTGATGCTCTTCGATTCTGATCATCTCCGTGTTCGTGTCCATGCTCTTGTCTCTGAGGCTGCTGTTGCTGTTGCTGTTGCTGCTGTAGCAATCCGCCCACCATATTCCCAATCATACCCAACAAGCCGCCTCCTCCAGCTCCAGGAGCCTGACCCTGCACCTGCCCTCGCCCATCCAAATTGATTGTCCGATTGAAAGTCGCATGATATCTCGGCCCTTGCTGCCACTGGAAATGGTCGATGTCATCCTCCTCTGGGTCCGGCGCATTCCAAGGGTCGTGATCGTGTAAAGGATGGCTCGCGGGGTTGCCGCCAGCAGGTAATTCGTCTTCCGCTTCCTGGGCTCTCGGATCGTTGTTCCCTTCTACTATCTCGGTGAAGTCCGACTGGCACTCTGGACATGTCAGGCCGCCTTCGTCGCGATACCACTCGTTCTCGCACTGGTGGCAGAAGACGATGTCGCGCTGGGTCGCATCCATGGTTGCGACAGCTTTGCGCGTGCAAAGAGAGGTGTTGTGTGAGATATCAAGTAGGGTGTCCGCGATAGGGGTTTAGGTGATGGCGCAGGTGAGGTGAGTCTGGCTCAGGTGACGTGTGAAGTGCTTGCCAGGCACACTTATCAGGCGCAGCTGCTTCTTTGTGTCGCTGACCAGTTGCTGTGGGCGTGGGCTGGTGGGGGCACTGGAAACGAAATTGATTGCTGCACTGATGGAAGCTACCAGGATACTATCAGTGATGCTTCAAGAATATGCGCTCAGTAGGAAAGTGGTGGAAGAGTGAGAAATCAAAAGGTGCCATGCGATGATGTGCTGCTCAAACATGGCACATGCATGTAATCGCTGGAAGTGAGCATTTGCCGCCGCCGGTAGAAGAAGGATGACGTACCTTGTGGCGGTGCGATATCATAAATGCACGATAAAGTAAACACTTGACAACACAATATGTTTTCATCTCATAAGTACATTATGGCGACCTCACATTCAATGTAGGGTATTGCGACATCTTACATGCCTTCCCAAACTCAGTCACGCATACTATGGCTCTCACGCGGAATCTTCTAGAACACCACTCAAAGCCGGCAAGACTCACTCACTGCAATGTGAAAGTGTGGCGCAGACAGCATGGGTAATAGTATCTTCGGTGCATGCAACTCGTTGCGATTAAGAATGACTATCTAGATCTATCCGATCCAGGGGGGTATCTTGGAAAGACTTTTGGTAAACAAAAAACGAAGAAAACAATGGCCTCATCCTTCTCCCCCTTCCATGCGCGTGTAATGCAAAAACTCATCAAAGCAACTCCCAATCCGCGTCGTCGTAATTCGTGCCCTCTCCTCCATACTGCGTTGCAGAGCTCATGCTGGAGGCTCTTAATAATCCTGGTTCCAAAAGTGCTGTGATAACGCCAATGTCGATTTTTGATTCCAATGTGAGACCAATGCTTCTCAAAGCAAAGGTAAGAATGAATTTTCAAACTCCGGTACAACAGAGCAGGTCGAAGAAGCGCCGGGCGTCAGCTGCCCGTTGGCCCACTGAGTCTCACCGCGTACTGCCATGTCGAAACGGAGTGGTTGTGGCTTCAAGAATGGTTCGTCGTAGAGGTTGTGTGCCGTGTGCGATGCGTGAAGTGGTGGCTCTCTCCGCTCGAAGAGGCGCAGAGTCGAAAGAATTGCGGCACCTTCTGAGCAGTTGTGTACTCGCCAGTCTAGAGCGGTCATGATAGCTATGGTGGTTTGATCGATTTGCTTTCCTGTGGTGGGTTCAACAGAAACGTGGCGTGCAAGGTACGACGGTGACGGAGAGTGATCGTTGGTGTGAATGGATGCAAGGCTGAGGGTCGCAAGAACAAGGAGGTTGAGAGAGAAATCCTGCAGAAGAATGTCGATGGTCTGTTGCTTGGCCAATTTGGACATAATATTGAAGGATAGCGCCAGCACTTCAATGGGCAGCTCAGCACGAACGAAAATTTCCTCCATCAACAATATGTCGTCCCAGGCCTGTGGACCGTCAAGGCACAGCTCGCGAGCAAAGACGGTGGCAATGTCAAGATCTGCGAGCATGTTAGCGCAAGTCTTCTGGTCTTCAAAAGCATATGTTGCATACCATCGACGCCATCCTCGCTCTCGTAATCGCTCTCCTCGCTAGGAACCTCAAGATCCTCCTCCATCTCCCTCTTCATCGGTGGTGTGGGCCATTGCGACAGCTTGCCCTGCGCATCCAAGAAAGCATCCAAATCGTCAATGCCAGCCAGCGAATCGCAATCACTAAAAGCAGGCGAGGGCGGGAATGGTCGTGAGACATCCATCTCTGGCCCGTGACGATCGATCACACAGTGGAGAAGCGAACAAACGGTCGTGCGGGGAGAATAGAATGGGCGCGGCGACAGAATAATAAGAGAGACGACCGCAAACGAGCGAACCGGTCGAGGCTCTCACACCGCGCAGCAATAATGGTGCGGTGCGCTGCGGGCAGCTTGCAGGAGCAGCAGCAGGGACGGGTTATGAACAGCCCTAGTCACTCTGGTGCTAGACTCCGGCTCGCGAGGGTCTGCCGTTGGTCGCTACGTAGCGAGTATGCAAGACGTGCGAATATTTATTGATTGAGGTGCTCCTTGCTCCGTGGCCGGGCTTGTTGGGAAGCGGGTGGCGCGCGTGACAGGCAGGCGAGGAACGATCAAGCTGTCGGAAAGCGATGTGCCTAAGTGTTCTGAGTTTCGCAGGTGGAGTATAAGAGCGCCACATGCGCGTCTTGGTAGCGGGCAGGAGACTGAAAGGGAAGTGCCTATGGTGCGGTTTTCCTTTTGCGCCTGGGCGAGAGTGGAGTGCAGCGTGGCTTCACACCGCCTTTGCCGGGTGAGCAGTGAACAGTGAATTGATATGGCAACAACGTGGGAGGGCAAAGTTTGGTTGAGGGTGAAGAGCGAAGGGGCGATCGAGTGCAAGCGTGCATGGCCATAATAATACACTTGAAAGCTTCTGGTGGCAGGGCGAATTGTTTTACTCGACAGCCACCGTATGTCACTGTCAATATCAAATTGGGCAGCTTCAGGGTTCACTGGCGAGGCATCCTGGTCGATCGTGTTCTACCGGTCCGTCCCTCAACCGTCTGCCGAAAGTTTGTCCTTGTTCGCGATCCCACAACACGAGCCACACTAGTTAATTCCACCGCACCGGATGCCTGCGGCAAAGTAGTAGTGCAAAGGTGGAGAAGAGCACGAGGAGCTTGCTGGAGTAGTTTCGGATCCCGCCCGTGTGCGGTACGCTGATGGACACGCAATGGGATGTATTTCTAGCATAATTCCACGACCTCCCCCTTACTCGCGTGGCATCTACGCAATGCCATACGCAATTCGTCCCAAAAGGCCCGAGCGAGACTATCGCCGGCCACCCGTCGTCTTCAGACATTCCGTCACACGTTCGATGTCTCGCGCCCCTCGATTGTCTCACTTTCACATGTTATGTCACATGTTCCGTCACATGTCTCGTCCCCTTAAAATGTTGCTGCCTGAGGTGTCACTTTCGGTTTTCAAGAAGTTTGGGCCTCTAGAGAGATCTAGATTCTTGTGGCTTAGGATGGTAACATGTTTGATGATTTTGGAATTAAAATTTTGCGAAAAGACCCTGCATCCGCTCTTAATCAACACTATGGGAGTAGGTTTAGTTATGATCCAATCTCGAGGCTGACACAACACGATGCGACCGGGAAGTGAAGTCAACCGTCACGTGACGTTGCTCTGCAACACAGGGTTAGTGTTGGGGCCCGCCACACTTTCGAATGTTTTCTCTACATGGAACTTTGAAGCATTCCTCGATGAATTTACCGTTTGCAGTACATTGTACGCGCAGCTTTCATCTGCCTACTCGAGTGTGTTGTAAAACAAGGGAGTTCGAAGAGGCTTAGACCTTCCACAAAAGCAAGCCTGTACCTTCTTCCACTACTCACGTACTTCGTAGCTGCTGCCCTCTTTCCCCGCTCGAGAGCAACAACATCAGCTCACCAGGAAAGGGCATACAACAAGGTGATCAACAGGGAGGGGCTTCAGAGCTGCTCTTGACCATGTAGCACGATATGTTCATAAACCATTGTGTCTCTCGCTCTTCATTTCCTTGCTCTACGTCCTCTCGCACTTCATCACAACTTCACAATTGAGACATCCATCCAACCAAGCATAATCGAATCGTTCATTCAAATCAAGCAATTCCGCATCACATACGAAGCTAAACAACTTCCTAATCACCATGTCTAACGCCCACAACAACACCCACACCCACCCTCACCCTAACGTCCAGCCCATCGAGGTCTCCCAGCACACTCACGACTCCCACAACGGTACTCCGCCTTACCCTGTCGTCCAGGAGTCATCCCAATACACCCACGACGCACACAAGAACACCCATCCTCACCCCGCCGTTCAACCCATCGAAGTCTCTCAATACACCTACGACGCCCACAAGCCCTCCTCCGAGCTGGCCACTACCCACGACCAAACCCTCCGCCAACACTCCATAGCCTCGCCACCCCAGCCAATCCCAAGCAGAATCCACCCTGTCGAACCCGAGCAGGGGCACCCTCACCTACAAGACCACAAGAAGCACGACAAACACGACAACAAGCACCCACACCCTGAGCACCCCAAGCCCCACCACCAGCCTGAGCCAGAGCACGCCCACAAGCTCGAGCACACTCACGAGCACGAGCACCAGCACCATTCTCCCAGCTCGCCGAGCAGCACGATCGAGTCCGACAGCGTGCAAGTCAGCCCAGTCTTCGGTAATGCCGAGAGGCGTCAGAGCTGGAGCAAGGACGAGATGAAGCGTGGTGTCATGGAGGGCCTGCTGGAGAAGGGCAAGGGCAAGCAGGCCAAGGGCGGGTATTCGAGCACTTCTTGAGGAAAGTGAGATGAGTGGAGTGACGAGGTAAGCTTCTCGCCGATTTGTTCTCCTGCCGTGTGCTGAAAGGTTGTTTGCTGACTTGTGACTGCTCATAGTGAGTTGAGGACGTGACCTGATGGAAACCCTGCTACCTTTCTCTTTCGTTGTTTGTGCTACCTGGGGGAGATTGGGTTTGCCTTTGATTGACCTGATGTGCGCGGAACCTTGGGGCTGGAGTCACGATGTTCCTATGACTTTCCTCTCATAGCAACCTGTAATTCATGCTTGCACTTCGACGTTCGAACAGACAAGACTTGATCAGTGAATGAATGAGTGAGCGTCCAAAACATACCAACATTTTCTTGAGAGTCGACGACAGTAGAGCAAAAGTTTTTTCCATCATTCTCGTACGCGCGTCCTACTTCATTCTAATGAGTGACTTCAGTCAGTTTCTCCCAACCATCCCTCCGAGCGGCTCTCTGCTATCAACCAAGGACACCGACGCCCGCCCTGTCATCGTATGATCTGTTCTACCTCCACGTATACTTGGCTGTCACTTCGCAGGTGAGTCGTAGAATCATCCGCAAGGCCCTAGCGCCTTGCCTTAGATGGGCTCAAGTCAGCATGCAGCGGTACTTCTCCTAGCCCGAGCCGATTGCGTGGCAGTCGATTCACGTCTTCTGTCGCGCCTTTTCTTGCTTGGCACGCGCTTGCACAACAGAGCAAAGCAAGTCCTGCGACCCTGTCAATGCTGGCTGTCGCATCTGCGATCGTTCGGATGTAAGTTCAACAGCAGGAAACAACGATCCTGCCGTTACGTATGCTTCCTAGGTCCTGTCATTGCTCAAAAACTGTTCCGGTCAGCCTGTCGTTCATATCGCATTTGTCACTGCTCTTCGCCAGAAGCTGTACGCTGGCCTTCAGTCCGCGCGCCACGGCGTCGACCCTGGCCGCGGCTCTTGTCCACAACGTAGCTGTCCAGCGAAAGTTGCGTAGCAGGTTTCGTAGAAGCAGGGGTAGAAGCAGATCGGCGTCCATACCAGTCAATATCTCCAAGCTGCAATTTCCTAGATCGCTGCTTGCTGCGGGTGTTGCCTGACTTGTCCATGCGCGAAGGCTGGATTTGCGGGTGGTTCTCAAAGGCGCCTTGTGGGTTGTCAGCATGTTGGATCGTCCTATTTGTGGCCGGTGCGGCGAGAGATGGTGGCGTAAAAGCAGCCAGAAAGGGTGGCGGCGACGAGTACCCGGAGTCTTGAGACACGCGTCTCTTGTCGCCGCCTTGCTGGGGAGGATCTGCCGCTTTGGAAGCAGTCGTGCGTTGAGATTGACTGCCGCGGTTGTTCCTGGTCGGAAGGCTTTCGTTGAGCTGGCCTTTGCCGACAAGACGGACACTGTTTTTGTTGGAGGTTCGAACGTAATGAAAGTAGGGCGCTTCACCATCTTGTTGATCGTCTGTCAAATCGTAGTTCAAGACTAAATTCTTGATTCGCTGTTGCTCCTCGCGTTCGGCTTGTTGTTGCGTGCGCATTGCAACGGCGAAAGTGGAGTCCGAAGGCAGATCGATCGAGCGTGTCTGTGATCTATGTCAATATGACTTGTACAGTATGGCATTTTGATATGCTCACCTGTTGCTTGGGTCCCTTCTTGCTCAGAAGGGCAAATCTCATCATGCCAGGTCCGTCAGCAGGAGATTGCGCTCGTGACTCTTGGCCATTTTCTTCATTCGCGACACTGGTAGTAGCATCGCGCACAGTACGGCGCATCGGCAAGGGCACATCGAACATGGGCTTGCGGTCGAACTTTCTGGATTCTGCACTTTCTGCCATCAATTTTGCGAGTTCGCGATCGAACTCGGCGTCAGCTTCCGGGTCTCTTTGGTCTTCAGGACGAGTGACGACGATGTGCTCTTCCTCGTCAGACTGGTCGCCGTTCTCATTATCATCGGTAGGGTCAGCATCGTCGTCTTCGCCAGACTTATCCTCTGCGCCATCTCCGTCAATATCTGCAAGATCGTTACCATCCGGACGAGCATCGTCGGCGTCTGCATCGTCCTCAAGCTCCTCCGGTTCTTGCGTTTTGCCAGCAGCCACATCGCGGTAATTTTGCTTGCAGGCATCGGCGAACACCTTGTGTGCCTCGGCAAGGTCACTGGTGATCAGCTTCCACTGCGGACGTAGAAGGCTGTAGGTGTCTTGCACAACGAATTCGATATCCATCGGTAGCGGGTCCTTCACGTTCATGTAGTACTGCAGGTAGTTCAAGTAAAAGTCGAGCTTCTTCTTAGCAGCACCTTTCTCGAAGTAAATGCCGCAGGTCTCGAGCAGTGTGCAAGCAAGACGAATGCGGAAATAGTCATCGGGTAGATCGATTGGTGAGATCTTGTCGGGTTGCACGTAGCCCTCATGTCCGAAGTTGAGGATTTTGTACAGAGTGTCGAAAATCAGGGACGAGTCCACCATACGGTAGATGTAAAGCTCGCCCAAATACTTGACTTCTGCAATGCGTCGCTGATTGTACTTGAAGTCGTTGAACTCAAGACCGGCAACGATTCGTTCAAGCAGCTCGTCAAGTACGGAGATTGCGAAAGCGGTATGGTGGCGATGCAATGCTCCTAGCATGACTGCAAGCAGGTACACGTTGCTGAACTTGATTTTGCCGGGCTTGATGAAGATCTTCCTCAGATACTCGACAACCTCATCTTCCTCCCAGTGAAGTTTGCGAATCTGCTTGATGACCTTCTCCAGGGTCTTCTTGTTCAGGTCAAGGTATACGAGTTTGCGAATGTACAGCTCGAGGGTGGGGCGCTCTTTCTGCTGAATGGCTGCACGTTCGGGCGGGTTGACATAGTAGATGGCATTCTCGAGAAGCATACGCTCCTGTTGGCCAAGGTGCTGTGCCGCCTTCTTGCGCTGTAGTGTCTCCAAGAAAGAGCCCATGCGAGGCGAGGTCTCAGGGTTGCGGAGCAGATACCTGCCGCAGTTCTCCAGTAGACTCGCAATGATTTCAATGTTCATGCGCGAGAACTCGTCGAGGCTGACCTTCAAACAGTGGAAAATCACATGCTCGGGAACCACGCCGAATTTGGTCAGCTCAGCGATGTATCTGATGTTGACCATGCGTACTTGGCCCAAGAAGTCCTTGGATTTGCGCCTTTGTAAACTGCGGAACTCGTCGTCGAGATAGCTTGTAAGTGCTTGTGGAACATCCGGCAAATAGCGACCGAGAGTTGCGACAAGTCGGGCGTACAGCGGGAGAAGGTCGGTCCTGCCTTTGGGCACCTCTTGAATGCCCTTGACAAGTCTGTTGCGAGAGGCCTTGGAGTTGAGGAATCCAAAGTCATACGCAAACTGATCGACCTGATCCTTGTTCGTGAGCTCGTGGAGGCGAGCGAGTAGTGCGTCTACCTGAGCACCGACAGTCTTGTTGGCGATCGCAGTGGAACTATCATCGTTCTCTGTAGCACTGGCATCCTTGGACTCAGCGCCTTCTTCGCTCTTCTTGCCGACCTGCTCATCGCCGTCTGGCTTCTTCTTCTTGGGATCCTCGAGGAGGATTAGAGGCACACGATCCTTCAAATCAACAAGGTTTTCGTAGAAGCGACGCTCGTCTTCATCTTCCCAGATACCGGCACCTTCACTTGAAGCACGCAGATATTCACCGGTCTTGACAAGACCGATACCAGAGTCAAGGTTGCTGCCGGATGAGTCCTTCTCAACAAGGTCTGGCATTTCAGCTCCGAGGGCCTCCGCAAGTACCTGGGCGTTGGAGACTAGCTTTTCCTGAGACTTAATCGCCTTCTCGTGGGTCGCCTGACGGTCTTCAAATACCTCACCGGACTTGACGTAGGCTTCTGCGTTGCGTTTGTTCTGTGCGGATAGTTGCTTCTGGTCCCGGAGCATGTGTGCTTTAACATCTTCGAAATATCTGGTGAGAATATTGCGGAAGCGTTGCTGGAGATCCGGTGACACCAACGGGGCATCGTGGGTGATTGTCTCATCTTCGTCAGTCGACGCAGGAGTATCCGTGGCCCCGTTCACTGCTGTCGTAGCACCATCTTCGCCAACAACTTGTCTGCTCTCTTTCTTCGTGTTGGCAGAACCAAGGACATCCCAGGCAAAAGTCTTGACGAATAACACGACAAGTGGCAGGTTAACATGTTCGCGATCGTGGCTGAGCATATCCTTGAGCACCTCCAGGGGGAAAGGCTCCGCCTCTGCGCCATCAGGCCGTTGTCCGTTGATCTTAGCTTTTTGCGGTGCAATTTCAGTGCCCTTCGCGGTCTTGCCAGCCTCCTCTGGCTTAACAATGTCCTCCAAGCTCCTTAGCACGCCGACCAACCATAATTCAGTGGCAACACGCAGCAGGATCCGCTGTCTTGCGATGCGCTCTTTCTCTTCGCGCTCGCGAACTTCGGGTGCGAGAGCTTTCAGTTGCGACTTGTCCGGTGTGCTTAGTCCACGTCCAACCAGCCATCCCAGGTAGCATGTGAATTCCTCAGGGCCAAATCGTTGGTGGAGCGCGCTGATGACTTCAACGCCAGCAGCGACTTCGCCAGGCGCCTTGAGTCGGCAGAGACCCTCGAAGCAGGCCGAGACGATTTCCGTGAGATATTTGTGTAGAGATAAGGTGCGGATCTCCTGGAGGAATGTTGAGACGCCCGCGGCGTTGATGGCAGTGCGGGCGCGTTTGATAAATGCAGTGTTTTTCTTTAGGTTGGAGTCCAGCGATCCCTGAGTGGGAAAGACATCTGCGAGGATGTCAGTTGCGCTCCTTGCCACCGCCTCTAGATTGTCTCGTGCGCATGGCGCATACCTTGTTCGCCGTTCCAAGCTCTAGCGTTCAACTCTTTGAGCTCGCCTTCACACAGTATTAGCCCCGTCTTTTAGATATGACCTCGCGCATATGCCATACGCTTTCTCTGCCGTTCCATGGCAGTCGTAGATTCCTCGGGCGCGCGGGTTGGCGCGAGTGGAGGGGTTGATAAGAGGGGTGCTGCGCTCAAGGATTCGGCATTTCAGTGACGGTGTGGTGCAAGCTTGAGGCCGAAGCTTGCATTTGTGCTGGGCACGGGGTTGCAAGTAATGTTTGTTGCGAGTGGCGGTGGTAGTTGTTGTGGTGAAGGTGATCTGGTATGCGCTTGGTGGTGGATCTGTTTGTAGCGGCGCTGTTGCTTCAGTCATTATCGATGCGCATGGGCCGAGCCTCCCTGAAACCTTCCTGTAGCCCTGCGGAGCGCGTCATGCGTCATGACGAAGTGAAAAGCCCCAGCCACGCTAACAAGAGCGACATGAACATCACGTGTTTTCTGAGTACATCATATGGATATATTAGGTACTAAGAGGTAGGACTTGCATTAACCAAGGCATGCTCACATAGCTGTGCATTAGCAGTTCCATCATCGCACACTACCTATGCTATCTCAATCACTTTCTACGAAGACTTGTCACACCATTGATGCTCATCACAGGCAAAGTTATACCCTTGAACTCCGTCGCCTCTTGTCTCTTGGCTGCCATCTCCAGCGCCTCCTTGATCATCTTCTTGACCCGTTTCACCTCCTCGCCATGTCCTCCCTTTTCGGACTTTGTGGAGGCCTCCACACTCTGGATCCTGGAACTAAAGATACCATCAGAGCAAATGTCAACGCCGTAGCCAGGCCTGAACGATAGCCTGTATATCGGAATCGAGAAGAAATTGCTGGTTGCCATCTCATCTCCTGTCACTCGGTAGCGGGCGAAAAACTTCGGCCCATAATCGATGATCACCTCCGACCACTCGATATTCAATTTTGTCAAACACGATCGTAAAGCCACGATGAGCCATCGCAAGCCCTGACAACTGAATGCTAGTCGGCTCTTCTTTGGGACCCTGGCCGCTGACAGACCACTACGTAGCAGGTCACTCTCCGGCGTCGATAAGCGGTGCCGTCTAACGTTTTCCAGCACGAAGAAAGGGTCAAAAGGTAAGGGCCAAGGCTCAGAAGGCTCGAAAGCTGTAGCATCGATTTCTAGCTTTTGTTTTTCCTGCCACGAGCCGGGCATCACGCCAGAGTCATGGAAGACCATGGCTCTGCTCCGGTTGGGATCTAGCTTGCAAGCCTCGCGGCTGGCAGTCTGACTGTCCGCTTGCATAATTGTTCTCGCGACGTCTCTGGCGATGACTTTCGAATCGAGGATGGAGTCAGCGGCCTTTTCGTCATCTCTCGGATCGTGGCTCACGGAGATGTTTATTCCAGTCTTCACATCTCCGCTGCGGCATGCTGCTCTCTCTAGAAGGAGTTGCTGTTGTAGCGGTGTCCAAATCGGGTCTTCTATAAGTGGAGTCCTGGCTGCGATGGAGTATGCCAATATGGCTTCGGTCTTGCGATTGAGAAGAGCGTAGATGTCACCCATCCAGCATGCCGCAGCACAGTGTCCGCCATCAAGCTGACCGGTGTTCTCTATCACCACTGGGAACACCGCCAGAAAGTGGGCTAATGCTATTTCCAGTTCTCCGTTGATGCTAGCAATCACACCAAGCAAGTGTTCCGATCGTCTGCTCAGCTTATCGTTGTGGTGCTCACCATGTCGACTGGCGAGGATTTCAATGTTGTGCTTTGCCTGGTCCCACTGACCAGCATTCCAGGATGAGATGATCGCATTACTGATCTCGCTCTCCAACTCAGAGTCAAGAGTATGGTTGCCGTCATGATCCTCACCACCCTCGTGAGATGTAGGTATCGACTCGATTTTGTAGAGCGAAGGGGTAAAGCCTGCGAATGCTCGACGCCCTGGGTCTGTTGGTGATGACTGGCCCGATGATGACGAGAATGACGCAGGACTATTGGTGACACGAGCCGAGTCAGTCCTGCTCAAATCGTTCTTCTCGAGATTGACAATGCGGTATCTTGACTTTGCCGCTTGCGCCGACCGCGACAGAATGCGGTCGCGGATCCGGGTGCCATGTCTTGCCAGCGAATTGGTTGGAGGTTCAAGAGTGTCCAGATCATCTAGGACGGAGTCTGCTGCGCGATACGTTGAATTACGAATTTGCTCTTGGATGGGTGCCTGCAGCTCCATACCAACGTCTCCTGAAGGAGAAATGATGTCCTGTATCACTCCAGATCTGGACTGTCTATTTGTCTGCGCGAAAGTTGAACTTCCTGGAGACCAGCGCAGACCGGCACTTGAGGAGAGTCTGCTGCTCCTTTCTGCTGTCACAGGGTTTCCCGGGTGTGACACAGCGCGAAGCGATGACGATCTTGCGACGTAGCTGTCAACATCCCTTATGGGCTTCTCGAAAGGAGTCCTTGTATGTGTACCAGAGGATCCTGAAGCAGAGCTGATAGAAGGAGATCCCAGCCGGGCAGGAGAGCGAGCCATCAACGCCGGCGGATGTGGGCTCGGCCGTCTGCCTAGAATCAAAGAAGAAGCGCTGTCAATGTCCACGGACATAGGGTCAAAGTATGCAAATTGATTTGACCAGCGATCGCTTTTCAGAGAGGGTGGCGCTGTCACACGGTCCGCCGATACTGACGGTGAACCTGCCATTTGTCGAGACGAAGCAACTTGTTTCTCTTCTTCCGGTTTGCAGTCATGGCTCTGTGCAGACTCGCTGTTGACACTCATTCTTTGAGAAAAGCTTGCGCGGTTGGAGCTGAACGACCATGAGCTCGATCCCGTACTCAGGATGTTGCCGTCGTCGCTGTCCGTGGTCATAGATGATGGTGACATAGGTGTCTGGGTGCTAGATTGATCGCTGAGAGTACCATTGTTATGCAGCTGGCCGAGGTCACCGTTCAGACATTCGAGAGCCTCAAGCGCAGTGGAAAGCTTGCGCGTCACTTCGTCGATATCGTTGAGGAGGTGGGAAGTTGCGTCCTCTTCCGTGTACACGATATTGGGGCATGGGCGTTGTTGGCGTTGCAACGCTCGCTCTAGCCTGTTGAGCACGATCTTGCTTTCTGCGGCGGCTTGCAAGGCTTCAATGTCTTCAGCTCGGACTGAAGACTCATCGAGCGCATCATCTGCTTCCTCAAGCTTAATTCGCAATGTCCGGATGCTTCTGGCCAGTGGTTTGTAGACGCTTGAAGGTTCTTGGCCTCTGCGATGTCAGCATTCACATCTGAAGCGTACAGTGTTGCGTGTTGACTTACAAGAACAGTAGAGTCTGTGTGCTAATGCTCGCACGCTCTGCAAATCACAAGCCCGGTCTGGCGCAGACATCGTTCTGTATGTCCCCAGATATTGACAATCATAGCGTTGCATCTTCCTGTCACCTTGTGCGGATCGAGTAGTTGCCTGAGACACCAATAAGACTCTGCTCCGCCGTGTGCTACACCCGTACTACACGGCTACCCAACTTAATTTGTCAATGTATCGGGTCCAGAACAGCGGCCGCGCAAGCTGAGCTACCCTGCAACACCGACGCAAGGCTGAGGCCGACACGATCTCTCGCTGACTGGACGGACCCAGCAAATCGCATCGGATATGCAAAGCGATCCTTTGCTGTCAGCTGGAGAGGTAAGGTTGTGGTGGCGTGAGTAGGTATGCAAGCAAGGAAGCCATGCATAGCGGTCCATAGCTGAACCAGCTCATCACACCCATACTTCGGAAATACATGCAGACTGCGTGCCAACACGTGAATGCCACGTGGAATTGACTTGTGACGGCGGGAGAAATACTGAAGCATTGTAGCGCCGGTCATTCGGTAGCTCACGAGCAAATTATCGTTTTTCAGCCATTTCTTAAACATTAGAGCTAAGTATCACAAGCGGTCCCCAGATCACACTGTAACGACAACAAGAAAACCACCACATCAAACCATATCCCTGTGCTGCAACTGGCCAACAGTCCGCATCTGATACTGCGGAATCACATCTTCGATTGTCTCGTCCGAAAATTTGAGGTCTTCCTCGAGGGAAACAGTATCTTTAATTTTCCAAAGCATGACTGGCGCAGCGATAAACAGGCTTGCGGCAAGCAGAACCCAATTGGAGATGAACAGACTCATGTAAGCCACTTTCACGCCGTCAAGGCGCCAGGCGACAGCTGCTCCAGCAGATTGGATTCCTCTGGACTTGTTGTGAGTTTGTGCTTCAAGGATTGTAGCGCTGGCAAGACTTACTTGTAGAACCCGGCGAAGTTCGCGAGTTTGCGGCCATTATTCGTCATGGCGCCCATGAACCTGTATTGCATTAGTCCTTGACATTCCCACGTTGATACGGTGGTGTCACATACCAGTAGACACAAGTCTGCCAGGCTGCGTCGTAGAAGCCGTAAAATATGTACAAGAACATCGGTCCAAGATATCCTGGACTCGTCCAGTCCATCTTCGTGCGCTCGTTGGTAGTGTCATCGGGCATATCATCGCGCGTGTAGGTTACCTGGAAGCTGTAGCCACCACCCCAGACTGCGAAGGTGAGCATGAACAGCACGATCCATGCGAGCACAGCACGAGTAGTCCGGCGGAGACCAGCGTAATCTAGCGCAAAGCCAAATACTGACGCACCTATGATTTGCGCAATCCAGTACAGCACGTTATTGAGAGCCCTTGTGCGTAAGTTGAATTTGGCGAGGTTCACTACGTTGAATTGATAGGTGTAGAACCAGTTTGATGCGAAGAACATCGGGAATAGGAACATGATGTAAGGGTCGGTGAAAATTGTCTCCCAAAGTCCTAGAACTTCCGATTTCCAAGTCGGGTTTCGCTGCAGAATGATGCGAGAGCCATCCATACGTACGACGTGCTTTGCATCTACCATGGTCCATGCGAGGCATGCGCCAGCAAACGTCAAGATCAGAAAGCCGATATAAGTCCCGTCCGTGACATTGGAATTGTCGGTTCTGTGGATATTCTGTCCGAGTGGAAGCTTCAGATAGAGCATCAGTGGACTGCCAAATCTACCACATGGACGGAGAAACCTACCAGACCTCCAATAACCCCACCGAGATTGAAAATCGCCCAGAAAGTGAAGATATATCGGCCTTTCGATTCCTCCGGAGGATAGCTCATCATAATCTGGCCTTGCGCACTCCAGAGCACTCCAGCGCAGCAACCAAGAAGAAAGCCGGAGAAGATGACATAGCCTTCGTTCTGAGTATGATTGTAACACAAGTACGCTGATATGTAGACTGAGTATCCAAGGCCGCCGAAAGACAGAGCAGTCTTGATGCCGAGTTTGTTCGTGATGCTGCCACTGCAAAAGCCGACGATTGCAAACGCAGAGTAAAGCGCACTGTTGGCGTTGTCGCTTGCTTTCGACGAAAATTGACCTCCGGCTCCCAAGCCATTGACCGCATTGAACATTCCTTGGAGCGTTTAGCAAGTTTCAATTCTCACGTCGGCGCAAGGCTCACATACCTGGACACAGAAAACAAACGGAAGCAACCAGAACTAACTGTACCTGTGGCGAGGCATAATATGGCAAACCAAAAAAGCTTCGATACCGCCAGCCAGAGATGGCCTCACGGTTCATGCTGAATTGATCTTTGTTGGGTGATTCCGAATCTGAAGCACGGTTCAGGGCTATTGCCTCAGTCTCCTCGTGAAACTTGGTCATGGCTGAGAAAAGGCTAGGCGGTCAATCAAATCCGTATCCAGAAGGATGAAGCCGGTGATAATAGGAACAGAGGGGAACAGCAGAAGAAAAGCAAGACAGGGAGAAGAAGAATACCGTAGGGACTGTGAGCTGACCTGTACCTTTCATGTCCCCGCAAGAGGATAGATTCGTTGGGATCGACTGAACAACCTCAGGCAGAAGATATCTACATGTTGACCTTGACTTTCGCTGTTGCAGGATCAGAGGCATTCTCACATGCAGGCAGTGAGCAATCCAAGTTTGGCACACAAGGCTGAGCTGTCCATCAGTTGGTCCAAGGTGTGCGATTATTCGGACAGCCGGGAAGATCGGTACCAGTGTAATAGACACGCGTGCAGTACACAGCCGTGACAACACATCATGGAGACAATATGTCGGTGACCTGAGCTTCACGTCTGGTTCAGGTGTGGCAATGGGCGCGTTGTTCAGCACAAAGGCGTGCTGCTCCAGTTACCTTACCAAGAAGCCATGTATCACACATCAACTTACACATTGTCTGCCTGTCACGTTCGTGCACGACATGATCAACACCATAACGGTTGCCTGGCAATTTCGTCTGATTTGAAGTGCCGATTGGGGCCAGGTGGCGTGCTCCTGCGTCCAATCGAGCTCTGTCAGCCCGCAGTCTTATTGCAGCCTCGGACTCGGAGTGTGGTGGCTGCATGAACAACCAGGTTGTGCGACGAAGACCAGCCTCAGCTAAGGTACGGGACAGTCGGGCTGCCTTTGAAGATCATTGCCTCTTCATGCATCTTTCGGCATCTGTCAACCTGCCGTAAGCCGGCAAGGCATTGATGGCGGTCCGTTACAGACGGTCACAGTGGTTCAAGTCTGAGTGAAGGGTGGTAGAATTGATGTTCATCAACCTGAAGTGTAGGTAAGAGCCAAGACATCGATCAGCACAGACCACCTCGATCCCCCGTCATCACGTGTTGTCACATGCCAATGTCGAACGCGCCAGAATCTGCGTCACCCAAAACATCAACAGCCATCGCCATGACCGAGAACAAACCTCCCACTGAAGCGCAGGCCAGCGCTGCCTCAAATGCCGACCAGCCTGGCCGTCCATACTACGAACAGCTACGCACGACTCTTCGCGGCACGCTCGACAAGAAGCGCAAGCTCGACGAGCAACTAGCCGCGTTGGAAGACCAGATCTTCAAGCTCGAAGGCGCGTACCTGGAAGAGACTAGCAACTCTGGCAACATTGTGCGTGGCTTCGATGGCTGGGTCAAGGGCGTGAGCGTCGGTGGGCGCGCTGGGGATGATAGACGACGCGGAAGAGTGAGAGACGAGGATAGAGTGTTCAGTCACAGCTCTGTTGGATGGATGAAGGTGAGCATGTCGCAGATTGGAGCTAAAGGCTCTGGGAGAAGCACGAATAAATGCTGACGATTCAACGCAGGCGCAAGAAGGTACCGATTCGAATACACCATCGCATGCAGCTACACCTACAGGCTCGGTGCCTGCCTCATTGTCGCGCGCAGAAAGTACTTCCGGTGCTACCGGGAAAACAGGAAACAAGAAGAAGAGGGCTACGGACAAGGACGACGATGATGAAAAGGCGCCGAAGCGTGGCAAGATCACATATTCGAGGGACTAAAAGGCCGGTACTTTCTTGGAAAGCGTTTGAGCATGGTGTTAGGCGTTATGGATGGGTAGATACCACGGACCAGGGTCCATACATTTGCGAATTTGAAGATGCTGCTACTGCGCTGTGAGCAAATACGCGTTGATATGATGTGATTTCTTCTTGGTTTAAGATTGAAAGCGACTTGGACGGCTTGTGATATGATTTGAAAGAGAAGATGATGTACATGAAGGAAGCAGAGTGCTACGCACGCGGCTCGCCGTTGTGTTCGTGTGCCTTGACAAGTTGATCCATCAACTCGGTCAGTATTCGCGGCATCTCATGCTGAACGCAGGTAAACAAAACGCGAGCCAGCTTATCTCTCAGCGCGCTAACACCAAGATCAGCAGACGGCACGGTAGACCAGATCCCAGATCCAAAGAAAGCGGCTTCCTGTGAGTCTATCTGCTGAAGCGAATGGCCATGTTGAGGCTTCTTGATGACATGCCATCCGAGACCAAGTTTGAGCTCCGCGTCGTCGTTGCGCGCTAGTCGGTGCATACGCAAAGCATCGGCTTTCTCCAAAATGCCTTCGGGTCTCGTAATGACTCCGAGAGTTCGCTTGTGTATGGCCAGCTCAGAGTTGATCATGTCGCGTACAAGCTGGAGTTCGGAGTCCCACATGGCGTTCACGACCGCTAGAATGATGGTGCGAGGCTTGTACAGGTAGAATTGAGCCAATTTTAGTATGGCAGTGACGTCTTGGAGCTTCGCTCTTGCGTCTTCGTCCTGTACAAGGCGGGCAAATCCTGTGATCAAGTAAGCATCTGCATCGTACGAAAGGCATATCAGAGATACACTCACAATCAGAGTCAAAGGTAGTTGCGTAGGACCGGAGATTTCGATCCGCAACGTATCATACCAATATCCGGAGGCCGAGTTCAGCTTGTTGAGATGTCTTTTGGCTTTGTGGAACAGCCTCTCAGTCTCGCTTTGCTAACCACCTGCGACGTATATCTGAACGCCCGAAGGTGGAGAGTGTCTACGATCAATCGCGATGGGTCTGGTCGAATGGAAGCATAGATTCGAGGATTCGCGGCATATCTCATCACCAACTCGGTGGCACAACACTGCATATCCGATGACCTTGGAGGGAAGTGTAGTTGGGTGAGTGCTTCGAGAAGGGAGTCTTTGACACTTGAGTGGTCTCCACATAAGACGATTCGAGGAGTGTCGATGCCAGCACAGATTGAAGTCTGCTGTAGTTTGTCAATCGAGTCAAGGGCTTCGGCTTGTTCCCGGGCTTTAGAGATATCTGACATGTTGTGGTGCAACTTCTGAACAGGTGGAGTGTATATACTAGAAGTGGATGACCCCCAGCACTTAAGAAAAGCTCCAAGGTCTTGTACGCACCTGCCTTGGAACACTGCTTTGCGGCACAGTCGATCCACACAGCCCTCGGGTGTTGCAAGAGTCAACCCCATGCACCAGCATGCTGCATGATCATGACCGAGAGGCCATGATTGCAGGGTTTGATAGTGGTATCTTCAGCTCATGAGATCTGGCGCTTACACCACGGATGTCTCAGAGCTATCAGTCTAGTGGTCATCTCATGGATCTTGACAGTTCGCAACGATAGAGTCAAATATAAATAGGCCGCATAAATCTGCGCTTGAGCGGAAAACGTTCATGGTGCTTGATGTACGTGATTTGACGAGGTGGTTGCGGTGTGAGGGGTATGGTTGGTCGATTGAAGCGACGGCCAACCAAAGAGACCTGAGATCAACGTTAATCACTACACAGTAGCCGGTTGGTGGCCTTGAAACTCTGTGATCGCTGCTCATATCTGCCTATAACCAATCTACTAATTGAAAACAACCGCATTCATACATAAAAAAGCAATCACTCCGGTTGGGAGAAGAGAGCAGCTGAAGACTTCTTCTTTCTCGAGGCAGATTTGTAGCCTGAGGGCCAAGCGGCCTTGTTATTGTTTTGTCCTGGACTGCCATTGCTCATGCTTGAGAGCGGAGTGTTGGTACTGCCGTTAGATTTCGCGCTCCGGAACCCAGCACTCGAGTTTGAACCTGGTGATAGTGGGGATTGCTCTTCCTGGCCTCTGGATCGTGGAGGCTTGGCCGTGGTGGGAGAATCTGGGCCGCTCACATCGTCGAGGAACTGCGTTTCCTCGGTGTACCGCTTCGAAAGTACTTCAGGGGTTCTCGAATGCACATCGCTATCTTCGTCGTCGGATGTGTCCGGACCTGTGACGCCTGCGTATGAAGGGCCGTTGGACTGCGCTGGCATGCTCTTTCGAGGAGTTGACTGGCTTATGCCTTTGTACTGCCGACAGGTTGTGACAACTGCCTCGAGGGCAGCTATTCTGTGAACAGCTTTGTTTCGCTGCTCCTTGACTTCCGCAGACTCGCCAGCCACCGACTCAAGCTCCTCGTCTGTGAGATTGGATGGTTCGCAGTTTGCCAACATCAGATCTGTGAGATTTCTGAGTAGCACGCGCTCGATAGCCAGTGCGGCAATATTGTCCACAAATGTGTCAAGAGCAATCTTAAAGAACAATTAGTGTTGACTGGTTGTGTGAAAGTCCCTCCAACTTACCTCATAGTAGGCTTCGGCACGATCAAGAACGTGGGCGGCATGCAAATGGTCAACGGTGAAGCGTTTGATCTGCGCGTGGCGCGTCCACGCAGTTCCTGCCTCGTTCGTGTCTGTGTGGGCCGCATTGCTGGCGCCCAGAAGAAGACGAGGCATGCTTACATACTCTGGGTGGGCAGTCATCGGATGACACTGTGTGAAAGGCCACAGAAGTTCGTCGAGCTTCTCGATCAAAGAAGCTCTCCTTTGCTCCAGTGACGGCCTAATGTACTCCTCCAACAGTCTCGAGCTTGTGTACTTGCCAGCGACATGGAGTATCGCTTCGCTCATGAAGGTGAGGGTGTCGTCGTAACACTGTTCGACATGTGCTGTTGCTAGACTATGCCAGCGTATTGATTGCGAGCGAAACACTGCCTGAATGTCGCGATAGTTCGGAAGGTCAGGTAGATTTTTGCCTCGATTCTGAGTCATGGCTGCGGACAAAGAATCGCAGTAAGAGTCGACAGTAATGCTGTAGGGACCTTCGTCTGGTCGGGTTGAGTAGTATGGAGGGTGAAATACCGGTACGGCTGGCTTGAACGCCGCAACTTTCGACGTGTGCTCGAAGTCCGCCACATCTCGCATCACTACGAAGGTCTTGCCAGTACTCCGGATGGAGCGATTGAAATGATCGCTTCGCATGGTGATTAGGTTGCGGAGCTTCGTAAAGTCACCCTTGCCAAAAAAGGCAGAGATATTCGGGTCGTCATAGATCCCGTCCGATGCAGCAGACGTGATCTGGTACATGCTACGCTTGATCTCTCCGAGGTACCAAAGGCAATCCTTCGCATTTTTGCGTACGCGTCCAAGTTGCTCGATGCTACGCCGAGTCATTGCAAGCTGATCACTCATCTCGTTGATTAGGTGCGGCAGGTCACGTTTGATGGATTCGAAGAGGCGTTGGCAGAGCTTTTCTCGCAAATTATCAATTCCAAGATCCTTCGCTGGAAGTTGGGACCAGACGCTCGAGGTGAAGAATTTGTGCTCTTCATGGTCTCTGTGCTTTGGGGAAAGGTCTGCTTTTTCGTGCGAGAGATTTCGGACCACGTGCCATCCAAGGCCGAGTTGAAGATCCTGGTTGCAGGCTAATTCGATCATCTTCAGGGAGTCATCATTGCTGAGCACGCCGTCCGGCTTGGTGATAACTCCCATCATGCGCTGGGCAACCTCTGGGTTCCGCATGAGATCTCCAATAGATTGCACCTGGAAATCTGAAGTGGCGCTGACGACAGCGAGCACAATTGTTCGAGGCTTTTGCAAGTAAGATCTCGTCAAATCGTGGATAGAACCCACGGCTCCAGGACTCTGTCTACCAGTGGTAGTTCTGATCAGCCCAGGCAAGTCCTATGACACAATCAATCAGCTTCAGCAGAATATCACAATCTGCAACACACGAACATACAATGAGTGTCAAATGTGGTTGTGTCGGGCCCGATACTTCGATACGTAAGGTGTCATAGCGGAATCCCGGACCTCGGTCGACTTCCTCGAGGTGAACAGAAGCAGCACTGTAGAGATGGGTAAACTCGTTGCGATCCAGCTTCTTCGGTCGGAACTGGAACTCTGAGATCAAGCTTCTCTGCTTCGCTGTTCTGCGTTGAGACGGCAATATGCTTGCGAAGACAGCAACAGTTGGTGCACGCCGCAAGACCAGCTCCGTGGCAACTGTCCAGCGGAAAATCCAAGTCAGTAGACAGTCTTCACGCATCGCTTCGAACCAGATCCAACGGACGTACACATGGTCACCGCACCAGAGCCTACTGGGAATGGTACTTGGGCGATGGCTTCAAGCAGCGAGCTCTTGCCACTTGACTGGTCTCCGCAGACAACGATCTGAGGAATACCAATCTCTGCTTCGATATTCTCACGGCGAAGCTGGTCAATTGCATCAAGCAGGCCAGCCTGCTCCTGGCTTTGCAACTGAGACACGGTGCTACCACCGATGGGAAGCGACCCTTCTTCGGCCTATGAGCTGTCAGTTGGTGTATTGCAATGTGAATTCGGATGGCTTGCCATCATGAAACGGTCTTGTGCTGAATGCAACGTCAGTCTTTGAAACGAGTCTAATAAGTACTGGAAAGCTTGATGATACAAGAAAATACAGCGAGTTCGAAGGCCACAGTACGAGCTCTTATAACGCCAACCTAGCTGAGAAACACGCACCGGGGCGCAGTCCATTCAAGCGAATGACCCATTATCCGAGATGTCTATTTCCAGTACATGCGAACGCCGCACTTCTGCATTGCAGATCAAGTTCATCAAACACAGCCATATCGAAGCGATAGGTGCGGGGATGTGTGATCAAGCTCGCATACATAAACATGCGAGCACATAATTCTGGGCGTGGGAGCCGGCGTTTCATCTCATCGCCTCGAAGAAGCACTTAACCCTATGCGATTGTGATACTGCAAGTAGTCATAGGATGTCTCTTGCCCTACACCAAAGAGAAAACTCTGGGATTCAAATCGTGGAGGCTAGAGATTACGAGGCTGCGAGCTGAAGCTCTCCTGTATGCTGCGTTGACAGCGGCTAGTGCTACATCCTGGTCTCGGTTACTGGCAAATAGGCTCGGCGAGAGATGGTACGAGGGCAGCAGAAGACGGAGCGAAGACATTTTCTAGCATTTTCTTAAGTAGGCACCATTCTGAGCGTCTCTGAGGAGTAACAATGAGCATGTACTGTCTATACAGAATGGAGGTTGTGTTACAAGTGCGGTCTGTTCAGACAACGACTTCAAGTGGGTCCATCGGCCCGGCGATTGAAATGCGCCACCTCTTGCGCCATCGAATTGACGATGTTCGAATACTGAACATCGACCGCACAACCTAGCCATCGATACATCTTGATAAAAACACATCGTGCAAAAATGTCCACACAAGAACCCGAAGACCTCTGGCTCTTCGGCTACGGGTACTAACTCCACAACCCAATCGAAAAACACCGTGGCTGACCTGTGCCTCCAGCTCGCTGATATGGAAACCGCCGCCACACTACGGTAACCGATATATGATACTCGCAGCAACATTGCTATGATAATATGAATAACTCACGCAATCTGCGACCAGATCTCCGGGTCCCAGGCTATATTGAGAACTACGTCCGTCGCTTCTGGCAGGTATGCAGCCACACGACATGAAACACATGCGCAGATGGGGCAGAATGCTGAAAGAAGTGGCGGCAATTAGGCTAGGTCGGTCTTGTCCATCAATCAGTACTACAAGTTTTCCAAGACGAGTCATACTGATACCGACACAGCCAAGATCACCGCGGCACACCAGAAGACCCCGGCCGCGTCGTGACGCTCATAGACCGCCAGCTTTGGGAAACGCTTACAGACCATGTACGCCACCACTCCTATCAAAGCAAACCCACCAAGCGCACCACTCCATCCAGGAGATCGTAGTTCTGACTAGGTTACAACCAAAATAGCACGCCACCGCCCCACCCCGAGTCTGGGGCGCAGCCTACCGCATCCCCTCCCGCCACGTCGCCGAAGTGAAAGAATACCTCGACATCCGCGAGATCAACGGCTACAGCATCCAATACACGCCCTTCAACACGCACCGCGATCCCAACCCCAAACAAGACATGAGCGCGACCTTCCAGACCATCACGCCCGCTCCAGACGCCGAACTAACCAACATCCCGCACCCTATCAAATGCCTCGTATATATCGGTTTGCCCGATAACCCGCAGTTCCTAGGCCCTCAGGATCCGCAGGCGCTGGCGGAGAAGATTGTGCAGAGCCGTGGGCCTAGTGGGGAGAATAGGGATTATTTGTATCAGCTTGAGGAGGCGTTGAGGAGTTTGAGCGAGGAGAGTGCGGACGAGCATGTTTTTGATTTGGCGAGGAGGTGTAGGGAGGTTGAAGCCAAGGGGTCGAAGTGATAGACTGAGTGCTGATTGGAAGAATATAGATGGTTTACATAGATGACATTGGAGATTTTTTTCCAACTGCGAGGAAATGTGTGAGGGAAGAAAAGCGCTATGATTTCTTTCGTCATGGATATCGTGTCATTAAACCGAAAGTTGGGGCGCCTCGAAAATGCTATCCACCCGATATACCTAACCTATGCCTGCTTGAACGCTTGTAACAAAATGGTGAAATGACAGTGCTAGCACAACAAAATATGGGGAAGCAACAAGAGAAGCTCAACGACCACCTTTGGGAGACTGGTTCCAAAGC
>Ga0265797_10003071_pt1 | contig 27161 bp, 22 predicted proteins | sample P2T30metagenome_FD_192433 | JGI IMG/M metagenome (GOLD analysis project Ga0265797, IMG submission 192433) | Plant litter microbial communities from East Loma Ridge, Irvine, California - P2 T30 | ecosystem: Environmental > Terrestrial > Plant litter > Unclassified | place: USA: California... | reverse complement strand
GTTGCCTTTCTTTGTATATGTGGCCTTCTTGGCTGTGACCTTGCGTTTTGGTGGCATCTTGGTGTACTTAAGAAGAAAAGACTTGGAACGAAGACGAGATGTATGCGACCGGTACAGTGAGGTCGTGAGTGTTGTTTGTTTGATCAACCAAGTCGGATAATCGTGTAGGCAGGTTGTGTAGCAGACGGAAGCGATGCAGGTGCAGATGTAGTGCAATGTGCAAATGGCGGGAGGAGTTTGTGATGAGCTAGAAGAGAGATCATTGTGGGAAGAGCGAGGATTGAGATCTAGTCGGAAAATGGCGACAATAGCAAGATTCCGCGTATTGTCATCCGGTGCACGGCCGGATGATATGAGGTTGAAAGAAGTGCATACATACAATAAAGAGGCAAGCAAGCAAGCACGTGGTAGAATGTCCAAGTAATGACGGATATAGAGATATGGACAACCGTTGGAACGAAGCTCAGAGCGCGTGGAAGTCTTCCAAGTTGTTTCGCTTCGCGTCGCCCGAGAAAACATTCAAAGCTCCCGTCCATCGACCATTCACCCAAAGGTCTGATTCGCTGCCACGACCTCACCCACTCGCCACGACCTCCACTGTCACTCCGGCTCCTCCATACGCACGACACTCGCAGGGGTAAACCTACCATCACATACGGATCCCAAATGAGATGAGCCGCGCTCTGCAGACACAATGAACGGTACTCCGCGCATGTCGAGCGCATTCCCTTCGACGCCCCAAACACACAGGCGACCTCCTCCTCAGTATGGAGCATCAGCCAATACGCTCCGCCGGAGCATGAACCGCTCCACCATGGATCCGCTCAAGCAACAGTCGACTGCACAATACAGCGTAGAGAGCGGGCCTCTCATCCCTACAGACTGGATCGACGCTCCATCACAACGCTTTTATGCATTCGCCTTGTATCTGGCGCTCATGTCATGGCGCATATACGACTGGAACACCCTGCAAGACTCGGAAGAGCAAAGTCTATGGCTGTTTATGAAGTGGCTGTTCATCGACGGGACCTTCATGTTTGGTCTGCCTTCTTTGCGGATACCCTGGCTGGAGTGGGAGCCACAGACCATGCTTGGACTTTTCCTGGTGCATGCAATCATGGACGGCATGCTCATGTTCCAAGTAGGCTTGCCTATCGGAGCCGCCTTCGCGGCTGTCGGTAGGAGCTTTTGGGGCGCATACGAGATGGCTGTGAACGAACACAACGTCAACCCACAATCTGTCATGCACAACGAATCCCTCATTCTCGGCCGTCAGACCATCCATATCCTACCGGAAGGATCGGCAATTCTCAATGTTGATAGAGAGGCTTTCTGCATCGACGGCGTAACGACCGAGGCTAGGCTACCCATCACCATCAATGCCACCAGTCCAATCTCCATCGATCTCCTGCGAATTGACCTCGACACTCAGGCCAACGAGACTATCCATCTCTCGAAATCGCAGATCAAAACAATGCACAAGGAAGCGTCCCGCATGATTTCATACAGCGAGAAGCCAAATGAGCCCAAAACTCTTTACCACACTGTCAAAAAGCCTGGATTGTACGTCTTGCAAAGGGTCGTCGATGAGACCAACCTCGAAGTCTCCCGGAAAAGACTTGCGCATACGGTGGTCGTGACATGTCCCAAAGCCAGTGTCAAGCAATCCTTCTCCAACAAGTGCAAGGGCGAACTCTCCGACGTGGAAATGGAAGTGACTGGAACCCCGCCACTGCGTGTCAAGTATCACAAAATGATCAACAAGAAGCTGATCGAGGAGTCGAACTTTGAGAGCATTCAGCCTGATGAATTCGCTTCGCCGCTTTCAAAGCAGGACTCCAGCGCCCTTGTTGTACCCACTCGCGTAGATGCAGAGTGGGCTAGAACAAGACTCGTCTCGGTCCCTCTAGGTGAACACCTTGCGACTGCTGGCGACTGGGTTTACTCCATCGATGAGGTGCAGGATGGCTTCGGCAACACCGTTGTATACTCCGAGCACGACCAGGAGGAACAGGAACGCAGTCGGTCGAAGAAAGCAGTCCAGCTGCATCACACGATCACTGTTCATGAGCGTCCCAGCGTCAATCTGAAAGACTGTACGCCCCAGATGCCACTTAAAATCGCCAAGGGCAAGAGCAGAGACCTCCCAGTTCAGTATGGCTCAACAGGAAGGCCGATCGCAGACGCAGCATTCCAATTGGAGTACGTGTTCACTCCGAACTCTGCGTTGTCTCCAAGGGGCGAGCATGGTCCCAATCCACAAAGGCAATTCTTTACAGCCAAGACCCCCGTACAACGGCCTTCGATTCGCGAGGCAGGACTGTACACCTTGACTGGTGTATCTACTGAGTTCTGCGCGGGCGAAGTCATGGAACCCGCTTCTTGTGTGCTGCAGAACCCACCGGAGCCCGAGCTTACCATCAAACACGACGAGATTTTCGACAAGTGTGCTGGCAGCCCAATTGGACTGCGGGTGACCCTTCATCTCGTCGGCACAGCGCCTTTTAACATCAAATACAAGGTCTCGAAGAAGGGCGACCGAATCCACAGCACAGAACTGGTGAAGGTCTCAGCGCATCGCGGCCAGGTCGAGCTCACTCCCCCGACTGAAGGCCATTACATCTACGAATTCATTGAGATCAGTGACGCGGTGTACACTGAGCGGCCGCTGAAGCACGCGGAACTGAGATTGGAGCAAGACGTCAAACCATCCGCGTCAGCCAGTTTCGTTGATTTCAAACCCAAGCACGCTTACTGCATCAACGAACAAGTTGATTTCCACGTATTCTTGGGCGGCGAAAAACCTTTCACCTTGGATTACGAGATCTTGCATGCTGGAAAGCGCGAGAAACACCAGCTCAAGGACGTCGAGGGCGGCAGGAAAACGTTTACTACGCGTAACCTCCACGAGGGTGGCGAGTACACAGTGGCGCTGACTAGTGTTACTGATCGCCTGGGCTGCAAGGAATTCTTGAAGGATGAGAGGCGTATCAGTGTTCGTCCCCAGATGCCCAAGGTTGCGTTTAGCACGATCGACGGAGGCCGTAGCGTCCGAATGCTGGAAGATAAGAAGACCGCATTGCCGCTCAGACTCTTGGCTGGAGAGGGCCCCTGGACCGTACACTACACCGACCCTGCGGGTAGACCTCACCAGATGACGGCGTACAAGCCCAACGACAAAATCGAAGTTTCCGTTGCTGGCACGTACGAGCTCACTGGACTTGAAGACTCGAGTTGCCCAGGACAGGTGGACGAGACTGCAAACAAGTTTGACGTCAGCCTGATTCCTCGTCCAGAAATGCATCTTAAACAACAGGACAAGAACGACCTAGTCGGTACAGTCTTTAAGCCCGCAATTTGTGAGGGTGACGAAGACGCGGTGGAGGTTCACTTCGTGGGACGACCTCCGTTCACAGCGCAATACGTCCAAAAAGTCAAGCTTCTTTCCGGAACGATGGCCCCGAAGAAGAAGGAGCTTCGCGCGGCTCTCAGCAATGCTCCGCTACGCATGGAAACCTCTCAAGCCGGTACTTACGAATACAATTTCGACAAGGTCTCAGACTCGAATTACGAGAACTCTCCAGGATTTCCTCTCAAGGTCAAACAGATAGTCAACCAACGGCCGACCGCAGCTTTCGACAAACCCGCAAAGACCTACAGCTTCTGCAACGCCGATGCCGAAGGTGAAGAAGAAATACCTGTCACCTTCACTGGTCAGACGCCGTTTACTCTCGAGATCGAACTCAAGCAAATCGGAAGCATGAGGCCCGAGACGGTCCTGATTAAGGACATAAAGACCAAATCGTTCAACATCAAGATCCCTCGCAAGAACCTCCTCGTCGGAAAATCCTCCGTCTCACTCCGCCGCGTGACCGATGGCAACTCCTGCAGCCGTACCCTCGACAGCAGTACACCGCGCGTCCAGATCTCCGTCCACTCCGCCCCTGACATCACCCCTCTCGAGAGCGCCACGGATAACTGCGTCGGCGACCGTCTGAACTTTGCCCTCTCCGGCGTCGCGCCCTTCACCGTCTTCTACACCTTTGAAGGCGTCGAGCGCAAAGCCACCTCGCCGTCCACCACTTTCCGCCGCCTCGCCGAGAAGCCAGGCCTCTTCACCATCACGGGCGTGCAAGACAGCGCTTCTAACTGCCGCTCCGCCACCAAGATCGAAAAGCGCATCCACGGCATGCCGTCTGTGCGCGTCAGCGATGGCAAGGACTCGTACGTCGACATCCACGAGGGCAGCGAGGCGGAGATTCTGTTCGAGTTCGGCGGCACGCCGCCTTTCGAGTTCACCTATACGCGCTCGGTCAATTCTGACAGGAAGGGCAATCACAAGCCGGGCCATGTTTTGGACATGCGCAGCGAGGTCAGCTACGAGCACAGCATGCGCATCGCCGCTCACGAGGAGGGCACGTATGAGGTTGCCGCTATCAAGGATCGCTATTGCGCTTACTCGAAACCGGGTGTCAAGGTTGGCGAGAAGGCTGGGCAGAAGAAGTTGGGGTATTACTGAGTTGGATGTACAGCTTTTGGGTTGAGGGCGGAAGGTGGATGTGAAGCTTGTTGCTTTCTTTGCTTTTGGTGATAGCGTGGCGTTATGGTGTTGGTCTTCTCGGGCGAGGTGAGGGGGTGGACTCGAAGCTGCTGTTTTGCTTATGTGTAAGCAGGCTGTTGTGGCTGTTCGATAATTTAGGTCGTCTCGATGGTTCTGATGGTACAGCATTGTGTATCAAGTCCTTCGATGTTCAACGTCTATACTCTACACAAACCACCGTCACTTCTGGTCCATCCGTATAACTTGTCAGCAGCAGTCCTTTTCTTCCATCGTTCGGATACTTGATGCCAAGAAAATCGGGTTTGAAGCATCTTCACGAATACACCTCAATGAGCGGTGGTGACACGGACAGCATTGTGGTGAGTGATTTGGGATGATCTGACCGTGCTGGATCAATATTCGAAGCTGTATCTAAACAACGCCCAGTCCATTACCTCCAACGCCGGCTTCTTCTAATTATCGACCTTTGCTACGCTACGTCCTATGTATATGTGGGAATGAATCAACGCGTAAATCCGCCCGCCTCGTGAATCGCATTCGTCGCTTCGAGCTCATGCGGGCGACCTTGACCGCTGGGTGCTTCAGCATAAGCCTTGGAGGGAAAGCCACACTGTCCGCACCCCACCTCGGATACTCCGACAGCGGCCCTTTTGTGGTCGTGGTGTGAAATATGCTCTTCTTTGCACGTGTGACTGACATGGGCGTTTGGCGACCCAGGGAACTGTCGCGTTCGCTGCCTTCGACGCCGGCGGAGCATGCAGAATGCTGTTATGCTAAGAATGCTGAACAGAATGAATGTTCCTAGGCCGGCCCCTACACCGATTGCGGTGACGTTGACTGTTGAGGTTGCTGGTTGCTCGGCTGCAGTTGCACTTTCGACGGCTTCGGATTCCATGTTTGTCGTTGACGGCGATGTAGTCGCGAATACGTCGTTTGTTGTCGATGTTTCGCTGGCCTTGTCGTCTGAGCTACCAATGTCTGATACATTCGAGGTCTTCGGTTGCATTGATAGAGTTGTAGAGGTCCGCTGTTGTGTCGTTGACGTTGAGCTTAAAGTCGACGAAGATGTAGTCTTGGAGTTTGCCTTGATCCAAAAGTAGCCGCTGAGGAACCCTCCGTCTTGCCGCTCGACCTCGGTACCTAAAGCATCTACCGCGCGGATCGCAAAGGGTCGGCTGTTGTTGCCATGGTCGTCGACTGTCCATTGGAAGGAAGTCTCCGATGTTCCGCCTGGGACATGATCATCAGATTAGTCGGAGTAGAAACGACAGGTCGTACTCACTCGTGAGACTCCAAGGCGAATCGAAGTCTTCGTCAAAGATCAAATAGATGTTGACAGCTCTGAAGGAGGTTTCCCACGACACAATCATGGTCGAACCGGCTGTGAAGACTTGTGCGATAGAGTTGTTCGGGCTGGTGAACCGGCCGTCGGAGTAGTCATGTGGAGGGGGCAAACTTGTTGTCGTCTGTGCAGCAACATGCAAGCACCAGAAGATCTGTGTGAGCGTCCAGAAGGTGAAGACACTCGAGGCCATGATTTGTGTGGGCGGTCGTTCACTCCGCGAGAGGAGACGTTGTCAGGACAAAAAAGGGACGCACAGCATGCGGAAGGGGAGAAGTGGTGACCACAGACAATCACTTTGAGTCTGCCTTGCGACCAAGGGACATACATGTTTCGAGCGGCGAGGCGGCTCTATACTAGGTACCTGTCACCTACCTGCCAATCTGCCATGCTCGCCATTGTGTTCGCGCCTATGAAGCGATCAGTCCTGCCGCTCAGCTATACTGTGCCGTGATCTTGCAGGTGCCGTAATTTTGCAGCTGCGAGATGTTTGCTTTGGAAACATGTCATGTACTCGTTTGAGTGAGGCGACCTGCGAATGGGAGGAGTTACGTTAAGCGCTGGATGTTATATTTGCCACGCGGTTGAAGCTCGGCGGCAAAACAGACCCGCGCAAGGCTTGGCTCCTCAGAATCTCTTAACCGAACCCCAGCGAGACCAGAGTGGCACGCCCTCTTCTAAGCGCCGACGGGTTGCTAAACTGGTGGTGCATGTTCGCTTACCAGCTCTTCGAAATGAGTATCTACCTTGCCATGTCGACGTGTGTCGCAGCCGATGTGGCCGACAACATCTCCATCAACACTTCTAGTCACTCGTGCTCTCGTACAAGCCCGACGGCCTCTGCTATCACTGCTCGATCATGCTACTGAGAAGATGGAGCCACAAGGCTATCGGAGCATGTGCAGCAACTCTCCTCCTGTCAACAACTTATCTCGCGGCTCGATGGAATTTAGCAGTCAACCACGCCCGGATATCCGGTGTTGCTAACCGCGACTCTGCATTTGAGACTCCGCTTCCATGCAGAGAATTGCCCGGAGCAAACGACACTGTCATCGTGTTGAAGACTGGATCTACGGAATTGCAAGACAAATTGCCAGTCCATCTCAAAACAACCTTAAAATGCTTTCCGAACTATCTACTTTTCTCCGACTTTGCTGAACGGTATCAGAGCGAGTACATCATCGACGCACTCGAAGAGGTCGATCCGACAATCAAGGCCGCGCACCAGGACTTCGCCCTATACAGACAGCTGCAACAGTCTGGCCGAACATCGCTTGACCCTGCCCTCTTGAGTGGGCCCGTGAAGCTGCCGCAACAAGGTACTTCCGGAAATCTTGCCAATCCAGGGTGGAAGCTCGACAAATGGAAATTTTTACCTATGGCACGCCGAACTTTAGAGGAACACCCCGACAAGCAGTGGTACATCTTCACGGAGACCGACACGTACCTGTTCTGGGGCACACTGCTCGCCTATCTAGCAGCTCTGGATTCATCGAAACCATACTATCTTGGTCAACAAAGTGAGATTGGCGATGTACTTTTCGCTCATGGCGGTAGTGGCTTTATAGCATCCCGTTCTGCGCTCACTATGGCTGTCACGCAATACGCCGAAAACAAGGCAGAGTGGGAAGATTTTACCGCGAGCCATTGGGCAGGCGACTGCGTACTGGGGAAGGCGATGAAAGATAGTGGTACCTCACTCACTTGGGCGTGGCCCATCTGGCAAGGCGACGAGATTGGGAATATGGATTATGGCCGCGTCGACTATGGCCACAGCTTGTGGTGTTCCCCAACTGTCTCTTATCACCATCTGAGCCCGTCGGCAGTGGAGGATCTGTGGAACTTCGAGCAAGACTGGATCGCACAGAATCGAGACAACAACTCTTTAGTCTTGCGCCACCGCGACGTCTACGCTCAATTCATCCTACCACGCACACGGGAACCAAAGCTAGACTGGGACAATCACGCCGATCAAGACAGAGGACCAGCGTCATCCCTCGACGAATGCCGTGTCGTTTGCGAAGACGACGTCTCATGCCTGCAGTATTCCCTTGATTATCGAAATAGCAGATGCTTGACCACCTCCCGTCCCAATCTCGGCGAAGCTTCATCCGGTGTCCAATCCGGGTGGCTTCTTGAGCGCATGCAAGATTTTCACGACAAGGCACAGTCGTGCGGACGGGATGAGTGGATCACGTAGCAAAATGGTCGACACGACGTGTAATGGATACTTCTCAGATGTGCCGATTGTATGCCCTAGACTTATGCTTGTTTCCACAAAGCGCAGGTCGACACGCCTCGCGTCAAAGACTCAAAGTCGTTATTTGCCGTGAGCAAAAGTCGAGGAATTAACCTTTCGAATGGGACAGCCACGCGCATGGCCCAGTTTTCAGAACACAGCAGCAAAGAGCTAGAGTAGAAAAGCGCATTTACCTGTAAGTCGCTGTGTGATCCCCGAGACGACCTGATGGTTTGTAAGGTCGGAGGGTTGTGCAGCGCACGGCCTTGTTGTTGGGCTTGCACAATTATTGATCGATGATTAGTGATCGGCTGTCTGCAAACATTGGTCGAGACATTGGCTGATGAATCAGAACCTTAACTCAAAGCTCTAGCCTCCAAGCTTCGAGCTCCATCCCACCCGCCACCGTTAAAGACTTGTATAACGCGAAGAACCATACATTGATTGATCAGTCCCCGGGTACCGCTTCGTTCTCGACTCCTTCACAGACGACACGCACACCATCTCAATTGTTCATTAACAACCCCCGCAATGGCCGCATCAATCCCACCAGCCATGAAGGCATTCGCAACTCACCAAAGATCGATCCTTGGGACTGCCTGGCGGCTTGCCTCGAAATTCAACATCGGACATGAAGCATCGGTTCATGATATTCCTGTACCGGTATTGAGCGCCGGCGAGGTACTTGTCAAGGTCAGCTGCGTTGCACAAAATGTAGGCCTTCAAGATTACCAAATTGCGTCTACACACATCTAACACGTCCGTAGCCGACTGACTACAAACACATTGATATGCTGGGGCAGCCTGGCAGTATCATGGGATGCGATTATGCCGGCACTATTGCATCCGTTGGAGCCCAGGCCAAAGGCGACTGGCGCGTTGGTGACCGCGTCGCCGGTGTGGTTCACGGCGGTATCTATCCTGACAGAGGTTCGTATGCTGAGTACCTCAAGATCGACGGCGACCTTGCCTGGAAAATCCCCGAGAGCGTTTCTGACGCCGAAGCGGCGACATACGGAGTCTCTGCCACCACTGCAATGCAAGCATTGAACCTCGTTCTCGGGCTCCCTTGGCCAGGCAACGAAGCGTCGGCTTCTGCTGATGGCAAGGCTATTCTGATCTACAGTGGAGCAACTTCAGCATCTTTGTTCGCCATCCAAATGGCTAAACTCGCTGGCTACCACGTCGTCACAACCTGTTCTCCGCGCTCAAACGACCTCGTGAAAGACTATGGCGCAGACGCAGTGTACGATTACAGAGACTCCAAATCGCTGGCAGCTATCATTGCCGCCTACCCCAAGCTTAGCTTGGTTCTGGATGGATTCTCTGAAGGCGAGTCCACCAAGTTCTGCTGCGAAGCCGTCGCCCCGAACCACGGCACCGTCGTATCTCTCGATCCGATGGCCAAGTCGAGCGTCAAGGGCGTTACCCTCAAACCAATCCTCATGTACACTCTGTTTGGGCGTGCCTTCGGACTGCTGCAACCTGTGGGGCCGAAATTCCCCGTGAAGCCGGATGATCGTGTTGGTTTGGCCAAGTTCTATGCGATGTTGCCTGATTTGGTGAGGAATGGATCGCTCAGGGCGCCTCCGATTCAAGAGCAAGGGAGTGGGTTCGATAAGCTTGCTCCGGGGCTTGATCTGCTCAGGCAAGGGAAAGTCTCGGGACGCAAGCTCGTTGTACATTTGCCTTGATGGTTTGGTCTTGGAACATCTGTTAGAGATGAACGGCGGTGTTGGTTGACTTGTGGTTCCCCAATTGTAATTTTATCATACATGTCTTGTAATTCCCGACGCGTTCCCTTAAAAGTCACATGTTGCGAGCACTGAGTCTTGCTTGTCGATCGAAGATAGACTGGATCGTAACCCTTGGCTATATGTGTCGAAAGCTATGCCGTACTGTATCACCCCAAGTTCGGTCCATTCGACAAGGCAACACATGTCATGGCAGTACCCGACAATTGACCTTGTGTGTAAGAGATGACCCTCGACCGGTCAGCCTGCAGCGTAATATTCGCCAAAAAAGAACGGAGCCTGGAAGGCGGCTAGTTCCATGACGGGGTGTTGGTTCATCCGTACACCGACCGATGATTAGTGAACAACCGACAAGACACTTAGGGCAGGAAAAGCTCATGCCTCTCTGTCGCTATTTTATACCAACAATGCGATTTATACAGCTTCGAGAAGTGGTACGTGATACTGAGCACTTAGAGGTAATCCCGCCGTAGTGGCACTGAATACTCATCATTTGCCTTCGGCATCTCATGCCATGTCGCTGATAAATCTACACGCCTTTCACTACGAAAATGCATATATAACATATTCAGCGTTCTCGCAGAGGGTTTTCACAGAACATCACAACAAATCCCTCGAGCGATAACACCCATTTTAGCCTCCAATATGTCAAAGTCAACAATTCTCATCACCGGAGCTACGGGCTTCATCGGCGCCCAGATCACGGCATTCGCGCTACGCGCCGGCTTTAATGTCAGACTGAGCGTGCGACGCGAGGCACAGATTGACTCCCTTCGACAAGTCTTCAACAAATTCACTGATCGCGTGGATTTCGTTGTTGTCCCCGATATCACGAAGACGGGCGCCTTCGACACGGCACTACAGGGCACCGATCATGTCATCCACGTGGCTTCGCCTCTCGCAAAGCCAGGTGAGGACCTTTTGACTCCAGCAGTCAAGGGTACAAGTTCAGTGCTGGAATCTGCCTTGAAGGTTCCTTCGATCAAGAAAGTCGTGATCACCGCATCAGTCGCATCCCTCATCCCTCTTGGAAAAGGCGGCAATGGCACTGTCGTTAAAGGTAAGAATTTCCACATCACATCGTTCTGAACGAAACAGCCACTGATCGTCTGCCGCAGAGGACATCGCCAAAGAGGAATTGTACTTCGACCAGTCGATCGTCCCAACTCTCGAGCCAATGGGCCAATATCAAGCCAGCAAGCTGGCTTCATACACCGCAACGCTGGACTTCGTCGAGACCAAGAAGCCGCACTTCTCTGTCGTCACCCTCCACCCGGTATACGTCTTCGGCCGCAACCTCTTGCAGACGCGCGCGGATGAGCTCACTGGAACCAACGGCGGGCTGTTCGGCGGGCTCTATTCCGACGAACCCATGTTCAAACACTTCCAGGGCGTCCATGTCGACGATGTTGCCGAGGCCCACATCAGAGCTCTCAGCTTGCCAGATGCGCCCGTTTCTTCTTACCTTTTGGCCGCGAAGGACAGGACTTGGGGGGAAGTGCTTGAGTTCGCGAACAAAAAGTATGCTCAGGCAGGATTCAAGACAGAGGCCAAGCCGGGCGATCACTGGATTATTGAGACTGCTCGTGCCGAGGCGGAGCTTGGGTTCTCGTCGTGGAAGGGGATGGAGGAACAGGTGAGCGATGTGATTGAGCAGCAGTTCGCACTTCGTGGCTCGTAGGCTGGTCAAGCAGGCAGTTGAGATAGCATTTCGACTTGAGGCATTGTAACAATCTGTTGGGCGATCAATCGACGGATACCAAATGGTAGTGTACACGCTGTCGTCTGCTGACGCCGAAAAATCCTCGGGAGTGTTTGCGGCGGAGCTCGGGAGTCCATCAATACAAATCCAGGGTTAGGGTTTGAGCCAGTAAGTAAATCGATTGTTTTCATCAGTTTGTCGACATCCCGATATACATTTGCCGTAAAGAACTCGATAGTCAAGACAATGATCTTTGTTTGCAGAGTTCTTGGGATCGATCCTCCGGATTGAATATTCCTGATCAAGTCAGTCTGGCAACGAACTTAGCGTAAAAGGCTGCTGACGCTTGATGGCTGGTCCAATCTTGAGTCAGTTCGAGTGTCCTGTGACGGAAAAGAACGTAGTCACATATCGGTTTGTTTGGCCACCACCAGATCAGTCTCACTATGAAAACATCAATGATGAAATAATATAGCAGTGCGGCGTTTCCTAGCTTGTTTGAGCTATTCGCCCCGAAATGATAACTGAATGCCAAAAGAACATGTGCATTAAGTTATCTGTGTCTTTGGTCGGCTGGTGATACGCGAGTCTCTGCAGTATGGATAGCCTCTTTACAAGATCCCTACCGCTGCCTTCTTTCTACATGCGAGAAGGTGTTAAGTCAGTGGGGGATCTACGATCGGCCCCGCTCGACTGTGCCTTGCACCTCCCCACGTGCTCTCCACACTGTCGTATTGCTTCTCGGCGTGTTACAGAGCTGCTTGTAAGCGGTCCCTCCCCTTTGCAACCAACAAGTGGAGCGATACGATACCTCATCGTCGGAGGTCGTTATGAAGCCATCCTTTGTGAGACGAGATCTTCCTGGCAATCTATATACCGGCATCGTTGAGCGCCTCCGAGTACAAGGAAGAATCAGCATCCATTCGAGCATGTGATCCCATGTCGTGAGCTCGCATTCGCGAACTTCAGTTGCCATCCTCAAATCATTAGATTGCGTTAGCCGCGTACTAAGCCTCGCTGAGAATGACCTCATGCCACCAAGCCTTTGTCTTGCCCGCATCCTTTGCATCCTTCGCAACTTTCTGTAGAATGAGTGCGATTCCAGCAATCAGAAGACGCATCGCTGCGCGGTCTAAGGTCCGTCAAGGGGATGATCTCCCGGAGGAGTACTAGGTATGCGGTGAAGCTTTCAGTCACGTTGCTTCGCCATCCATACCGGCATGCTTAATGATCCTTCGCTTGCGTGGTGTCGAGAGACTTTCGAATTTCGTGCCGTTGTGGCCGGGCGGGTGTATAAGTAAGGTAGAGACTCACTTGCTCACCTGGGCCAATGAAGGCAAGTTGTCACAGGAGTCTGAAAAGGTGTTTCATTATTGCGCTCATCCAACTGCCGGACTTTTTTGCCATATCATATTGATATTGCTCAAGAGATACTCTCCTAGAGATAGAAGTCGAATCGGTATCTCACGTCCAGTCAAGCGTGCGTCAATGGCGAAAGCTGATTGGAGTCCAGGAAATATCCTGATTGTGGAACCATCACCATGGGCTGCGGCGGCTCCAAGGACGCCCGAGACAACGGCCACCAGTACGCAACGTCAGCGGCCGGCTACAACTCAGGTTATGCACCTCAAAACAACATCAACGGACCGCCATATCAGCAATATCAGCCAGGGTATCAAGGGCAGCCGATGCAGCAAGGGCAGCCAATGCAACCAATGCAGTTGATGCAGCCGATGAAGACAAAGCAGCAGATTCGCAAAGAAATCAAAGATGAAAAGAGAAAGAAGAACCGTAAGATCGCAACGTGGGCTGGAGCCATAGGCGCGATTGCTGGGTGAAAAGGCCGCGCCGCGAATGGGAGGTTGCTTGCGGATATTTGCTAGCTGGATCGGCGACGTGACATGATCTGTGGCAACGAGTTCTTACAGCATTGCTGTCTTCTGATGATTAGCCAGCTAATTTATTAGCAAACCACAAATCACAAACGACCCTTCTTCTCAACAGCACCTTGAGTTTCGATGTTTTCATCGGACTGTGCAATACCTGTCATGGAGTTTGTGGCTTTCGAGCTTCGGAACATCAGAAGGGCAACCGTCTCGCGTAACGCAGAACATCATTCCGGGCGCATGGAAGGCGAGAATTGGCGCCTGTAATATTCACAAATCTTGTGGATTGAGGTTGCGGCTCATTCCACGAACCACCCGCCCTTTGGCTGGCCATGAAGGCCAAGCGTCGGTACTCAACGTCGCCAAAGGTCGAATTTATGTATTCGGAGCGTTGGTGGTCGGGAAATCCAGGTCGCCACGCATCGTTCAGAATGTGCTCACAGGCAGCCAAAATGATGGCACCCAAGAGGCCACTTAAAGAAACTCAATAGAGGACAACCTGAGGCGGTCGCAGATAGTAAACGTGCCAGCCGCCACCGGCAAAGTCGACAGCTGCGTCATACCATTCGGTGTCGATCATCATGGTAGCAATCCTCATCCAACCGACATTCTCTTCCGTGCAACCATCGATTGGATCGTACCTCTCATCGTCATTGTCGGGATATCGGTCCCCAAGAGGTTTCCATCGCGCGTCCACGAAGTTGACAAACCCCTTGCCACAGGGATCGTTCGTGGGTGCTGTCAGCACGCTTTGCAAAGTCTCCTCATCAATCTGTATGAAATAACTGTACCGCGGGATGCCTAAAGTCGGGGTTTCTTGGGCCTGAGTCTGAGCCTGTGCCCGCGGTTGCTCGGTGACGATGGCCTGGGCGGCCCACTGATTGAAGCGCTTACGGAGCTGGGCTCTCGAAGCGCCATCAAGCGCTGCGCGGTCTTCTACAAAAGTCCATTCGAGTTTGTCGGCAACCTCGGGCGCGTCGGACTCTTGCATCTCCTCGTGGGTTCTTCCGAGAACGATTTGCTTGAAGCGGTCCCAGGCCTCGTCGCATTGGTACGTGCAGCGATAGATGACAAAGCCCCATTTGTCGTGCTTCACGTTTTTGAGAGTGTTCAACACAATGCGTTGCGGCGATAGAAGTGATATTTCCGGTAGTGGCGTGGACGCGACATGGCGGCTTTGGGTAAATACGGCGCTCCGTAGGGCCAGCAAAGGACGATATCTAGTGAAAACCAAAGTGGGTGATGGTGATGTCGGTATGAGGCTTCTAGGCAAAGAAGAGTGCAATCTAAAACGCCCGGTTAGGCAGTCTCGAGAGAATTGAGCCATACTCGAGATTGGCGACCCCCGCCCCCTAACCCTTGCTTTTCGTGTGTGCCTTTTGAACCAAAAGTACGGAAAGGGGCAGAAGAATGGAAGATTAGGTAGTAAGGCGAAGGGTTGGCAAGGGACGGCACTGTGGACAACAACCATTCCTTAAAGGAAGCATAGAATATACTGAACGAGGACGCGACAAGAAAGCCTCTGTTCGGCAGAGTGGCAAGTGGAAGGTAGGGAGCGAGGGGAGACAACCGACGCAAGTTCCCCGATTTCTCCTTGCCAAATTTGGCGAACAAGACAAACTTGGCCGAAACCTCCTCTACTAACGCAGCATGTGACCTTCACTCGCCCAGACCCAGAGATGCATCTCTCTCCGTGCCACGAACAGTTCACTCGGCCGCTTTCTTCTTCCATCTGCTCTCATCATCCACTTTACCATCCTCATCTAGCGCAACGCTGCCAGCGTACAGCGTTGTCTCAGAAGATGTGCGAGTGCGACCGTGAGTCTCGACGGGAACGCCTGCCTCCTCCGCCTCTCCCATTTCGGCGCCGACATCTGTCTTTCGGGTGAACCGCCGCGCGCGACAGCACCAAACGCATCCTTGCAAGGAAGAAAGAAGCCATAGTACCATGCTCAGCAGATCGAACGCAACGCCGGCCGTCATCGTATCGAGCGACTCGACTTGATCCTCTTGCGCGAGATTTTGACGCGACAAATATGTCGTCCCGTACACCCCCGCCAGCGCAGCCCACAGTACACACACGACAAAGTCCCACAGCACAAATGGTACGCGCTTGATGGTAAAGAAACAGTGGAAGCCCAAGGTGAGGACGGACAGCAGACCCACAACAAGAGAGTAGATCTCGTTCGTGATCGGCCTGGAGGACGACGATGTGCTGCGATAATGCAGCGAGCTGCCATAGATCCCGATTGCGATGATGGCGCTGCAGAATTGAAGTGTTCGGAGGGTTGCGCGGGCGTAGATGCCGGTTGAACCACCTTCGTGCCAGTACTGCTGTAGAGCCTCTCGCTTAGGATTGGCCATGCTATGGGATTTCGAAGGCATGGTGGGTGTTGATGTTGTTGGCGAGACAATTATCGGGCGAGTCTTGTGATCCTTGTGATCTCGGTATTGGGGCTGTCTCCTGTTTGTCGTAGCGTTGTTGCAGAGTGAGAACAAGGTGAGTCTGCTGATTAGAGGCAAGACTGAAGGGTGATCAAGGCACTTGCAACTGGAAAACACAGCTTGGTAGGAAGACAGAAGGATCTGACATTGATCACCGACAGGGCCCTTGCGGTCTTTTGTACACATTGTGTTGACGCAGATCCAGGTACCATCTTTTGTGCCGGGAGCAGCGCCGTATTCGATACGCTGTCGAAAAGTGGGTCCAAAGGTAACCGTAACCTATACGGCGAATAGCCCTACGCGTGGCTTAGGCGTGACGACGGAGGTTTCTACTGACTCAAAAACCTTTGATGTAGATATCTCCGGGTGAGTTAAAGAATGTGCCGACCAAATCGCCATCATCTACGCAAGTATGTGATGTTCTTAACTCTCCCGCCCAAGCCTCTAATATGTCTTGTTATCCTGCCACTCAAGCAACCCTTGCTCCGCGACCTTCATCGCCTGCGCCGTCCTCCAATCCGCCACCTTCATACCTATCACGAGTGGACACCGACCCCGATGATGACCCCGCAAGAATTGCAGGCCGCGACCCAGATACGCTCGGTGTTGACGTGCGTGATGACGGGCGTGTCGATGTGAACTGTCACGTACCGCTGGGCCGCCGTCTCTCACGACTGCTTGACTCCCAAACGTCCATACCACACCCGGTCAACCTTCCACAGTCTGACCGATCGTCTCCACCACCGCGACTGAACATCGTGATCCAAGTCGCAGGCAGCCGAGGCGATGTACAACCTTTCCTCGCCCTTGGATGCGCTCTGCAGCGCGACCACAATCACCGCGTCCGCATCGCGACTCATCCCGTCTTTGAAGACTTCGTCCGCTCCGCTGGCCTCGAGTTCTATTCCCTGGGTGGAGACCCTACAGAGCTCATGGCGTACATTGTCAAGAATCCCGGCTTGATCCCCAGCTTCGCCAGCGTCAAAGCCGGTGACATCGGTCGAAAACGAGACATGCTCGGTGAGATGCTGGAAGGATGCTGGGAGTCTTGTATCGGACGAGACCAGCGCACCCAGGCGCCTTTCGTCGCAGATGCAATCATCGCAAACCCTCCGAGCATGGGTCATGTACACTGCGCGCAAGCACTGTCAATACCACTGCACATCATGTTCACCATGCCGTGGAGCACTACTCGGTCTTTCTCACACCCTCTGGCAAATCTCAAGGTTTCAGCAGACACCAACGTCCGCGTTGCCAATTCTCTTTCTTTTGGCATCGTTGAGTTCATGATGTGGCAAGGGTATGGTGCTGCGAGAGACTCTGACTGTCCAACATAAATTGCTGACTTGCACCATTTCCAGCACCGGAGACCTCGTGAATCGCTGGCGCACGCGAGTCTTGGATCTCGAGCCGGTTACGGACTCAGACGGTCCCAAACTTCTCGAACGACTGGCAATGCCACATACCTACTGTTGGTCACCAGCTTTAGTACCTCGCCCCGATGATTGGCCTTCACACATAGGTACTAGCACTACATCCACGTGAACGCTCGTGTCAACAAGCTGACTAGACTCGCAGATGTCTGCGGTTTTTTCTTCCGCGAATCTCCCGTCTACGAGCCGCCATCAGATCTCGCGATCTGGCTGGAGAAAGGGAGCACGCCAATTTATGTCGGGTTTGGTAGTATCGTCATCGATGACCCCAAAGCTCTCACAGAGGCAATCTTGCAGGCTGTCGAACTCACAAAGACTCGGGCTTTCATCTCGCGCGGCTGGAGCAAACTTGGAGAAGGTCTCGAGGCGAATGACAACATCTTCTTCCTTGATGACTGTCCACACGAGTGGCTGTTCAGTTGCGTCAGCGCCGTTGTACACCACGGAGGTGCTGGAACCACTGCGTGCGGTTTGCTTAACGGGACGCCAACACTGATCGTCCCATTCTTTGGGGACCAGCCATTCTGGGGACACATGGTCGCGACCGCTGGCGCTGGACCCTTACCCATCCCTTTTGCTTCGTTGAACTCCGAGAATCTCGCTAGAGCCATCTTGCAATGTCTGGAACCGCATACCAAGACAGCCGCCAGATCGCTTGCCGCCAAAATGAGAACGGAATCCGGAGTCGCTGCAGCAGTTCAATCATTTTATAACAATCTCCCGCAAGACACCAACTGCCAGGTTCTCCCAGACCAGCCAGCCGCCTGGACATACAGAAGCCATCACACCGAAATACGGCTGTCCAAGATGGCAGCAGCTGCACTGATCAAGTCAGCCGTCATCAAGCCTTCCACGCTGTCCCGATTCCGAGCGAAACAAATCAGCATTGACACAAAGCGACACGATCCAATCTCAGCAATCCTCTCCGCCTCCTTTGAGACCGCTGGATCGATGGGCCGAGCAGCTGCTAGCATGGTGTCAGAGCCAATGCAGGCCTACAGAACAGCAAAATCGCACGGCTGGGAGACAACAACCCCAAAAGCAGCCACACAATCTCTCTCAGCACCTACCACAGCAAAGTGCAGCACTCCAAGCCTTAGTCTTCCACTCCAACCTCACAGTCGCCCACCCCTACCCTCGCCTCCGCCCCACCACAGCCCAACTCCAGCCCGCCAAATCGCCTACGCCTCCGCGAAAAGTGCCTCCCGCCTCCTCCTCTTCCCCATCAAAGGCCTGATCCTCGACATCCCCCTCGCAGCCGCAGAAGGTATGCGCGCCCTGCCCCTTCTCTACAACGACCGCAGCTTCTCCAAGCGCAAGCCCATCACGGATTGGAGAAGCGGTTCCCAAGTAGGCTTGCAGTCCTTCTGCGACGGTGTACGGCAAGGCACCACCGATATTTTCTCACAGACCTTCGAGCGCAAGAAGAAGGAGGGTGCCAAGGGTGTTGTCAAGGGGTTGGGAATTGGGATGGTGAATTTCGCGGCGAAGACGAGTGCTGGTACGGTCGGGCTGCTTGCATATCCTTGTCAGGGGGCGTGGCGGAGTCTACATGCTGCTGCGCATACGTCGAGAAAAGAGATAGTCGATGAGGCCATATTTGAGGAAGGGGAGTGGATGCTTGAGAAGGAGGATGAGGATGCGAGGCAAGTCGAGCTTGTGAAGGGGTTTCTAGGGGTACGCTCTACCATCTCATGAAGTACACGATTGTGTGTAGGAATTCCTTGTGTTCCTCTGTATTCCTCACAATTCTGTCCGACTTCCGGGCGTGTCCGACTTTACGGTCATTGACGCTACTGTCAGGATAGGAGTACTCAACGTCCTATTGGCTGGGATACGATCTCCTCGGGAACAACAACACTTGAACTTTGAAGAGTTTACCGGAAATGACATCACCCCGAACAACACTCTCCAGCTCAGAGATATAACGTGGTACAAACACACAGCATGAACCAAACCTCTCATGTTGCAATGGTAGCAACGAAGCGAGATGACGACAAGGAGCGGCAACGGCAACAGTACGATGAATCTCTTGCCACTTTACTATCCGACCTAGGTCACGAGGAGCTCTTTATCGAAACTATTCAGAATGTCGCCAGTAGCATGAGGAATGATATCGAAAACCTCTTCACTGCGTCCAACTCCATCAAGAATGACGAGCATGACCATATTGAAACTCGCTTAGACGATTCTGTGACTGGAACCTCAATGGAAAACTCCAACGAGCCAATGATGCTCGATGCATGGAGCAACGATCGGAACATGACTTCAAAGCAAGAACACGAAACCACGAAGCAGCAGGCCAAAGCCCAGAAGCAGATCGTCAAGCGAAAAGAGAAGAAGCAGGTATCTGAAACTAAAAAGCGAGAAAAGGACGAAGCGGCAATCGAGAAAGAGGTCAGCTCAGATGAATTTTGCGAGCTTAGAAACAAGTCACTACAGCACTTTGATACATGGTCCACACAGGCACTGGGACGGATCACAGGAGAGCTTCGACTTGAGATGCAGGAGCAGGAAAGTCTCGAAGATCAGCCAGGAAAAGCGAAGTCGCTAATTGACCTACCGGAGCCGCATCGAGTGCTCATCTTACACAGCTGTCTCCTGCTCTTATTAGGACTGGAGCACTACCCGTCCGAATCCCGTATTTTCCTCAAGCGACTGCTATCGCACCTCGACCTTGCCGGCAATGTCCTCGTCAGAGAAGAAAGCAAAGTTGCCCAAGGACTCGCCCATGCTGCCAGCTCTGAGATGAACGCCGACGAAGAAACGAAGCAACGGATCCGTAAGAAGAAGGTCGCTCGCCGGTGGATGATAGGTGCGGGCGCTGCGGTTGGAGCAACTCTCATTGGCGTCACAGGCGGCTTAGCCGCGCCTCTCCTTGCTGCAGGCGTTGGCGGAGCAATGGCAGGTATTGGCTTGGGATCCACTGCAGTTGCAACCTATCTTGGCGCTCTGGCCGGCAGCGCTCCACTAATAGGTGTTCTTTTCGGTGCATACGGGGGCAGAATGGCTGGTGAGCTTGTCGGGAACTATGCGAAGGAAGTTTCAGACTTTGCGTTCATTCCGGTTCGTCAGTCTACGTTCACGAGAGACGCAGCAAACCGTCGCTTGCGGGTCGCGATAGGCATCTCCGGCTGGGTGACTGAGGATTCCGAAGTTGTGAAACCCTGGCAGTTCATCGGCAAAGAAGGATTCGAATCGTATGCGTTACGCTGGGAGTTGGATACACTGCTCGACATGGGACAGGCAATGGGTGCTTATGCGCAAAGCGCCGTTTGGGGATTCGCCAAAGGCCAAATCGTCTCGAGGACGGCCTTCGCTTCTCTGTCTGCAGCACTTTGGCCGGCTGCCGTTGCGAGGGCGGCCAGGCTGATCGATAACCCATTCTCCCTGGCTTTGCAGAAGAGTGTCAAAGCGGGTCGTGTATTGGCCGATGCACTATGTAACAAAGTCCAGGGCGAGCGACCAGTGACTCTGCTCGGCTATTCCATGGGTGCCCGGGTAATAGTCTCTTGTCTGGAAGAGCTGGCCAAACGCAAAGCCTTCGGAATTGTTGAGAACGTTCTAATAGCTGGCGCAGCAAATTCCCGAGACACCAAAGTATGGCGACGCATCCGAGCGGTGGTCTCTGGACAAATTGTTAACGCCTACTCGACCAACGACTACCTCCTCGCTTTCCTTTTCCGCACACACAATTTGACTGCCGGAGTAGCCGGCTTAATGCCCATCGAAGACGTCTACGGCGTGAAGAATGTGGATGTCAGCTCTATCGTCAGCAGCCATTTCCAGTATCGATTCATGAGTGGGCAGATCATGTCGGCATGCGGCTTCGACGACATCGACCACCAGGCCGTCGACCGTGAGATCAAGCAAATGCAGAAGCATAGTGCGCAAGTGAGCAAGAAGCAGGCGGAGAAGGAGCGCACAGCGCGAGAGGAGAGTCTAACTCCAGAAAAGGAAGCAAAGCAGATGGAGGAACAACTCAGACAGAAGAAAAGGCCGAGGAAAGAGAAGATGGACGATGCAATGAACGGAGTGAAACAAAAATTCTCGAACATGTCAATCAACCGGCGTGAAAAAGGCAACAATGCAAACGAGTATAACATGGATGTTTCGAGGGATGCAAATGGTTCGAAGACCAAGCCATCAGGCCTGAAGGGCTCGAAAGCGACAGGCAAGGCACTAGGTGGTTTTGTTCCTGGTCCAGTGTAGTAGACAAACCTACATAACGCTGTTCATCACCTGCTGCATAGTCCTAGCTGCTGCATAGCTTCTATCCTCTCCGCAGTCTTCGACTGTTGCCTCTTCCTCCGAGTGTCGCCTCCTCCTCCGAGTGTCGCCTCTCTCTCCGAGTGTCGCCTCTCTCTCTGAGTGTCGCCTCTCTCTTCGAGTATTGCCTCTCTCTTTGAGTATCATCTCTTCCTTCGAATGTTATCTCTCTCCTCGAGTATCATTTCTCACTTTAAGTATTACCTAACTAGTATAATACCAATCCAAAATTGTCGAATCGAGTATGTACGTATTCGATTCAGCCTATATACAAATTCTGTTAGGATTATAGTAACTAAGAGCATATTCGATTTAGGATATATTCGATTTATATAGAATATTATAGAATATACCTAAATTTTAATATAGTAGATAGTAAGTACTAATAAACTATAATAGAAGTAGAATACTACTAGCTTTAACTTAGATTAAACTAAGAGTTTACTAAGATAAGAAAAGAAGTAGTATAGTATAATAAATACTATTTATTATAATTACTAACTTTAATATATAAGTTAAGTATAAGACTTCTAACTAAGAAAACTATCTATTCTATATACTAAAAAGACTTATAGATATATATAATATATATAATACTAGAGAGATATATAAGACTTATAAGTCTTATTCTTCTTATAATTATTATATATTATTATATTCTATATATATATAATATCTAGAAAGTACTAAGACTAGTAGTTCTTTATCTATAAAAGTAAGTAACTCTATAGATTATTATAATATATAGATATATATCTAAGTTTTTTATAAGTATATAAATAGAAAGATCTAAAGATATAGTATAGATAAGCTAACTTATCTAAGATATATACTAATTCTAATACTATTAATATATTTCTAATAGTAGTAACTTTAATAGTATAACTAAAATAAGATCTTAGAAGTCTAAGAAATAAGATATAGCTTTTAGATTATATAAAGAAGACTTAGTAAGCTCTATATAGTAAGTAGTATCTTTCTTATCTTCTTATATTTTTATATATATATATATATATAGTATTAAATAGTAGCTTCTACTTAGGTCTATATATATTTTATATTAAGTTATACTATAGTTTACAAAAGATATACTAGAAAAGAAAGCTAATTTCAATACTTAGAATAGATTCTATAGTAATACTCTCTAGATTACTTATATAAAGAAACTATAAGAAGATAGTATAGATACTACTAGAAAAGAGTATTAATTTCTCTACTTAAAATAGATATTATAGTAATATCTTAATTATACTATTCTAATACTAGCTAAATAGAATAATATATATAGAAATATAGTAGAAACTTAGACTTTCTCTCTACTAGTACTTATTACTTAGATAGATTATACTAGAAGACTATATATTTTATATAATAGAGATAGAATACTACTAGGTTTATATTAGGTTAGACTAAGATTAGTTTAGATAAGAAAAGAGATAATTAGTATAATAAATATAGTTTATTATAATTACTAACTTTAATATATAAGTTAAGCATAAGGCTTCTATCTAAGGAAAACATCTACTCTATATATTAAGGAGACTTGTAGGTATACACAACATGTGCAATACTAGAGAGATGCATAGGACTTACAAGTCTCACTCTTCTCATAGTTGTCATATATTACCATATGACTTGTGTATACACAATGTCTAGGGAGCACCACAGCTAGAGGCCCTTCGCACATGAAAGTGAGTGACCCTGCAGGTCATTACATGCTTGTCCTCAAAAGATCATTGGCACAGCCAGGTGACGAACGTAGTGACTGTAGCCACACCTGCGCCGAAAAGAGCTACAGTAGGTGCTAGAAAGCCTACCATTCCCAAGCTAGTAAGAGTTGCAAAGATGCCCCCTGCTGGAGTGAACGCCCCGTATGCCCAACCCTGTAAAGCGGCGGCCAAGGAACCTCAAAAACTGTCAGCTGTCATTTGCATCTCCAGGAGGTGGTGGTAACTTACCAGGAATTACACCGGACGGCCCGAAGCCTAGACACAGCACGAATGTCACAATGATGGTAAATGTGACCCACCATACAGTGATGAGGACGAGTGCCTCTGGATTTGTGTTAGCCAAATCAGCATTACTTCATAGCGTCCCAAGATGAGGCTTACGAGGCTGTGCAACCCACTTCGCAAAGCCACTTGCGTGGCTTAGGACAAAGTCCCAGACTGGATTCCTCTGGCTGCTGAATTCTTTCAAGCCTGCGCTAGTGCTAGAAGCGCCTACCACTTTCCAATGGGCAAGAACAAGATAAGGTACCATGGTGCACAAGATTGCGCGGAAGAAGAGAAGGACTTTGAAGAAGACCCGAGCTAGGTACGTGAATTCGTTTTGTGCGTAGGAACTGATCTGCCAATCGAGTGTTTGGATAATCTGAAGATTTGGTACGGGAATGCAAGCTTAGTAGTCTGACAAACAGATCCCTATAGCAATAGTGTAAAGACCAAGCGAGAGTGAACAGTCACCGCTGCAGGCAGGTCGATACTTATCACAACACAAGTCGGGCGCAGCATTCATTGTACTGAGTGGAATTGGTTAGACGCCTGCCCATGAGCGACACGCCGTACTACAGCCGAAGGGAACAGCCAGACGATTGGCACAGACGCCTTCACAAAGAGCTTCAAGGTGAAGGCTCTATGCGCCGCATCGTTCGCTTGCTACGGGCAAGCAAAGCCCCTTCGACGCCGCATGTCCGAGTGGGGGCTGCGCCTCACAGCAGCAGCTGTAAGCGCCTTTGCGCGACGCAAGCGTCCCTCAACTGCATATGCCATTCGAAGCCGCCTCAGTCAGTCATTCGATGTCCTGTGGGGTTGACGTAGAAGGCAGGCGCCACGCCGTCGACGAACGGTGTTGCGAGAACGAGGTGGAAGACGAGTTCGGCAGCCATCCATATTGCGAAGCACTTCATCACGCGTTGGAGACGAAAATAATGCGCAAATGGATGTGGATGCCTGAGATGCTCGACTACTTCTGGAGGTACGGGGTGCAGAGGGATGGGTTCGATTTCCTTGGCGGCAGCGGATTCCTGTACTCTTACAAATATGTCCAACCGATTGCAGACAACAGTCCAGGGCTGAGGTTTCTAACATCATTTTCTGTTCAGCCAATTGGCATATGAAACGTACCACGATGCCGAAGATCCCTGCGGCAAATCCATCAACGCTCTTGAGTGGTCAACGGGTGGCGAGTGCGGCGTCTACTTTGGACGACTCTTGCCGGGATTGTGGCCGACATCTGCATTGTCGCTATTGTCACACTGTCCTCAGGGTCAGGAGAAACAGGCCTCACAGCTGGAAGCTACGCCACGGCTGTCGAAGCGCTTCTGATGGCACTTCCAACTTTACTGAGCGTGGTTGTCACGTAGGCCGAACTGACGTCCCTGACGTGAGAAACCTGGTGCTTGAAAGCACGATAGAGGCAACGTAGATCTGGTTCACGTTGGGAAGCCATCTGATCTTTTAGATTTGTCTCAGAAGGTCCTATCCTACGGTCTAGATATGGAGTAGAAGTCATACCTGTGGTTTAGCTAAGTAGTATAACCAAACAAATCGAACATCCAGCGATCACATGAACGACTACGATTCACCACTGCCCGAGAACCGAGTGAGAAGATCGACCTCGCGTATGAGAGCGTCTATCCGGTACGCACTGGATAGCAAAACAGAGAAAGACACTACATTGCGAAACAAATCTGGAGACGGCGCTATATCGAGAACCATCTAGCAATCAAGTGAGAGCGATCGTGGTCGAAAGACATTAGTGGAGGTACCACAGGAAGAAAGTGACGATGATTCCCAAACAGTTGTCATAAGTAGGCGAAGACGGATAGGAGGTCAGGTGGTCGATGGACAGTCTCAAACGATGCGCCAAAGGCAAGATGACCTGGAGGAAGAGAAGGCTGACCTCCATACCGAATCTGGAGGTCAGCATGTCACCTTAAAGCCACCGCTCAGTACTTAGAACCAACCGCCGGCCAGATTGCAGTCAAGTAAGACAAAATATTTGCGCCGACACAAAGACCTTCCTTTTGCAGACCTAAGCGAACCAATCAATCAAAACAATGAGCCGAAGCATAAGTTGACGCAAAGGCTGATGCCATGAGCAGCTTTCGAGATGTTTGACCTAGATAACTCATTAGCGAAGACGGTCTTACGGAACAAGACAGTATGGATGATGTCTCGGCGACGAGTGAGGACAATTCGTTGCACATCAAGAGATTAGGTCCTATGAAGCTGGGAGAGTTGTACCCTTACGTAACTTAGTACTGTTTCACACCGTGCTCTTGCACTGCCCGTATCCGGGAAAGTCAGAGGTGATCATCATGCGAAGAAAACTAGCGACCACATCTCACGATCCAAGTCACAAGCTTGGAAACTCGTGATACTAATGTTAATGTAATCTGTGCTCAAATCATCATCGCGTCAATCTCAGTGGGCTAACAGTGGAACATGCAACGAATTGGTACGGGCTCAATTTTTCAGTCGAACAAGATTATACTATATACAGCTTTATCATGTTCTTCGCGAATGCAGCACTAGAGTTGAAACGAACAGCTGACAGAACCTTTACCGACGTCATCCCAGCCTAAAGCGTTCACTTGCTAGTTCCCAAAGTCTTGGCCAACCAAGAGAACATCACCCTGTTGAGCTCTTGGAATGCACCAACCTGACAGTGGTATCCTGCCGCCCCCTCAAATTGATGGTAAGTAGCTTGATCACCTAACGCTTCTTTCACTTTCAATGACTGATTGACGAAGAAGTCTTCAAACTCTGCATCAGCTGTCCAAACAGGTATGGGAATCTTGTGGATAACATCCTTGAGATTGTACAACTTGGTGGTTTGCATGAAGTCGTAGGCCGACTTTGTTTTGAAAGACCAGAGACCCTGTTCGATACCCCACTTTAGCGCTGTCGGGGCATTAGGGGAATCAGCTAAAGAAGATGCCAAAGCATCAAATGCAGTTTTGTTGCCTGATTCAAGAATTTCGCGGCCAGCAGGAGGAAGTTGGCTGGAGAACGACTCGTAGGTATCAAAGATACCACCATCGAGCATGACGGCAGAGAGTCGAGGCTCAAAGGCTGCAGCGCGAGCAGCAAGGTAGCCGCCAAAGGAGAAACCGAAGAGAACTAAGCGAGATGGATCGACAACATAGGCCTGCGACTCCAGGACGTAGTCGACAACCGGTGTCACCACACGCTCCCAGTCATGGATGAACCCCAAATTCTGGCGCCTCCTTACGAGAGGCTGACCGGGGCCTTCGTAGGTGATACAGTTCCATCCTCTCGCTAGCGCCGAAACAACTATCGTGTGGTAGAGATCTTCTTGCGAGCCGTCATAGCCATTTCCGAGAATAAGGGTTGGTCGTCGAGAGGTCTCTGTGGACGCACTGTACCAGATAGCTTCTACGGTGAAGTCATCGTTTGGTATCTGCAAGCGCTTGCCTGGGATTGGGAGCACAGCAATTGCCTTGTCGAACGCGAAAAGTTGCTCGTTCCAGAGCTCGTTGATCAGAGGGTCGCTCCAATTTCCG
>Ga0265797_10003070_pt1 | contig 27163 bp, 25 predicted proteins | sample P2T30metagenome_FD_192433 | JGI IMG/M metagenome (GOLD analysis project Ga0265797, IMG submission 192433) | Plant litter microbial communities from East Loma Ridge, Irvine, California - P2 T30 | ecosystem: Environmental > Terrestrial > Plant litter > Unclassified | place: USA: California... | reverse complement strand
GGACGCGCTTGTAGGCTGGTTTTGACATGAGCTGGGGCTCCTATAAAAATGAATTCGGTGGCGGCCGCGCACCCTGCCAGGGGTCACGCGCGGCTGCCGATAACGCTCCGGCGGCAATCATAGCGGAAAGCCGTTCCCCGCCGGGGGGATTTCAGCCGCGCGGCCAGTCGGCGGCGGCTGACAAAAGGTGGTGGCTGATGCATTGGGGTCTGTCCCCGCATGGGGACTGACCCCGGTTTTTCCTGCCGGCGGCAACGCGACGCCTTGACAACGCCACCCTTAAAAAAACGGGCCTCGCGGCCCGTTTTTCGAATTACGCTCCCTTGGAAGCAGCCATCTGGGCTGCCACTTCAGCGGCGAAATCGTCTACTTTCTTTTCGATGCCTTCGCCCACCACGTACATGGTGAAGCCCTTGACGGACGCGTTGGCGGCCTTCAGCATCTGCTCGACCGACTGCTTGTCGTTCTTGACGAACGTCTGGTTCAGCAGCGATACCTCTTTCAGGTACTTCTGCACGGAACCTTCCAGACGCTTCGCCACGATGTCGGCGGACTGGGCTGGCTTGCCGGCAGCGGCAGCTTGAGCAGCATCTTCGTCGGCCTTGGCCTGGGCAACCGAACGCTCTTTCTCGATCATTTCGGCTGGCACCTGGTCAGCGGACAGTGCCACCGGCTTCATTGCCGCGATGTGCATTGCCACGTCCTTGCCCACTTGCTCGTCGGCGCCTTCGAAGTCGACGATAACGCCGATACGGGTGCCGTGCAGGTAGGAAGCCAGCTTGCCGGTCGTTTCAAAACGCTGGAAGCGACGGATCGACATATTTTCGCCGATCTTGCCGACCAGGGCGGAGCGCACTTCGTCCAGCGTCTGGCCGGACTCGGTTGGCAGCGCCAGCAGGGCAGCCACGTCGGCCGGGTTCTTTTCGGCGACCAGACGGGCAGCCGTGTTGGCCAGGGCCAGGAAGTCGTCGTTCTTGGCGACGAAGTCGGTTTCGGAGTTGACTTCCACCAGGGCGCCTACATTGCCCGAGATGAATGCCGCGACGACGCCTTCAGCCGTAACGCGGGCCGATGCCTTGGCAGCCTTGCCGCCCAGTTTGACGCGCAGAATCTCTTCCGCTTTGTCCATGTCGCCGGCCGCTTCGGTCAGGGCCTTCTTGCATTCCATCATTGGTGCGTCGGTCTTGGCGCGCAGTTCGCCAACCATTGCTGCAGTAATCGCTGCCATGTTTTTCTCCTGTTATTCGGTGGGTATTCGGTGAATATTCGTTGATTTACCGGGGGCGGCACCTTGCGGCGGCCTGCTCTGCCGGTATTTCGTTAAAAAAAAGGGGAGCTTGAAGAGCCACCCCTTTTCAAAGCTTGCATCCGCCGTGCTCGCGCCCGGCGGAACCAGACATTAAGCCTGCTCGTTCACTTCCACGAATTCGTCGCCCGATGCCGTCTTGATCTGTTCCAGGACGTCAGCGGAGGCGTTTGCGCGGCCTTCCAGGATCGCGTCTGCCACGCCACGGGCGTACAGGGTGATCGCTTTGGAGGAGTCGTCGTTACCAGGGATGATGTAATCCACGCCGGCTGGCGAGTGGTTGGTGTCGACCACGCCGATGACCGGGATACCCAGCTTCTTGGCTTCGGTGATCGCGCCCTTGTGGTAGCCAACGTCGACTACGAAGATTGCGTCAGGCACACCGCCCATTTCCTTGATACCGCCGATGGACTTCTGCAGCTTTTCCATTTCGCGCGAGAACAGCAGTGCATCCTTTTTGGTCAGCTTGGCAACCGAACCGTCTTCCACCGAAGCTTCCATGTCTTTCAGGCGCTTGATCGAAGTCTTGATGGTCTTGAAGTTGGTCAGCATGCCGCCCAGCCAACGCTGGTCGACGTAAGGAACACCCGCGCGCTGGGCTTCAGCGGCGATGATGTCACGCGCCTGGCGCTTGGTGCCCACCATCAGGATCGTGCCACGGTTTGCGGACAGTTGGCGCACGGTCTTCATCGCCTCCTGGTACATTTCCATGGTTTTTTCCAGGTTGATGATGTGAATCTTGTTGCGGTGGCCGAAGATGAACGGCGCCATCTTTGGGTTCCAGAAACGGGTTTGGTGACCGAAATGGACGCCGGCTTCCAGCATTTCACGCATCGTTACAGACATTTTTAACTCCAGGGTTGGGTCTGGAATCCACTCAGTCACCCTTGCGGGCACCCTTGTTGAGAGGATTCGGGTTTATTAAAGTGTGATTTTGCAACATTGCCAGACGTGGGGTCGGGCAACCCGAGATTATAGCCGTTTATGCTGCGCCGGACAAGCCTGCCGTAGCGGGCACGGCAGTGGAGCGCGATCGCCGTCACCGTACGTGCTTTTGACATCTGGTCCATAATCGGTCACCGATATGGAGGAACCAATGAGTAAAAGCCAGGACGCGAAAAAAAGCACGAAGAAGGAGCCCGCCAAGAGCGTGAAGGAAAAGAAGGCCGACAAGAAGGTGAAGAAGGAAGAGAAGAAACGCCAGCAGTAATCCCACCGGAAGCGCCCGGCGGCCGCTCGCTGCCGGGCCCAGGTATCAGCCGCCGCCCTGCCCGGCCAGCCGGTCCGCATGGCGGTGGATCAGCTTCCAGCCACCCTCTTCGCGCCGGAAGACTTCCGTGACGCGCAGATTGAACGGCACCGGTTCATCCTGCCCCTTGACCCGCACCTGGGAGCGTTGCAATCCGACCCAATACGCCAGGTCGCCGCTGCTGTGCTGGTGCAGGATCTCGAAGCCGTTGCTGCTGCCCTTGTCGAAGGCTGCCGCTGCCCTGCCGTTGGCGGCCATGACGGCATCCGCGCCCTGCACGACATCGCCTTTCGGGCTGAAAACGGTCGCGGGCGACTGGCGGGTAGAGATGCCGTCCAGCGCCCCGGCATCGCCGTTGACGAAGGCCGTCGATGCGGTTTCCCGCTCCTTCAGAAATGTCGTGAAATCAGTATCTGCCATCGTCGATCTCCCCTGCTGAATGCACATGATGCGGCCGCACCGCTGCGATCTTGGAAAACGGTCAGCTCTTGGCGCGGCCGCGGTTGGCATCCACCTCGGCGCGCAACGTGGCGCGCTCCGCCTTGATGGTGTCGAGCTGCTGGCGCAACTGCTTGATTTCGGACGCGAATTCGTCGCGCGCGGTGGTGGCGCCGACCAGCTCCATTTCGGCCGCCAGGCGGGCGTCGGAGTCTGCCGCCGAAGCCGTCACGTTGCGCTCCAGCTGCTGGCGCAGGTCGTTGATCTGCCGGTCCTTGCCGTCGATAGCCAGCTGGTCCTTGGCCTTGCTGACCAGCGCTTCGGTGGCGACGCGACGGGCGTCGCGCAGCTCGACCGTCAGCTGTTCGATCTGCTCGGCCTGCTCGGCATTGACGGCCTGCGCCTGGTCGCGCTCGCTCTCGGCCTGCTCGCCGGAGCGCAGCAGCTCGTCCAGGTCGGCCTGCGCTCGGGCCAGCGCGTCGCGCGGACCGGCGCCGGACTCTTCGGCAAAGTTGCGCGCCCAGTCCGTCAGCGCGGTGGCAACGGCTTCCGGAATGGCGGCGGCCGGCGCTGCCGGCATCGGCTCCTCGGCGGCGCGCCATGCCGACAGATGACGCAGTACGCCGGTGGCGGAAGCATCGCCAAGCATTTCGCGTACGGCTTCGATGGTGACCGGCCGGCCCTCCTCCCTCAGGCGGCCGGCCGCCTCGGCGACTTGTTCGTAAGTGGGTACGACGTCTGGCATTGATTCTTCCTTTTGCTTTTGTGGTGGAGATTTTCCGTAGCGCAACTGTACAGCGTCGGACGGCTGCCCGACAAGGCTTCACCGCCTCACGCAAAGCGGGCGGCGTCGCACTGTTCGATAGCTTATCCTGACTGCGACCCATGCCGGCGTACCTTACGACTCTTACATTACCGAGGAAGACCATGCAATCGACCCGACTGGAACAACTCGAGCAAGGCCTGCGCGACGTGCTGCGCCTCGTCGAACGCGACGACCACGCTGCCGATGACCCGCTGTCGCCCGATCACCCGGCGGCACGCGCAGCCGATGCCTGTGAGCTGATGCGGCCCGAGCCGCTCACGCTGGCGACTCTGGCCGAGGCTGCAAGACACAAGATCGATACCGTCCACGTGTTGCTGGCGCGGGCGCGCGAGCATGAGAAGCTGCCGCCCGAGGCTCAGGTGGCGGCGGATGAGGGGTATCTGGTGGGCGAAGAGGATCGGAAGCCGTGAGCTGCTGACTCTCCTCCGCAGTTTGTCACGCGCGCGCTGACATTGTCGCGTCGCAAACGTCGGGGACAGGCACCTCACGGGCCGTTCGGCCCGAGAGGTGCCTGTCCCCGGCTGCTCGTCGGCCAGCGGCGTTGGCGTGCCGGGGACTGGCTCCGGTCGCGGGGCAACGCCCCGTGAGCGGTGCCTGTCCCCGACGTGCTGCCTCCGGCATCCGTGACAGGAGCGCCGACGCACACACTCCACATCAAACCACGACACCAATCCCCGGCACGATGCAGTGTGCGGTCGCCACGTCTTTTTTTTCGACGCCTGCCCTTGCAATCCCCGCTCGGGGTATCATTTACCATCCAACGGGATGGTGCCCGGATGGCAAAACAAGGAAAATCATGGCCACAGAAGTCAAAACCCGGGCAATCGACTCGGAGAAAATCACGATCAACCTGTTCCCGGTCGACCTGGGGCAGATCGACCTGCTGGTCCAGCAGGGCTTTTATGCGAACCGCACGGACCTGATCCGCACCGCGATCCGCAACCAGCTGCAGTTGCACGCGGAGGTGGTGCGCCAGACCGTGGCGCGCGACCAGCTTGTCCTGGGCGTCCAGCATTATTCGCGCGCCGATCTGGAAGCCGTTCAGGCTGCCGGTGAGACGCTCAATATCCGCGTGCTGGGACTGGCAACGATTGCCGCCGACGTGCCGCCCGAACTGGCGGCCGCCACGATCAACTCTCTGGCCGTCCTGGGTGCGCTGCACGCCAGCCCGGCTGTCAAGGCTGCCCTGAAGGGGCGGATCACTTAGTTTATAACCCGTCGGCCGCCACGAGCGCCGACACGAAAGGTCACCCATGAAATACGATTCCGCACTGATGGCACGCCTGCAGGCGGCAACGCAGCAGATCCTCAAGAACGGCCCCGCTGCCTCCGCAGCCGCCATGCAACAGGCGTTTGGCGGCACAACACCGACGCCTGACGCCGACGACAAGTCGGCGCAGGCTGACGCGGCCCATCTGAAAGACCTGAACGCCGCGCCCGACTATGCCCGCAAGGCCGGCAAAGCCTTCGGCGCTGGCCGCGCACAAGCACGGCCGACGGACAACGCGGACGCGACAGCGGAAGCGCCCGAGGCGTCGGCAACCGACCTGACGAGCTTCCTGGCCGGGCTTGGCGTCAAGCTGCCCGACGGCGTGAAGCTGCCCGACGGTATCCAACTGCCGCGCGGCGTCAACCTGGGCGAAGGCTTTACACTGCCGGAAGGTTTCAAACTCCCCGAGGGTATCGAACTGCCGGAAGGTCTCGCCGCCATGCGCAAGCGTCCTGTTGCACCGCCGCCACTGCCGCCCGGCGCCACGTTCGACAGCGCCAGCTTTACGAACCATGGCGGCACGCGCACCTATAAACTGTACGTACCGAGCACGTACAACGCGGGCACGCCGGTGCCGTTCGTCGTCATGCTGCACGGCTGCACGCAGGACCCGGACGACTTTGCCGCCGGCACGAAAATGAATCAGATCGCCGAGGAGACGGGCTGCCTCGTGCTGTACCCGAAACAGTCGCAGAAGGACAACCAGTCAAAATGCTGGAACTGGTTCTCGAAGAACGACCAGCAACATGAACGTGGCGAGCCCGCCATCATCGCCGGCATGACGCGGGATGTGATGGCGCGCTACGCGGTCGACCCAAGCCGGGTCAGCATTGCCGGACTGTCGGCGGGTGGCGCCATGGCCGTCATTGTCGGCGCGCTGTACCCGGAGCTGTTCCATGCCGTCGGCGTGCATTCGGGGCTGCCGTTCGGCGCCGCGCAGGATCTGCCGGCCGCGCTGCAGGCGATGAAACAGGGTGCGCCGGGACGCCGCGGGCATGGTCGCAAAGCGGTGCCGCGACCGCTGATCGTTTTCCATGGCGACAAGGACCATACGGTCCACGCCGTTAACGCCGAGCATGTGCTGGCCGATGCGCTGGCGCCGCATGGCGTGGGGAAACCCGTCAGCGAACAGGGCAAGGCGCCCGGCGGACGCCGCTATACCCGTACCGTCCACAAGGCGGCGGACGGCAGCGTGGTGGCGGAGCACTGGTCGCTGCACGGCGGCGGCCACGCCTGGGCCGGCGGCAGCCCGGCGGGCAGCTATACGGACTGCAAGGGGCCGGACGCGAGCCGCGAGATGGTGCGCTTTTTCAACGCCGTCGCGGCAGAAGTAGCCCTGCGGAAATGAACTGTCGGATGGCGGCAACACATAACAGGCACAATGCGTCATAATATGTGAAATACCAAGTTGCAAGTTTAGTTCCAGAACTATGATGTGAACGCCTGCAAAATTTTTACCGGGACGCATCATGCCACTACTCGCCGCCGCCCTCGCCACCACCCTTTCCGTCAGTGCCGTCTGTTCCTGGAACCGTCCCGGTGTCGACCCCTTCCGGGGCGACGCCGCCGCCGCGGTCGAGCACTACCAGGATATTCCCGCGCCCCAGCGCAAGGTGTTGCGTGAGAAGATCGCTGCCGGCAAGCCGGACGACAAGGTGGCCATCGGCCGCGCCGCCGTCACCGGCACGTGGCAGTACGATGCGGCGATCCGCGACATGCACTTCGGCAAACAGCGCATGTGCGGCAGCGTCGACCGCAGCAAGTGGTCGGCGGCGCGCAGCGAACCGGCAGCCGTGTACTGCGCCGACGAGCATTGCATCATCGTGCCGAAGATCTGCGGCAACGTCAGCCGCATCACGCGCCTGTCCGGCCCGACGCCGGAGCGGCCGGAACAGGTGGCCGTGCCACCCGAACCGCAGCGCCCGGACACCCCGGAGCGCCATCCGCTGGACTGGGCGACGGGCACGGAGCTGAGCCTGCTCGACGGTCCCGAACGCGAAGACGAGGACGAGGACGACTCCGAGCCGAGGTACTACTTCGACGTACAGGCCAACCCGCCTGCCTGGGGCTGGGCCACGGACAATTCCGTGCAGGCAGTGCCCGAGGCATCGACCTGGGCCATGATGCTGGCGGGTATCGGCATCGTCGGCGCGTGGGGCCGGCGTACCGCACGCCGCTCGACGCGCAACTGACCCGCGCCGGACCGCCGGCAGCGATTCGCATATTTATTGCCTCAGATCAACCCCGGCCGGTCAGGCCGGATCGGTGTGCCTCGTTTATAATTCCCACTTGCACGGGCATTTGCCCAGACACCGAATTCGATCAATATGGCCATTATCATCAAGACCCCCGAAGACATCGAAGGCCTGCGCATTGCCGGCCGCCTGGGCGCCGAAGTCCTCGATTACATCACGCCGTTCGTCAAGGCCGGCGTCACCACCGGCGAGCTCGATCGCCTGTGCCACGAGTACATGACGAACGTCCAGGGCACGATCCCGGCGCCGCTGAACTACGCGCCCCCTGGCTACACGCCCTATCCGAAGGCGATCTGCACGTCCGTCAACGACGTCATCTGCCACGGCATCCCCGGCGACAAGGTGCTCAAGAACGGCGACGTCGTCAACCTCGACATCACCATCATCACCAAGGACGGCTACCACGGCGACAACAGCCGCATGTTCTATATCGGCGAGCCGTCGATCCTGGCCAAGCGCCTGACCGAAGTGACGTACGAATGCATGTGGCTCGGCATCGCCCAGGTGCGCCCGGGCGGACACTTCGGCGACATCGGCTACGCGATCCAGCAGCATGCCGAGAAGGCCGGCTACAGCGTCGTGCGCGAATTCTGCGGCCACGGCATCGGCAAGGGCTTCCACGAAGAGCCGCAAGTGCTCCACTACGGCAAACCCGGCACGGGCGAGGAGTTCAAGCCCGGCATGGTGTTTACCGTCGAACCGATGATCAATGCGGGCCGCCGCGACATCCGTGAGATGAACGACGGCTGGACGATCAAGACGAAGGACCGCAGCCTGTCGGCGCAGTGGGAACACATGGTGCTCGTGACGGAAACGGGCTACGAGGTGCTGACGGTGTCGGCCGGCACGCCGGCGCCGCCGGCCTTCGTCAACGCCGCCAAAGCCGCCTGACACGATGAACGGCCAGGTCCAGCTCCAGGCGTGCGGCCAGCCGCGCGACCAGTTGCGCGCGCAGCTGAAGGCGCGCCTGAAATCGGACCGCCAGGTCGTCATCAATACGTTCAACGAAGACGGCAAGCCGGAAAAGCTGCTGCGCGGCCTGCGCCAGAGCGTGGACGCCGTGCTGACGCAGGCCTGGAACGAAGCCGGCCTGCCGCCCGAGGCGGCGCTGGTCGGCGTGGGCGGCTACGGCCGCGGCGAACTGTTCCCCTACTCCGACGTGGACGTGCTGATCCTGCTGCAGCGCGCCCCCGATGAGGAAACCCGCCGCCGGCTGGAGGAATTCGTCCAGCTGCTGTGGGACCTGGGGCTGGAAATCGGCAGCAGCATCCGCACCGTCGACGAGTGCCTGGTCGAATCGAAGGCCGACATCACGGTGCAAACCAGCCTGCTGGAAGCACGCCTCGTGGCCGGCAACGAAGCGCTGTTCGACCTGCTGGAAGTGGCCTATGCGGGCGCGATGGATGCGCAGGCGTTCTTCCAGGCCAAGACGGGCGAGATGCGCCAGCGCCACGCAAAATATGAAGACACGGCCTTCTCGCTCGAACCCAATTGCAAGGAAAGCCCGGGCGGCCTGCGCGACCTGCAGGTGATCCTGTGGGTGGCCAAGGCCGCCGGGCTGGCCAACTCGTGGCGCACGCTGGCCACGCGTGGCCTGATCACGCAGACGGAAGCGCGCCAGCTGATGGAAAAGGAGCGCGCCTTCAAGGACATCCGCGTGCGCCTGCACCTGCATGCCGGCCGGCGCGAGGACCGCCTCGTGTTCGACGTGCAGACGGCCGTGGCGGAAAGCCTCGGCCTGCAGACGACCGGCAGCGGCATCCACATGCGCCGCGCCAGCGAATACCTGATGCAGCGCTACTACTGGGCCGCCAAGACCGTCACGCAGCTGAACACGATCCTGCTGCAGAACATCGAGGCGCGCCTGTTCGAGCAGTGCGGCGAGCCGCAGCCGATCAACGAGCGCTTCAACGAAGTCAACGGCTTCATCGACATCAGCGCGGACGACGTGTTCGAGAAGACGCCGTCGGCCATGCTGGAGATCTTCGTGCTGATGACGGAGCGGCCCGCCCTGAAGGGCATCACGGCGCGCGCCACCCGTGCGCTGTGGCACGACCGCTTCAAGATCGACGGGCGCTTCCGCGCCGATCCCGTCAACCGCGCCTACTTCCTGCGCATCCTGCAGGCGCCCGTCGGCATCATCCACGCGCTGCGCCGGATGAACGACCTGTCGATCCTGGGGCGCTACCTGCCGAACTTCCGCAAGATCGTCGGCCAGATGCAGCACGACCTGTTCCACGTCTACACGGTGGACCAGCACATCCTGATGGTGGTGCGGAACATGCGCCGCTTCACGATGACGGAGCACGCCCACGAATACCCGTACTGCAGCCAGCTGATGGCGAACTATCCGCAGCACTGGCTGCTGTACGTGGCCGCGCTGTTCCACGACATCGCCAAGGGCCGCGGCGGCGACCACTCGAAGCTGGGCGTGGCCGACGTGGTGCAGTTCTGCCAGGAGCACGGCCTGTCCGCCGATGAGACGGAGCTGGTGGCGTTCCTCGTCGAGCAGCACCTCCTGATGTCGCACGTGGCGCAGAAGCAGGACCTGTCGGACCCGGACGTGATCGCGGCCTTCGCGAAGACGGTCAAGGACGAGCGCCACCTGACGGGCCTTTACCTGCTGACGGTAGCCGACATCCGCGGCACCAGTCCGAAGGTATGGAACGCGTGGAAGGCCAAGCTGCTGGAAGACCTGTACAAGATGACGTTGCGCGTGCTGGGCGGCGAGCCGCCATCGGCCGACCGCGAACTGAAGAACCGCCAACAGGAAGCGCTGGCAACGTTGCGCCTGTACGGCCTGCCGCCGGATGCGCACGAGGCGCTGTGGCAGCAGCTGGACATGGCGTACTTCCTGCGCCACGACTCGTCCGACATCGCCTGGCAGACGCGCGCGCTGTACGACCGGCTGAACAGCCCGAAGCCCGTCGTCAAATGCCGCCTGGCGCCCATCGGCGAAGGCTTGCAGATCGCCGTCTACGTGCGCGACCAGCCCGACCTGTTCGCGCGCATCTGCGGCTATTTCGACCGCAAGAACTTCTCGATCCTGGATGCGAAGATCCACACCACGCGGCACGGCTACGCGCTCGACACGTTCCTCGTCACGGAGCAGAGCTTCGCCAAGAGCTACCGCGACATCATCAGCCTGATCGAGCACGAACTGTGCGATCTGCTGACGACGGCGGCGCCGCTGCAGCCGCCCACGCGCGGCCGGTTGTCGCGGCTGTCGCGCACCTTCCCCATCCAGCCGACCGTGGACCTGCGGCCGGACGAACGGGGTCAATACTATCTGCTGTCCGTGGCGGCCAACGACCGCACGGGCCTGCTGTACTCGATCGCCAACGTGCTGACCCGATACCGGGTCAACCTGCACACGGCGAAAATCATGACGCTGGGCGAGCGCGTGGAGGACGTCTTCATTGTCGACGGCCCCACGCTGAACAACGCGCGCACCCAGCTGCAACTTGAAACCGATCTATTGGAAGCTTTGAAAGTCTGATGTCTGAAGAATTACTACGCCTGTCCAAGCGCATGTCCGAACTGGGCCTGTGCTCCCGCCGCGAGGCCGACGAATGGATTGCCAAGGGCTGGGTGCGGGTCGACGGCCAGGTCGTCTCCGAGCTGGGCACCAAGGTCTACCCTAGCCAGAAGGTGACGGTGGAGCGGCAGGCGGCCGCCGAGCAGTCCAAGCGCGTGACGATCCTGATCAACAAGCCGATGGGCTATGTCTCCGGCCAGGCGGAGGACGGCTATACGCCGGCCGTGGCGCTGATCAAGCCGGAAAACCGCTGGGCCGAGTGCACATCGCCGGAGAACTTCCACCCGACGCAGCTGCGCAGCCTCGTGCCGGCGGGCCGCCTGGACATCGACTCCGTGGGCCTGCTGGTGCTGACGCAGGACGGCCGCATCGCCAAGCAGCTGATCGGCGAGGACACGGATATCGACAAGGAATACCTGGTGCGCGTGCAGTACACTAAACCGGGCACCCTGCCGGACGCGGACCTGAAGAAGCTGTGCTTCGGCCTGTGGATGGACGGTAAACCGCTGCTGCCGGCAAAGGTGCGCTGGCAGAACGAAGACCAGCTCAGCTTTACACTGCGTGAAGGCAAGAAGCGCCAGATCCGCCGCATGTGCGACATGGTGGGACTGAAAGTGCTGGGCCTGAAGCGGGTGCGCATCGGCAAGGTCAAGCTGGGCGAACTGCCGACGGGCCAGTGGCGTTATCTGTTACCTGAAGAAAGATTCTAGCACTAAATACAACAACCGTTTCTCCTGATCCACAAAAGCCTGTTATCCTTGCACGTCACAACCGATCATGAATTCACCGTTAAAACAGCGTCGTGAACGCGCCCGATGGCTCAACACCATGGCCGTACGCACGTTCAGCGCCCAGCGCCGGCCCAAATGGACGGCCGCGCAGGTGTTTCGCGGTGCATTCAAGCGCAACAGCATAGGGGATGCAATGAGCAACCTGGCCATAGCCAGTCACGACGTCCAAAACCTCGACGCCGCGACACCGTTCCAGCCGAATCCGCACCGCAAGGGACCACCGCGTCCGGCCGATGCGCTGGAGCGCATCGCCCTCACGGCGCCATCGCATGAGATCACCGACATCGACCAGATCGGCGATTCGCTGCAATGGCTGGCCGACCGGGGAGAGTGCGTCTCGATCTACCCGGCCGGCGTCAGCGAGCCGCTGCTGGCGCGCATCCTGTGGGTGCATCCGGAAGAGCCGCGCTTCATGCTCGAGCTGAACGAAGGTGGCGTGCTGCCGATGGGCCGCTGCACGTTCGTCGGCATGCTGCAGTCGGCGCGCTTCCAGTTCGAGCTGTCGGCCGACTGGCAGCCGGAACCGGGCCATCCGACCTTCGTGCCGGCCGAATTCCCGCAGCGCGCGCTGGTACTGAACCGGCGTTCGACGACGCGCCTGGAGATTCCGCTGGCCGGCACGTTCAGCGCGTCGTTCGTCCTGTTCGGCACCCCGTACGAACTGCAGCTGTACGACGTCTCCGCCGGCGGCGTCGGCATGCGCTGCTCGCCGCGCGAAGCAACGGGCCTGCACCCGGGCCGCAAGCTGCAGCGCGTGCGCCTCGAACTGGGCCAGGACACGGTCGTCATCTGCGACCTGGAAATCCGCCTGTCGCGCCGCTTCCGCTCGTTCCTGCTGGGCGAGCAGTTGCAGATCGGCTGCCAGTTCATCGACCTGTCGCCGCAGATGCAGAAAGAAATCGACCGGGTGCTGCAGCGGATGAGCGTCGCGCGGCGCTGATGTACCTGGGGACTGGCTCCTCTTCGGGCGAACGTCCGACGAGGTGCCTGTCCCCGACGTTCAGGCCGCAGCATTGCCTCACCCAGAAAGTCGGGGACAGGCACCAAACGACGGTGCCAGTCCCCGATGCTTCATGCCCCGCCATCATTTCAGCGGCAGCCGCACCGTCGCCAGCACGCCGCCCGCCGCCGCCTCGCCCAGCGTAATCTCCCCGCCATGCTGCGTGACGACGGCGTGGGCGATGGCCAGTCCGAGCCCGCTGCCGCTGTGCGCCTGGTCCGGCGCGCGGAAGAAGCGGTCGAACACGCGCTCGCGCAATGCCGGCGCGATGCCCGGCCCTGCGTCGGCCACCGTCAGCACCGCCGCGCCCTCCTCCCGTGCCAACATTACCGTCACCGTGCCGCCCGGCGGACTGTATTTGATCGCATTGTCGATCAGGTTATCCAGCAGCGACGTCAGGCCCTCGCGCCGGCCGGGCACGACGACGCCCTGCTGCGCCGCCAGCTCCAGGTCGACGCCGCGCGCATCGGCCAGGCAGGACAGCGCCGCCATCCGGTCCTGCAGCAGCTCGTCCAGCGCCAGCGGCACCGCGGCGCTGTCCTCGGTGGCATCGCTGCGCATCAGGTTGAGGAGCTGGCCCACCAGCCGGGCCGCGCGCGTATTGGCGCTGACGATCCCGCCCAGCAGCGCGCGCTGGCGCGGATCGTCCGCTCCGGCGCGCAGCGCCTCCACATTGATCCGCATGGCCGCCAGCGGCGTACGCAGCTCGTGCGCCGCGTCGGCGATGAACGCGCGTTCGCGCCGGCCGGCGTCGTCCACCCGGCGCATCAGCGAGTCGACGCTGTCCACCATCGCCGCCAGCTCGCGATGACGAGGACGGAACGTCAGCGGCGCCAGGTCGTGCGGTCCGCGCGCTGCCACTTCCTGCGCCACGCGGTTCCACGGCCGCAGCGCCAGCCGGATCGACAGCCACGCCGGCACGAGCAGGAACGGGATGCTGATCAGGAGCGGCATCATGTACAGGCCACGCGAGTTGACCGTCATCGTCACGTTCTTCCAGTCCGCGGGGGCGATGAACGTCATGCGCAGCACGCCATCGGCCGACGCGCGGCTGCGGGCGCGCCAGTGCACGCCGCCCACGACAAAGGATTCGACGGTATTGAGCCGGCGTGGCCGCACGCCGGCCGGTGCCGTGGCCGAACGGTAGACGACTTGCCCCAGGCGCTCGATGACGATGGCCGGCGACATGCCCGGATCGCCTTCGGCGCCCGAGTCCTCCTGCAGCACGCGGTCGATGGCCGCCAGGCTGGCGCTGCGCCCCGCCGGCGCGCCGTCCAGGTTGTGCGCCACCGTCAGCACCGCGTCGAACAGGCTGTCCTGCCCCATCAACCCGTCGTCATGCACGCTTTCGTAGATGACCAGCGCGGCGCCCAGGCTCCACAGCAACGTCAGCAACGCCACCTGCGCCAGCATCAAACGGCGTGTCAATGTCGGTTGCAGCAGGCGGCGCACCATCCCCAGCGCCTTCAAGGGATGGCTCCGTCCTGGTCGATCACGTAGCCGACGCCGCGCACGGTGCGGATATAGCCATCGCCGATCTTGCGGCGCAGGTTCGCCATGTGCACGTCCAGCGCGTTGCTGGCATTGGCCTGCGCGCCGGGCAGCGCCTGTTCTTCCAGGTTGCGCCGGGTGACGACGCGGCCGGCCCGCATCATCAGCGTTTTCAGCAGCACGAACTCGCTGGCCGTCAGCTCCACCGGCTTGCCATGCACGGTCACACGGCGCATGGGTATGTTCAGCATCACCCCTTGCAGCGCCAGCGCCGCCCCGTCGAAACCGTAGCTGCGCCGGGCCAGCGCCCGCACCCGCGACAGCAGTTCGGCCAGGTCGAACGGCTTGACGAGATAGTCGTCGGCGCCGGAATCGAGGCCGCGCAGCCGGTCCGGCAGCGCATCCCGGGCGCTGAGGATCAGCACGGGCAGCTCGCTGCGGTCGCGCCGCAGGCGTGTCAGCAGGGTCAGGCCGTCGCCGTCCGGCAGGCCCAGGTCCAGCAGCACCAGGTCGCAGCGGTCGCCATCGAGCCAGGCGTTGGCATCGTTCAGGTGGCGTATCCACACCACTTCCAGGCCTTCGTCGGCCAGCGCGATGCGCACGCCGTTGCCCAGGTCCAGGTCATCTTCGATCAGCAGGATTTTCATAGCCGGTATTAAACCATCGCCACATGAACGACAGGTGAAGACGGCGCCCGCGCAGGGTGTCTCTTCATGCAATCTTCATGGAAGCCAAAGGCTGGCTTCATCGCCGTTAACGATACTGCAAGCTCCTCAACTTCAGGATGACCGCAGTGAAGAACCAGATCGTATTCATCGCCCTTGCCGGCCTGCTGGCCGCCGCCCACGCCGAAGACTCGGACAACGTCCTGACCCTGGCGGGCGGCATCGGCGCCGGCCCCCGCTTTTCCGGCGCGGACGAAAACGTGGTCGGCCCGGTGGTCGGCATCGACTACCAGATGGCCAACGGCTTCTTTGCCAGCACGCTGCGCGGCATCGGCTACGGCCAGGCAATTGGCCCGTTCACCCTGGGCGCCGCACTCGGTTACCGCGGCGAACGCAGCGAGCACGATCGGGGCAGCCTTGGCGGCGCGCGCGGCAGCACCGCGCTGCGCGGCATGGGCGACGTCAAGGGCAGCGCCACGGCGATGCTGCAGGCGGAATACGAGATCGTCGACGGCCTGGACCTGACCTTGCAGGCGGAACTCCCCATCAGCCACCGCGAAAACGGCCGCGTCCTGGAAGTGGGCGTGACCGGCACCCTGTTCCAGGGGCGCGCGGACCACGTCACCCTGAGCGTCTCGGCCAGCCTGGCGGACCGCGACTATATGCAGACCTACTATGGCGTGACGGCGGCGCAGGCCGGGCGCTCGGGCTACCGTCAGTTCAGACCGAAGGCCGGACTCCACGAAACGGAACTGGGCCTGAGCTGGCAGCATACGGTCAACGAGCGCTGGTCCGTGACCGCGATGGTGGGCGTGACGTCGCTGCGGCGCGACGCGGCGCGCAGCCCGCTGTCCGGAAAAGACACAGCGCCCACGGGGGCGCTGTTTGCAACCTGGCGCTACTGACGCGCCCGACGCGTTTGAAAAGGATGGCCCGCGACATTCCCGGGGTCGCCCTCGGCACCGGCGTCGTCCTGCAGCACGCGGTCGATCGCCGCGAGGCTGGCGCTGGCCTCCGCCGGCCCGTGGTCCAGGCTACACGCCAGCGTCAGTACCGCATCGAACGGGCTGTCCTGCGCCATCAGCCCATCGTTGCCCCGCTTTCGCAGATCACCGGTGCGGCGTCCAGGCTCCACAGCCAATTACAGTTTCCCGAACATATGAGTCCATCGATTCCCGCTGCGCCGTTCCAGTTCAAGCAGGAACTCGGATGACAAAGCTGGCCAGCTCCAGAACTGCAAGCCGAGCGTGCCGAACAGAAGATCGTCGTGGTCCCATGCCGTGACCGGCGCGATCTTGCCGCAATGCGTGCACGCCAAGGCACCGATGCCCCCGTTGATCCATTCGTCGGCGGCTTTGTAAAACCGGTCAATGTCGTGCTCCGCCCGGCAGTGCGGGCAACGCGTGGGGCCATACGCTCCCTGGCCGTTAAAGAATACGTTCCGGTCGGTGGACAGCTCCATACCATTGGGTACGTGTCTCAGGAAATCGGTATAGTCGGCCTGTCTGGAGCTCTCTGTGATACCACCGCACGCCCGCATGTAATGCGGTCCAGGAGGATAACCGGGCCCGTGGCAGCAATCGGTGACTTTGTGCAGGATGATTTCCTGCTCGACCAGCCAGACAATGATCGATTCCCCAAGGCGCTTCGCCTCTTGCGGATCGGATGTCTGGCGGTTCATGACACTCTGCGTGTAAGTTCCCATCTGATGTTCCCTCCCGTTCCGCGTGGTGATCTCTGGTTTGGCACTGCGGTAGGTTGCGTTTGCTGGTGCTCGATACGGCACGCAACCCGCTCACAAAAACAGCGCCCTTCGGGGCGCTGTTTTGCTTTCCGCCGCCACTGGCGGCCCGACGCTTATGCTTCGATCTTGCGCGCCGAATTGGCGGCCCAGCGATACAGCCAGCCCAGGATCGCGCCGGCAAACGCCAGCGAGACGAGCATGCCGACCGATTCATGCAGGCCGATGCCGATGTCCAGCGGGTCGCTCTTGCCCGACACGACGATCAGGCCCGCCAGCGCCACGTTGAACAGGCTCTCGCCGACGATGAAGCCGGACATCACCAGCACGCCCACGCGCGACGCGGCCTCGCCGTACGTCTTGCTGCGCATGGCTTTCTCGAAGTAGTAGCCGGTGACGGCACCAACGACGACGGGCGCCGTCACGGCCGACGGCAGGTAGACCGCCAGGCCCACGCCCAGCGGCGGCAGGCTGTATTTGCCGTTGCTGCCGCGCTTGAGCAGGAAGTCGATGACGACCAGGACCAGGCCGATGACGGCGCCCCAGCCGATCAGGTGCCACGGCAGGTCGCCGCCGATGACGCCGCGCGCCAGCGTGGAGATCAGCGTGGCCTGCGGCGCGGCCAGCGGCTGGTCGGAGATCGCATTCTGGTTCGGCGCGCCGGCAAAGCCGTATGCGTGGTTCAGCAGTTCCAGCACCTGTGGCACGACGCACGAACCGGCAAACACGCCGATGATCAGCGCGACCTGCTGCTTCCATGGCGTGGCGCCCACCAGCTGGCCCGTCTTCAGGTCCTGCAGGTTGTCGTTACCGATGACGGCGACGGCCAGCACCACCGTCGTGACGAACAGCGCGAAGGCGATCAGAGCGTGCGCCGTGTCCGGGCCCATGACCTGGCGGCCGACGACGCCGACCGACGTGGCGGCGCCGAGAATGGTCAGGATGGCAATGCCGGAAACGGGCGAGTTCGAGGAGCCGATCAGGCCTGCCATATAGCCGCACACCGCGGCGGCCAGGATGCCGGCAACCAGGATATAGGCGATGCCGACGACGACCAGGGGCGTCGCGATCGATGTCAGCACGCCGCCTTCCAGGAACGTGGCGAGCAGCCAGCCGGCCGGCACCATCGCCAGCAGGGTGACCAGACCGACGATAAAGATCGGCATGTCGCGTTCTTCACGGGGCACGGCCGCGCCGCCGTGTTTCGCCGCACGCGCCGCGTCCAGCGCGGATTTCAGGCCGCCGAACACGGGTTTGGCCAGCGTGGCCAGCGTGACGATGGCGGCGGCGCCGATCGTGCCCGCGCCCATCATGCGCACCTGCGTGCTCCAGACGCTCAGCGCGTGGTCGGCTACCGAAGCGCCGGCCGCCATCGGCGTCATGGCCGTCAGTACGGGGACCAGAATGCCCCACGCAATGATCAGGCCCGCCAGCATCGCGATGCCGACGGTGATGCCCATCAGGTGACCGGCGCCGACCAGCGCCAGCGACGTCGACGCGCCCAGGCCCGTGGCGCCGCTGCCGGCGCCGAAGCGGAAGTAGTAGCTGACCTCCGCCGCACCCACCTTGACGGCGGCCAGCAGCGCGAAGAACGCCGAAGCCAGCGTGCCGAGGATGACCGCCGTCAGGCCGGCCTTGCCTTCCTGCGCGCCGGCGCGCGACGCCGTGCCCACTTTCAGCACTTCGGCGGCAGCGACGCCTTCCGGATACGGCAAATTGGACTGCGATACCAGCGCGCGGCGCAGCGGCACCGTGTACATCACGCCCAGCACGCCGCCAATGGCACAGGCACCGAACGTGGGCCAGAACGGGATCTCCGCCCACCAGCCGATCATCAGGAGGCCAGGCAGCACGAAGATGACGGAAGCAAGCGTGCCGGCGGCCGACGCGATCGTCTGGACGATATTGTTTTCCTGGATCGTCGCATCCTTGAAGGCGGAAAGCAGCGCCATCGAGATGACGGCGGCGGGGATCGATGTGGCAAATGTCAGGCCCACTTTCAGTCCGAGATAGACCTGGGCGGCGGTGAACACAAGGGTGATCAGGATGCCGAGGATGACCCCCCGGATGGAAAATTCCAGTGGATTGGACGACGTAGGATGGTTCATCCTGAGAGCTCCCGGTAGCCAGGATCGATAATCCCGGATTTGTTATTGGGTGAATAAGGCTGGCCGGGATATTACGACAGATTTGTGACAACGCCAATGTCTGATGGTGGGCAGGGCCGATTTGACGCGTCCCGCCCACGGCGTCAGCGCGCGCCGGGCGGAGGGATGCTGACGCCCGCCGCGGTCTGCACGACCGGCTGCATCGTTCCGTCGGCGTTATAGCGCAGATGTTCGACGGTGACGGCGCGGCGCCCGATCGCCCCATTCAGGTCGCCGATCGCCAGTGCGGCGTTGTGCAGGAACAGATACCAGTTGCCCTTGAATTCGGCGATGCCGGGGTGGATGGTAAAACTGTACTTGCCGGAGCCCGTCAGCTGCCCCCGGTATGTCCACGGCCCCGTGATGGCGGGCGCCGTCGCATACGAGACGTGTTCGTCGCGCTGCGTCTTGCGGTCCAGCGACGCATAGGTCAGGTAATACAGCGCCCCGCGCTTGTGCAGCCACGGCCCCTCCTCGAAATGCGGCGGCGTGATCTCGCGGATCGGTCCGTCGATCTCGATCATGTTAGGCTTGAGCCGGGCGATATAGCACTGCCGGTTGCCCCATGCCAGCCAGCTGGTGCCGTCGTCGTCCGTGAACACGGTCGGGTCGATGTCTTCCCAGCTGTGCGTGCCCTTCGGCGTCATCTCGCCCACGACCAGCGCCGAACCGCGCGCGTCGACGAACGGGCCGGTCGGCTTGTCCGCGACCGCCACCGCGATCGCCTTGCCCGGATGCGTGGCGTCGTGCTCCACGGCCGCATAAAAGTAGAATTTGCCGTTCTTTTCGGTGGCCTGCGAGGCCCACGCGTCGCCCTTGGCCCACTTGAAGTCGCGCACGTTCATCACGGGACCATGCGGCGTCCAGGTTTTCATGTCCTGCGTCGAATACACCAGCCATTCGCGCATCGTGAACATCTCGTCGCGCTGCGCCTCGTCGTGGCCGACGTACAGGTACAAGGTGTCGCCGACAACCAGTGGTGCCGGATCGGCCGTGAACTTGTCGCGCACGATGGGGTTGCGGCCGTCGCTGGATGCGGATGCGGCGCCCGGCGTCATGCAACCCGCGATCATGGCGGCGACGACGCTGCGACGGGCCAGCTTGTTGAACAGTTTCATGGAATCTCCTTGTGCGCCAGGTCAGGACTTCGGCTGCAGGTAGCCATGCATGCCGAGCCAGCGGGTAAAACTGTCGAACCAACCCGTGCTGCTCGTGCTCTTGGGGTACATGCCGAACCCATGCCCGCCCTGTTCGTACAGGTGAAACTCGACGGGGCGCTTCGCGGCGCGCCAGCTGTCGATCAGGCCATAGCCGGCATTGGCGAAGAACGGATCGTCGGCCGCCAGCGCGACAAACAGCGGCGGCGCATCTGCCGATACGGCAACGGGCGCCAAAGGCCCGTAGATAGCGCCGATGAACGCGGGCTTCGCGTCCACGCCATGCAGCGCGGTCGACAACGTCAGCATGGCGCCGGCGGAGAAGCCGAGCATACCGATCCGCTCAGGGTCGACGCCCCACTCGCCCGCGCGGGCGCGCACCAGCGCGAAGGCAGCGCGCGCATCGGCAATCTGCGGCGCCAGATCCGCGGCGGCGCGCTTGCCCCCATCCTGGCCCGCGGGCTGCCGCGCCGCGCCGGAAAACATGCGCGCCATCGATTGCGCGAACTGGTCCATCTCGCGCGGCGTCTGGCGCAACCGATATTTCAGCACGAACGCGGCCACGCCACGGTCGGCCAGGGCCTTGGCGACATCCCAGCCTTCGTTACTCATCGACAGCGTCAGGAAGCCGCCGCCCGGGGCGACAATGACCGCCGCCCCGGTCGCCTTGCCGGGCGGCGGCAGGAACGGCGTCAGCGTGGCGACGGTGACGTTGCGGGCAAACGAGCTGCCGTACTGGCGGTGCCAGCTTTCCGCCACGGGCGCGTTCGGGAGCGGGCCGGTCGGCAGCACGATGGCGGCCGGCTGGGGCGGCGCGGCGATAGGGGTCATGCGATCGTCCTGCGCCGCTGCCGCGGCAGCGAGCGTGCACGAGAGGGTGAGAACGGCGATTTGCAATAGCCGGCGTGCCGGCCTGGGGGCTGGATGGTATGACATCTGCGATCTCCTTTATCCCGGCTGCGCCGGATTGTTGTTAGCGCACCCAATAGCAGGCTGGCCACAGCGAGGCCGCGTGGCCAGGGGCCTGCGTCGGAGGAGCGACAAGAGAATATTGCACAGATATCGCGCAAAAAGATAGCGCAAACATTACAGCTACAAGTGTTGGGGAGCTTTGCGCAAACAGGACAGCGCTCTCCCCCCGGCTCCCTTGCAGCCAGTTTGCAGTGGGTACAGCTCAGTTACCGCTCAGTTACCGCTCAGTCGTCCTCGTTCGGATCGAGCTCGGGGAACATCACCGACGTGAAGCCGAACTTCGAGAAGTCGGTAATGCGCATCGGATACAGGATGCCATGCAGATGATCGACCTCATGCTGCACCACGCGCGCATGGAAGTCGGCGGCGTCGCGCACGATGCGGTTGCCGTGCTGGTCGTAGCCTTCGTAATGCAGGCGCACGTGGCGCGGCACGCTGCCGCGCAGGCCAGGCACCGACAGGCAGCCTTCGAAGCCCTCTTCCATCGCGTCGCCGACGGGTGTCAGCACGGGATTGATCAGCACTGTTTCCGGCACCTGCGGCGCGTCGGGATAGCGGGCGTTGGACTTGAAGCCGAAGATGACGACCTGCAGGTTGACGCCGATCTGCGGCGCCGCCAGTCCGGCGCCGTTGGCCGCATGCATCGTGTCGAACAGGTCGGCGATCAGCTCGTGCAGCGCCGGCGTGTTGAAGTCGCGCACGGGGTCGGCCTGGCGCAACAGGCGCGGGTCGCCCATTTTCAGGATCTCACGGACCGTCATTTGCCTTCTCCCGCCTGCACGCCGGCCACGTAGGCAGCGAATTCCGGCCCCGTTTCCGGATGTTTCAGGCCCATCGCCACCATCGCCTTCAGGTAGCCCAGCTTCGAGCCGCAGTCGTAGCGCTGGCCGTCGTAGCGGTAGGCCAGCACCCGCTCGTGCTGCAGCAGTGCGGCGATGCCGTCCGTCAGCTGGATCTCGCCGCCGGCACCGGTGCCCAGCTGCTCGAGGAATTCGAAGATGCGGGCCGACAGCACATAGCGTCCGACCACCGCCAGCGTAGATGGTGCCTCGTCCGGTGCGGGCTTTTCGACGATCCCCGCGGCCAGCTCGAGCCGGTCGCGGTAAGGACTGGCACTGACGATGCCGTACTGGCGCGTGTTCTCGCGCGGCACGTCCTGCACGGCCAGCAGGCTGGCGCGCTCGAATTCGTACTGCTGCGTCATCTGCGCCAGCACGGGCGGCACGCCGGGAGAAGTGTCCATGAAGTCGTCCGCCAGCAGCACGGCAAACGGCTCGTTGCCGACGATGGGCCTGGCGCACAGCACCGCATGGCCCAGGCCCAGCGGCGCCGGCTGGCGGATATAGATGCAGTTGACGTTTTTCGGAATGACATTGCGCACCACTTCCAGCAAGGCCTGCTTGTTGTGCGCTTCCAGTTCCGCTTCCAGTTCGAACGCCTTGTCGAAGTGGTCCTCGATGGCGCGCTTGTTGCGGCCTGTGATGAACACGAGGTCGGTGATGCCGGCCGCCACCGCCTCCTCGACCGCATACTGGATCAGCGGCTTGTCGACGATGGGCAGCATCTCCTTCGGCTGCGCCTTGGTGGCGGGGAGGAAGCGGCTGCCCAGGCCCGCCACGGGAAATACCGCTTTTCTGATCTGGTTCATCCGGGTTCCTTATCCGTTCAGCAGTGCCAGCAGGCCGGCTTCGTCGAGGACCGTCACGCCCAGGTCCTCCGCTTTCGCCAGCTTGCTGCCCGCTTCCGCGCCGGCGACGACATACGACGTCTTTTTCGACACGGAGCCCGACACCTTGCCCCCGGCCGCCTCGATCATCGCGCCGGCCGCGTCGCGACTCAATGTCGGCAACGTCCCCGTCAGCACGAACGTCTTGCCGGCCAGGTGGCCTTCCGCGGCGGCCGCCTGCGGCACCTGCGCCAGCAACTCGGTACGCAGCGCGTCCAGTGCCAGCAAAGCTTCGCGGTTGGACGGCACGGCCATCCATTCCTCGAGCGCCGCCGCCACTGTGGCCGGCAGGCCGTAGATGTCGAACGTGCGCCGGCTGGCCAGCGACTCGAACGTGGCGCCGCCTTCGACCAGCTGGCGCGCGCGCGGCTCCGTCAGTTTCGGGATGCCCAGCGCGGCCAGCAGCGCGACCGGTTCCAGTTTCTCGCGCAGCTGCGCTTTCGGCGGATGCTCGCCCTGCGGCGTCACGCCCGTCGCCAGCAGCGCATCGATGGCCTGCTGGTTTTTTGGTTCGGCAAAGAAGTCGGCGATCGATTCCGCCACCGTGCCGCCGATATCGGGCAGCACGCGCAGCAGCGCGGCCGGGGCGCGGCGGATCAGCGCGAACTGACCGAGCCAGTCGGCCAGCGTCTTACCCGTCGATTCGCCCACGTGGCGGATGCCCAGCGCGAACAGCAGGCGCTCCAGCGGCGGGTTCTTGCTTGCTTCGATCGCCTGCAGCAGGTTGTCGGCCCATTTGGTCGGCACCTTGCCCTGCTTGACCGTCTCCGGCGTCGTGCCATCGCGTTCGTCGGCCAGGCGCTTCATCTTGAGCAGGTCGTCCAGCGTCAATTTGTACAGGTCGGCCACGCTGTGCACGAGGTTCGATTCGACCAGGCTGTCGATATAGCGGTCGCCCAGCCCTTCGATGTCCATCATGCGCCGGCCGGCAAAGTGACGGATCGCTTCCTTGCGCTGCGCCGCGCACGTCAGGCCGCCGGAGCAGCGCGCCACAGCCTCGCCTTCCTCGCGCACCACGTGCGAGCCGCAGACGGGACACGTTTTCGGCAGCACGTAAGCGGCCGGCTCCGGCGTGGGACGCTTGTCCAGCACGACGGCCAGCACCTCGGGAATCACGTCGCCGGCGCGGCGCACGATGACGGTATCGCCGACGCGCACGTCCTTGCGGCGCACTTCATCTTCATTGTGCAGTGTGGCGTTGGTGACGGTCACGCCGCCGACAAACACCGGCACGAGACGGGCCACCGGCGTGATGGCGCCGGTACGGCCCACCTGCACCTCGATGGCCTGCACCGTCGTCAGCGCTTCCTCGGCGGGGAATTTATGGGCCAGCGCAAAGCGCGGCGCGCGCGAGACAAACCCCAGCGCGCGCTGGTCTTGCAGCCGGTTGGCCTTGTAGACGACGCCGTCGATCTCGTACGGCATGCCGGGCCGGCGCGCGCCGATGCCCTGGTAGAACGACAGCAGGCCGTCCTTGCCGCGCACGACGTCGCGTTCCTTTGCCACGGGCAGGCCGAGGGCCTCGTACCAGTCCAGCAGCCCCGAGTGCGTTGCCGGCATGTCCATGCCCACCAGTTCACCGATGCCGTAGGCGAAGAAGCGCAGCTTGCGTTGCGCGGTGATGCGCGAATCGAGCTGGCGCAGCGCGCCGGCCGCCGCATTCCTCGGATTGACGAATTCTTTTTGCCCGGCCGCGCGCTGGCGCTCGTTCATGGCGTTGAAGTCAGCCTTGAACATCAGCACTTCGCCACGCACGTCGAGGATCGCCGGCAGGTCCTTGCCGTGCAGGCGCAGCGGAATCGTGCGCACCGTGCGGATATTGGCCGTGACGTCCTCGCCCGTGTAGCCGTCGCCGCGCGTGGCGGCCTGCACGAACACGCCGTTCTCGTAGCGCAGGTTGATCGCCAGGCCGTCGTACTTCGCTTCGGCCGCATACTCGACTTCCAGCGCATCGAGCCCCTCCCGCACGCGGCGGTCGAAGTTCTCGACATCTTCTTCCGTAAAGCCGTTGTTCAGCGACAGCATCGGCACCGCGTGCGTCACGGCGGCGAACTGGCCCAGCGGCGGCGCGCCCACGCGCATCGTCGGCGAGTCCGGCGCCACCAGCTCGGGGTGCGCTTCTTCCAGCTGCTGCAGCTCGGTAAACAGCTTGTCGTACTCGGCGTCCGGTATCGTCGGCGCATCCAGCACGTGGTAGGCGTACAGGTGGCGGTTCAGTTCCGCCGTCAACCATGCTGCCCGTTCCGCAGGCGCTTGCTTCGTCATGGTGTACTCCTCAGTTGAACAGGCGCAGCGCCCGGGTCGAGCCGGCCGGAATGTCCGAGGCTTCCATATCGGCGTAGAAGTCGCTGACCTGGCCGGCGATTTCGGCCAGCGCGGCATCCGTCAGCGGCTGGTTGTAGTCGTCGACGATCACGGCGTCCAGCCGCTGCACCAGCGCCTTGGCGCAGGCGATCATGGCGCCGAAACCGTCGCGCGCCGGGGCCACGCACGGCACGTCCAGCAGCAACGTCAGGCGCGGCGTGGTTTCCTCGGCCGGCGAGACGTTGGTGGACAGCGTGAACAGCTGGCCGCCTTCGCCATCGGGCATGACGAAACGGCCGTCGGGGCGCACGTCGAAGCCCTGCTTTTCCAGCGCGCCGATCAGGGTGGCAATCGCCCATGGCGCGCCGTTGGCGGCCAGGTTGACGCCCAGTTGCGCATCGTGGCTGGCAACGAAGCGGTGCAGGTTCTTCGCCTCGGCCATCACTTCGATCATGTCCGGCACGTGCGGCTCGGCGCCGATTTCATCGGCCATGCTGCGCAGGCGCGTGACCAGTTCCGAGTATTCCAGTTCGTTCAGCGCCGTGGTGCGGCTGGCCAGCTGGACACCGCCCTGCAGCTTCGTGTAGACGGTGCCATGCTGGATCGGTTCCCAGTCGCCGCTGACGGCCAGGCCGATGTAGTGCACCGGCTTGCTGCCGACGAGGCGCAGCTTGTGCAGCGCCGGCAGCAGCTTTTCGCCGCGCATCGGCGCGGCCAGTTCCAGCGGCAGCAGACAGTCCACCAGCGGATCGACCAGTGCCGTTGCCAGCTCGGCGCGCGGCACGGCGGCATCGGCCGCGCGCACGGGCACCGGCGGGATCGGTTCCGGCGCGATGTCGGCCGTTTTGTCACCGAGCTGCGGCTCGCTGCGTACGGGTGCCGCGGCCGGCGTCGGCGCGGGCTCCGCAGCAACGGTCGGCGCTGCGGGTTCCGCCAGCACCGGCTCGGCCAGCACGGGCTCGACGTCAGGCGCCAGGGTCGGTGCGGGATGCTCCTCGTGCGCCGGGGCGCCATAGGCACCGGAGCCGCCATCCACCATCGACACGTCGCCGAGGCTGAAGCTTGGCTCGCTGCGCGCGGCCAGGTCGCCGTCCGCGCCATAGCCCGGATCCTCGCCTTTGCGCATCAGCACATCGTCATGCTCGGACGCGAATGCACGCTCGACGCTTTTCTTGGCCTTGTGCTCCTGCCATTTGTTGTAGACGAAAACGCCGGCGACAAACACGCCGGCCGCTGCGATCAAACTGGTCTGAAAATCTGTCATGCTGCTTGTGCCTCGGAAGCGAAATTGGCGGCGGCTTCCATATCCACCGCCACGATGCGCGATACGCCCTGCTCCTGCATCGTCACACCAATCAGTTGAGTGGCCATCTCCATCGCGATCTTGTTGTGCGAGATGAAGAGGAATTGGGTCTGGTCGGACATGCGCTTCACCATGCGGCAGAAGCGCTCCGTGTTGGCGTCGTCCAGCGGTGCGTCGACTTCGTCGAGCAGGCAGAACGGCGCCGGGTTCAGGCGGAACATCGAGAACACGAGGGCCGTCGCCGTCAGCGCCTTTTCGCCGCCGGACAGCAGGTGGATCGTCGCGTTCTTCTTGCCGGGCGGCTGGGCCATGACCTGCACGCCGGCGTTGAGGATCTCGTCGCCCGTCATGATCAGCTTTGCCTGGCCGCCGCCGAACAGGATCGGGAACAGCTCGGAGAAGTGGCCGTTGACCTTGTCGAACGTCTCCTGCAGCAGGTCGCGCGTTTCCTTGTCGATGCGCGCGATGGCATCTTCGAGGGTCGTGATGGCCTCCGTCAGGTCGGCGTTCTGCGAGTCGAGGAAGTTCTTGCGTTCGGATGCGGTGGACAGCTCGTCCAGCGCCGCCAGGTTGACGGCGCCCAGCGCGGCGATGGCATTGGTCAGGCGCGTCACTTCGCCCTGCAGGTATTGCGCCTTCATGTCGGGATGCAGCTTGGTCGCGAGAACAGCTTCGTCGGCCTGCACTTCGGCCAGCTGCTGGGCAAACTGCTCCTGGTTCAGGCGCGCCGCCTGTTCCTTCAGCTGCAGCTCCATGATGCGGTCGCGCTGCGGCTGCAGGCTGCGTTCGCCCTGGCCCCGCGCGTCCTCGGCGTGGCGCAGCTGCTGCGTGATCTGGTCCAGCTCATGGCGCGCATCGGCCAGCGCCCGTTCCTGCTGCGAGCGGCGGTCCAGCAGCTCCTGCAGGCCCTCGTTGGCGGTGCCGGCTTCCAGCCCTTCCAGCTCCAGCCGGCCGGCCTGCAGGCTTTCCGTCACCTGCGCCGCC
>Ga0265797_10003069_pt1 | contig 27165 bp, 29 predicted proteins | sample P2T30metagenome_FD_192433 | JGI IMG/M metagenome (GOLD analysis project Ga0265797, IMG submission 192433) | Plant litter microbial communities from East Loma Ridge, Irvine, California - P2 T30 | ecosystem: Environmental > Terrestrial > Plant litter > Unclassified | place: USA: California... | reverse complement strand
CTCAATGTGCAGCTTCATAAGTCAAATGTCTGGTAAAAGAAAAAGTCAGGTTACCGGGAATTTCCCTGCCTGACTTTTTCTGTTTTTAACCACATCTAAATCCAATCATTGTGCAGATGGAGTAGTAGGCTGTGGCTTGTTATTATTTGGATTACTGTTATTATTCCGGTTTTTCGGCTTATTTTTTTTCTTTTTCTTCTTCTTTTGCTCTTCGCTGTACTTGCGGTCCAGGTTTTCCAGATCACTATTCAGTTTTGGAGAACCTTTTTCCAGACTTCTTTCTACCTGCGGAGTCAATATTTCCAGAGATTCCGGAATAATATTGTTCTTATTCAATTCCACAATTTCCAGAACCTTGTCAATGGCTACCGGATACCAGTTGGTGTCCTTTTCAAAACCAAACCACATGATCTTCTTAAAAATATCCGTTTTCTGAAGTGTCGCAACTCCTTTTTTTGTTTTCAAAGGAGCTTCAACAGTCGGAATATCCCGCAAAGCATCAATGTAAGTTTCCAGCTCATAATTGAGACAGCATTTCAATCTCCCGCACTGGCCCGAAAGCTTGGCAGGATTGAGTGAAAGGTTCTGATACCTTGCTGCTGAAGTTGAAATGTTCTTAAAATCAGTCAGCCAGGTAGAGCAGCAAAGTTCTCTTCCGCATGAGCCCAGTCCGCCAAGACGGCTTGCTTCCTGCCGTAGGCTGATCTGCCGCATTTCAATACGTACTTTAAATTCCGAAGCCAGTGATTTAATCAGCTCCCGGAAATCGACACGTTCTTCAGAAGAATAGTAAAAAGTAGTTTTCGTATTATCCGATTGAAATTCTACATCCGACAGCTTCATATTCAGCTTCATTTCCCGGATGATTTCACGGGTACGGTAAAGCGTTGGCATTTCACGCGCCATTGCCTGCGTATGTTTGTCGAGGTCTTTCTCGTTGGCAACCCGGTAAATTACATGCAGGTCATCATTGATGACTACATTTTTACGCTTCATCTGAAGACGTACCAGTTCACCCTGTAACGATACTGTTCCTATATGCTGGCCGGAGGCCATTTCGCAGACAACATAGTCGCCTGTAATGAATTCCAGCTGATTTATATTTCGGAAATACTCCTTTCTTCCTCCTTTAAACTTTACTTCAACAACATCAAACCGCTGGCTGGTAGGCACATCCATGTGGCTCAACCAGTCGAAGACGTTCATTTTATTACAACCACCTGTTCCACAGGTTCCATTACTTCCACATCCGGAGACAGCCGATCCACTGGTACTGCACCCTCCCGATGAACATGATCCACATCCCATAGCTTTTCCTCTTCATCAATCGTTATAACGAATTAAATCCATACCGATGTCGTGCCGAAAGTATTTGCCTTCATATTGTATAACCTGCGCAGCGCGCTGGGATTTATGTACAGCGTTTTCCAGAGAATTGGCCATGCCTGTCATTGCCATTACTCTTCCTCCGTTCGTTACGACTTCGGTATTTCCATTAAAGGTAGTTCCTGCATGAAATAAATGCACATCTTCTACCTTTTCAGTTCCGGAAATTACCTTCCCTTTTTCATATTCTCCCGGGTAACCGCCTGCAACTAATACAGTAGTTACGGCTACCTGCGGAGAGATTTTTATTTCATAGTCATGCAGTGTTCCCTTTGCTGCCGATACCAGCAGTGCGGCAAAATCCGATTGAATTCTTGGCAGCACAACTTCGGTTTCAGGGTCACCCATGCGCACATTATACTCGATAACAAAAGGTTCGCCTTTTACATTCATCAAACCGATGAAGATAAAACCGACATATTTGATACCTTCATTTTTCAATCCGTGCAAGGTAGGCTTCACGACTTTTTCCTCCACTTTTCTCAGGAAATTCGCATCCGCAAAACTTACAGGCGAAACGGCACCCATTCCGCCTGTATTCAGGCCGGTATCATTTTCACCGATTCTTTTATAGTCTTTTGCTTCCGGCAGAATTTTATAATTTTCGCCGTCGCACAGCACAAAAACAGATAATTCGATTCCTCTTAAAAACTGCTCTACCACAACTTTGTTGCCCGCTGTTCCAAACTTGCCGTCAACAAGCATTTCATTAAAAGCCTGTTCGGCTTCAATATGTTTTTCTGCGATGATAACGCCTTTTCCTGCCGCCAGTCCATCTGCTTTTAAAACAATCGGTAAAGGCAATGTTTCAAGATATTCCAGGCCGATTGCGAGCGTATCGGCTGTAAATGTTCTTGAAGAAGCAGTTGGTATTCCATACTTCTGCATGAAATTTTTGGAAAAATCTTTGCTTCCTTCCAACTGTGCGCCGGCTTTATTAGGTCCGATCAGCTTTATTTTTGCAAGATCTTTACGTGATTCAAAGTAATCTACAATTCCATTTACAAGCGGCTCTTCCGGTCCGACAATCACCAGCTCGATTTCATTTTCAAGCACTGCCGCCGCAACCGCTTCAAAATTATTATAGGAAACAGGAAGATTAGTACCTACCAATGCAGTTCCCGCGTTTCCCGGTGCTATGTATAAATTATCACAAAGAGGGCTTTGAGCAATTTTCCAGGCAAAAGCATGCTCTCTACCACCTGAACCTAATATAAGTATATTCATAATTGATTATAAATTTTGCCAAACGAAGACAACTCTGACTGGGTTTAAGATCAGTTTCTTTAGTTTGCCAATTCCGATAAAAACTTAATTCGTACCAGTCTCAGTTCCTCTTCACTTATTTCATCACCTGAAAATTCATCCAGTGCAGCGGCAATATTATCCGTTTCTGCGGTCATGAAGTAGTCGTAAATATCCTGTTGTCTTTCACGGTCTACAACCTGGTTGATGTAGTAATCGAGATTGAGCTTGGTGCCGGAGTAACAAATGTGTTCCACTTCTTCAATCACCTCGGCCAGTGCCAGATCTTTTACTTCCGCAATTTCATCCAGGCTGACTTTACGGTCTACCTGCTGGATAATGAAAATCTTGATCTTGGATTTATTAACCGTGGATTTGATAACAACATCCTTGGCGGTTTCAATATCATTTTCCTCTACATAACGTGTAATGGCATCTAGGAACTGCTTTCCGAATTTCTGGACTTTACCCATACCGACACCGTTGATCTGGGCCATTTCCTGCTGTGTAGTAGGATATGTAGTCGCCATTTCTTCAAGAGAAGGATCCTGGAAAATAACGAATGGCGGCAGGTTTTTCTCCTTGGCTACTTTTTTACGAAGTGCTTTAAGCATTCCCAGCAGCGCTTCATCATAGGCATGGGCACTTCCGTTTCCGTTACCTCCTTCCTTATCATCCTCATCTGCTTTCACTTCTTCTTCCTCAAAGTTGTGATCTTTATGCAGAGTAACCGGGTAAGGATCATTCAGATAGGCAGCACCTCTTTCACCCATTTTCATAATGCCGTAATTTTCAATGTCTTTTTCAAGATAGTTGAAAATGACCAGCTGACGGATGGTTGATATCCAATAATCCCTGGATTCGTTTAATTCCAGTCCTTTTCCGTATACATCCAGTTTATCATGTTCGTAACTTTTTACGTACTGATTATCCGTTGCTGTGATCAGGTCTGCAATGTGTTCGCAGTCAAACCGCTGTTCTGTAAGCTGCACGGCACGCAAAACAAGAATTACTTCGTCCTGTACTTTTCTTTTTTCGGTTGGTTTCAAACAGTTGTCACAAGCACCGCAGTCCTTGTCCATGTATTCACCAAAATAGCTTAATAACTGCCTGCGGCGACAAACACCCAGAGTAGAATAAGCCACCATCTCGTTCAGCAAATGACGTGCGTTATCCCTTTCGGTTACTGTTTTGTCTTTATTGAATTTTTCCAGTTTCTGAATATCTTCATAGCTGTAAAACATCAGACAGTTTCCTTCCAGTCCGTCGCGTCCTGCACGGCCCGTTTCCTGATAATAACCTTCCAGTGATTTAGGAACATCATAGTGTATCACAAAACGAACATCCGGCTTGTCGATACCCATCCCGAAAGCAATGGTTGCGACGATCACGTCACATTCTTCATTCAGGAACGCATCCTGGTTACCCATTCTGGTATTGCTGTCGAGTCCGGCGTGGTAGGGAAGTGCTTTTACATCATTGACAGCAAGCAGTTCTGCAATTTCCTCAACCGTTTTACGGCTCAGGCAATAAATGATCCCTGACTTGCCTTTGTTGTTGCGTACATACCGGATCAGCTGTTTTTTTGTATCCTTTTTAGGGCGGATTTCGTAATAAAGATTCTTACGGTTGAAAGAAGATTTGAAAGTCTCTGCTTCTTCCATCTGAAGATTTTTACGGATATCCTGCTGTACCTTTGGTGTGGCAGTAGCCGTAAGGGCAATAATCGGCAGATTACCGATATTCTCTATAATTCCATAGATTCGGCGGTATTCCGGACGGAAATCGTGTCCCCACTCAGAAATACAATGGGCTTCGTCAATGGCAACGAAAGAAATTTTAACTTTCTTCAGAAAGTCCAGATTATCCTCTTTTGTTAATGATTCGGGCGCGATATAAAGCAGCTTAAGACTTCCGTCCAGCGCATCATTTTTTACGCGCGTCATTTCACTTTTTGTAAGCGTGGAGTTTAAGAACTGTGCATTGATGCCAAAAGCAGTTAACTGATCCACCTGATTTTTCATCAGTGCAATAAGCGGGGAAATCACGATTGTCATTCCTTCACTGACAAGCGCCGGCAACTGGTAGCAAAGTGATTTGCCTGCCCCTGTGGGCATAATTACAAAAGTATTTTTTCCAAGCAGGATGTTTTGTATAATAACCTCTTGCTCTCCCCTGAACTGACTATATCCAAATATCTCTTTAAGCCTTTCTTTTAACGTGTCTAATACGACAGTTTCAACCTTCTTTACCATACTCTGTTAACAAAATGGTTATCCCAAACTTCTCTATCTTTGCTTTTTGAAATGAATAATTGCAATTGGTTCTCAATAAAACAGTGTTTCAGATTTGAAATTAATAAAAAATATTCAGTCCATAGCAAAAGAAGTATTACTGAAGGAAGCCACAGCCGTACATAATCTCATTGAAAGGATTGATGATGAATTTGAAAAGTGCGTACAGCTCATCCTGAATTCAGGAGGGCGTGTGGTTGTATCCGGAATTGGTAAAAGTGCTATTGTAGGGCAGAAAATTGTTGCAACGCTCAATTCTACCGGTACGCCCGCATTGTTTATGCATGCCGGCGATGCGATACACGGTGATCTGGGAATGATACAGGACAATGATGTGGTGATTGTCATTTCGCGAAGCGGAGATACGCCGGAAATAAAAGTACTCGTTCCTCTTCTGAAACGGATCGGTGTAAATATCATCGCGATGTTAAGTAACAAAGATTCGTATCTGGGCCGTAATGCCCGGTTTGTTTTGCATGCTTATGCACCTCATGAGGCCGACCCTTTAAATCTTGCTCCGACAACAAGTACAACGGTAACCATGGCACTTGGCGACGCACTGGCCATTTGCCTGCTCGAAGCCCGTGGATTTACACATCAGGATTTTGCAAAATACCATCCGGGCGGTTCTCTGGGTAAAAGGCTTTATCTTAAAGTCTGTGATATTTATCCGAATAATGCCTTGCCCGTTGTTTCCGAATCTGCCACACTTCACGAGGTAATTATGGAGATCACTTCCAAGCGTTTAGGGGCCACTTCGGTGATCAGGGATTCGGGAAAAATGGCCGGGATCATTACAGACGGAGATCTTCGGCGTATGCTCAACCAGCATGCGGGAGATACATTGCTGCAATTGCACGCGAGTGATATCATGACGGCCCGTCCAATCTCTGTCGGCCCTGAAGAATATGCTGTGAACGCACTGGAAATTATGCAGTCCCGCAGTATCACACAGGTTGTTGTTGTAGAAAATGAGCAGGTTTTAGGTTTTGTTCATTTGCATGATCTGCTAAGAGAAGGCCTGGTATGACAAATGCACGCAAGCCCTATCCCTATGTCCTCCGCTCATCTACCTAAACCTGTTAGATTGCTGCACCTTTTTTTCATCTTTTCTGATAAAACGGTTTGCAAAAACGTTGGATAACATGGAGGCAATTAATCCGTAAAAACCAATTTCGTAGTTTCCGGGATTGCCTTCATCAAAAAGTTTAGCGGTACTGTAAAAAGTATAATAGATTACCAGACCGATCATGACAGTCATCAAAATCGAATTAACGGCACATAATGCAGATTGCAGAACACGGTTCCGGAAGCTGAAAATGGCATAGGCGGATACCAGTGTAACCAGAATGGCAAGAATGATGAAATAGTAAACCGGCTGTACTTCCGATTGTACTGCATTAATCTGATGTGTTAATTTCAATGCGGTAAGATCCGCTTTTTCTACGCCTGCCGCAGAAATTTTACTCCATACCGGAAAAGACAGAAAAATGCCCATTCCAATTATTGTGATGGCTAAAAATATAGTTTGAATTCTTTGTAACATGGTAAACGAAAATATTATTCTAAACGGTTTTATGCAAAATTAATAAAGATGAAAGATGCCGGTATGAATTATTTAAAATTAAATAACAACCTCTCCATACAGGTCAAACTCCTCTGACGATGTAATTTTCACATTGGCAAAATCACCCAGCCGTACATATTGGCTTGCAGGTACCAGCACTTCATTATCTACTTCCGGTGAATCGGACTCGGTACGGCCAATAAAATGTCCGCCTTCTTTCCTGTCAAAAAGAACTTTATAAATGTTTCCTATTTTCTGCTGGTTCAGTTCATAGGAAATTCCCTGCTGCAATTCCATAATCGCATCTGCACGTTCCTGTTTGATCTCAGCAGGAATATCATCCGGCATTGTGTAAGAGTGGGTGTTGTCTTCGTGTGAATACTGGAATGCACCTAAACGGTCGAAACGCATTTTTTCTACAAATTCATACGTTTCATCAAAAAGTGCTTCTGTCTCGCCGGGATGCCCAACGATAAGCGTGGTACGCAAGGTTATTTCCGGTATTTTTTCACGGATCGATTCAATCAGAGACTCCGTCTTTTCACGGGTGATACCTCTCCGCATGTATTTCAGAATTTCCGTCGATCCGGATTGCAGGGGCATATCCAGATACTTACAGATATTACTGCGCTCTTTCATGATATCAAGGATATCCATCGGGAAACCGGCAGGGTAGGCGTATTGTAATCTGATCCATTCAATTCCTTCCACATCGGAAAGCTGGGCCAGCAGATCTGATAAATTTCTTTTCCTATATATATCCAAACCATAATAGGTCAGATCCTGAGCGATGAGAATCAGCTCTTTTGTACCACGTTTGGCCAGCGATTTGGCTTCTTTAATCAGTTCTTCGATCGAACGGGAAACGTGCCCGCCGCGCATGATCGGGATTGCGCAGAAACTACACGGACGATCACAGCCTTCTGCTATTTTCAGATAGGCATAATGGGTAGGCGTGGTAAGCAGACGCTCGCCGACCAGTTCATGTTTATAATCTGCTTTCAGTGTTTTCAGCAGGCGTGGCAGTTCATTGGTCCCAAACCAGGCATCAACAGTTGGGATTTCAACGGAAAGTTCATCCTTATACCGATGAGAAAGACAGCCGGTTACATACACTTTATCCACAATTCCTGCCGCTTTTGCATCTGCATAACGTAGAATGGTGTTGATGGATTCTTCCTTGGCATTGTCAATAAACCCGCAGGTATTGATAACGACGATTTGGGAATTGTCTTTTTTTGATTCATGCGCTACATCAAAGCCGTTGCCTTTTAGCTGCGTATACAACACTTCTGAGTCCACCAGGTTTTTTGAACAACCGAGCGTGACGATATTAACTTTATTCTTAACTATTCCTTTGGTTTTCATAGGTGTTTAGCTTTTGGCATTACGCCATCAGCTGATTTTTTGTACGGTATCTGCCGTTTCGGGCCAAGTCATTGATATTGAGCAAGCAAAACGGGCTGCAAAGATCGGGAAAATTCGAATAGGAAATTATTTTATATAGGGAAATCGTTTAGTATGGTATTCAACGGGTACTTTTTTAAAGTATTCCCGAATAGCCCAGGCTCCCGGCATCCTGTCAGATAGAATAAAATGATCGCCATTCTGCAGATGATAGGTATGATAAGAAATCCTTATTTTGGAATTATTGGAAAACATTTCGATTCGTTCTATATCTCCATTTTTCAAGGTAATGGTTTGATCATCGAAACGGATGTCGATTTCATGCTGCCCCGGATTAGACCTGATTGTCACATTTTCGGTGTATGCCCAGTGATTAATGTCTAAAATAAGGTATTGGATAGGTATTGCAAGCATCAGCAGGCTAACACCAAATATGCCTATGCGTGCAGCTAGCGGATAATTAACATCAGGGTGAAAAACAGCATTCAAGCCCAGATAAAACATAAAGCCGGCAACCGGCAGCAGATAATAAATAAACAGGTTATCAAATTTTGTAAAGTAGCTCCAGGCACTTATCTGATACACCCGGATCACTTTAAGCGGAGAATTACTCCCGACCGTGTCACTGGTAAAAATAAGCAGTTTGTGTATACACCAGCCAAATAGCCCAAAGACAAAGAGAAAAATTAGAAAAGTATCCATTATGATTCCTCCCCATCAGGAAATATTATGTTTCATCATCCAATTTTCTTAAACAAAGAATCAACAAATTCACTCCGGTCAAAAACCTGCAGATCATCCATTTTCTCGCCTACGCCGATGTATTTAACCGGAATTTTGAATTCATCTGAAATTCCGATCACTACGCCACCTTTTGCGGTACCATCCAGTTTGGTAATTGCCAATGCGGTAATTTCAGTAACCTTGGTAAATTCACGTGCCTGAATTACAGCGTTTTGTCCGGTGCTGCCATCCAGCACCAGCAATACTTCATGTGGTGCATCCGGAATGATTTTTTGCATGACCCTTTTGATTTTCGAAAGCTCGTTCATCAGGTTAACTTTGGTATGCAGCCTTCCGGCGGTATCGATAATGATCACGTCCGCACCAGTTTCCATTCCTTTCTTCAAAGCATCGTAAGCAACAGACGACGGATCGGTGTTCATCCCGTGGTCAATAACCGGGACGTCAACCCGCTTTCCCCAGAGCTTCAGCTGTTCAACGGCAGCGGCACGAAATGTATCAGCCGCACCTAAAACTACTTTGTGCCCGCGGGAATGAAACTGATGGGCAAGTTTTCCGATCGTTGTTGTTTTTCCTACCCCATTTACACCAACCACCATGATTACATAAGGTTTTGGAAGGTGCTTGGTTTCGAAACTGTCGGTAAAATCAACAGATTTATTTTCGGTGAGTAATTTTGCAATTTCCTCGCGCAGGATTGTATCAAGCTCGGCAGTAGTAGCATATTTATCCCTTGCAACACGCTCTTCAATTCGCTTGATCACCTTTACCGTAGTTTCTACACCTACATCGGAGCTTACCAGGATATCTTCCAGTTCATCGAGAACATCTTCATCGATTGTTGTTTTTCCAATGATTGCCTTTGACAGTTTACCAAAGAAACTGTCCTTGGTTTTTTCGAGGCCTTTATCTAATGTTTCTTTTTTTTCCTTTGAGAAAAAGCCAAATAAGCTCATATTAGCGTAGGGATAAGATCAATTAAAATGAGTGTGCATGAAATAGTGCAGCAGTTTGCAATTCAAAATTAAACAAAAAAAGTCCCGAAAGGGACTTTTTAACTGCAATATCAAAACCTGCGACTGAAATATGTTTAGTCTCAGTTCTTAAGCGCACCCTGAACACCGTCAAGAGGTACAATTTCTTCTTTGAAGGTATAAGCTCCTGTTTTTGGAGATTTTACGGCTTTAATCACTTTCGCAAAAGCTTTACCACCTTCTTTTTTCAGCGTAGCAACTACTTTCTTTGCCATATCTGTATAATATTTAAAATGTTATCAACTATATATAATCAGGATTAAAGGCTAAATTACATTAGCCAGCAATATCCTGCAAATAATTATAAGACAGTATTACTTAATTTCCTTATGCAGCGTATAACGTCTCAGGAAAGAATTGAATTTTTTCAATTCCATACGGCTAGGCGTATTTTTACGATTCTTTGTAGTCACGTAACGTGACATACCCGGTACACCGCTCTCTTTTTGTTCAGTGCACTCCAATATAACCTGTACTCTATTACCTTTCTTAGCCATTACTTTACATCGTTTTACAAATAGGACTGCAAAAGTAATGATATTTCATATTATTCACAATAAATTATTTCAAATAAAAAATAAAATTACCTGATTTTAAAATCATAGTTTTATGATAAGATTCTAAAAATCAATAATATATCATATTTTTATATCTTTTTTAAGCAGATGATTTATAAAATATATGAGGGAAATCTAACGCAAACTTACTTTCTTCGTGTAGTGGATTATCGGGAAATGCGATAACATGGCGGAAATTCTTTAAAAAATTAAAACAATGACACTTAAAAAAAGTACTTCTCTTGCAATAATTGCCCTGGCAGCTTCTGTATGGATCGGCTGTTCTTCAAAGGAAGATAAGGAAAAGTATGACCATTTCTACGGATCCGGAAGTAAAGCCAGAGAGGAAACAGCACTCGTTACATTACAGAACGAAAGAAAAAACGCTAAGGTTGAAGCAACACCGGCAACTCAGCCTGCGGCAACTCCGGCAGCTACCGGTGCAGCAGCTACCGGCGATACAACTGCTGCCGCAAAACCTGCTGAGCCTGCTGCGGCCGCTGCGCCTAAGCGTAAACCGGTTCCGGCAGATGTATCTGCTTTATTAAATAAGCACGCCTGTCTGGCCTGTCATCAGCCTTACGACAAAGTGATAGGCCCTGCCTATGCAGAAGTAGCCAAAAAGAAGTATAGTGCAGATCAGATTGTTGAGCTTGTACACAGCCCGAAACCTGAACACTGGCCTGGTTATCCTCCGATGGCGCCGATGGCACACGTACCAAAAGGAGATATTGTTGTAATTGCCAACTGGATAAATTCATTATAATAAGGTCAGTTAAAAACTGAAAACGGAATCATTCATTCCCGGTTTTGATTTTACCAAGAAACTTACCTGTTCAGAAAATACGGGTCGTTCATATATATGGACGACCCGTATTTGTATCTTTGCAAAAGCATTTGCAATAATTATGATTCAAACAGAAATAACTCCCTCTGAAATAAGCGAAGAACTTTTGGCTTCCTACGAAACCGTCATTGGTCTGGAAGTGCATTGTCAGCTTTTGACCGAATCGAAGCTCTTTGCTTCGGACCGGAATCTTTTTGGTACAGAACCCAATACAAATGTTGGTCCGATAACCATTGCTTTACCAGGGACATTGCCCAAAATAAATAAAAAGGCTGTTGAGTATGCCATCCGTCTCGGACTGGCCTGCGACTGTTCTATCAGCGGACGGACAACCTTTGACAGAAAAAATTATTTTTATCCCGATCTTCCAAAAGGATATCAGATATCACAGGATAAAAAGCCGATTTGCGAAAAAGGAGGCGTTACCATAGCCACAAAAGGTACAGATGGCAAAATGGTTGAGAAGCGGATCCGCTTTCATCATATTCATTTGGAAGAAGATGCAGGTAAATCGGTGCACGACGGAAGTGAAACAGAAACATTACTGGATTATAACCGTGCAGGGACTCCGCTGGTGGAAATGGTATCAGAGCCGGATCTAAGGTCAGCCGAAGAAACAGGTGCTTTTGTTACCGAAATACGTCGTCTGGTCCGTTATCTGGGGATCAGTGACGGCAATATGGAAGAAGGTTCTCTGCGCTGTGATGTTAATGTATCCATCAGGAAACGCGGCGAAACGGCATTGGGTGTGAAGGTAGAGGTAAAAAACATGAACTCGATCCGGAACATGATGCGCGCTATTTCTTTCGAGACAAGAAGGCAGGTTGCATTACTGGAAAACGGTGCTGAAATACATCAGGAAACCCGTATGTTTGATGTCGAATCGGGCAATACGTACGGAATGCGTATGAAGGAAACAATGAACGATTACCGCTATTTCCCTGATCCTGATCTAAGCCCGCTTGTCATATCCGACGAATGGCTGGAAAGTATCCGGTCTGCTATGCCTGCTTTGCCGCAGCAGTTGCGTGAAAAGTTTACGACCGTTTACGGTATTCCTGCATACGATGCACTTGTTTTAACAGATACTAAAGAAATTGCTGATTATTTTGAGGCGGTTTGCGCTAAAACAAAGTTTTATAAATCTGCTTCCAACTGGCTGATGGGATCTGTAAAATCTTATCTGAACGAAAATGAGGGTGACATCACGCTATTTCCGGTAAAGCCGGAAGGGCTGGCCGCTTTAATAGAGTTGGCTGAATCAGGCTCGGTCAGCAATTCAGTTGCATCACAAAAGATATTTCCGGTTATGCTAGCAGAACCTGAAAGGCTGCCCATGGATATCGCCACAGCAAATAACTGGCTGCAAAACAGCAATACAAATGAGCTGGAAACGTTGGTAGATGAGGTGATTGCATCGATGCCGGATAAGGTAGAAGCCTATAAAAAAGGCAAAAAAGGATTGATGGGCCTTTTTGTCGGAGAGGTTATGAAAAAATCGAACGGAGCGGCAGATCCTAAGCTGGTTAATCAGCTTCTTGCAAAAAAACTTTAAGTATGTCATTTATCAAAAAGAACGATCATGAATCAGTCCGGTAAAAAATATTTGCTTGTCTTTTTTCTCCTCGCGGGTTTTCTGACAAATCAGGCTATTGCCCAGATTACGCCAAAAGACTTTACCGTGAACGGGAAAATAAAGAACGGAGCAAAAGGCGAAAAAGTAATCCTGATGCAGACGATGGCCAACGGATCTTCTGTAAAAGTTGATTCTGCTATGGTTGCGGCCGATGGTACTTTCACAATTAAAGCAAAGGAAAAAGACAGAGGTAGCTTCTTTACCTTAAATCTGGCGGACAGACAGAAGGTTGTTTTATTGGTGGAAGGTGGTGAAACGATGAACCTTGTTGCCGATGGTTTTTCCAAAAACAGTGCCGGTGCTTCGGGAAAGGCAGTGATCACGGGCTCTAAAAATATGGAATACTATGCCAAGATAGATGAACTGATGCAGGCTTTCGCGGCAAAAGTGACTGTTTGGAATGAAGCATATGCGACAGCAGAAGAGAAAAAGGATACTAAAAAAATACAGGAGATACAATCCTCTTTCGCCGCAGCCGATCAGGCGCGCTTAGGAACGATCCGTACACTTCTGCCGGAAATGGGTACTTCTCTTGTAGCGCTTTTTACGGCAAATAATTTCCTGAGCCCGGATACAGATATGGCAACGTTGAAAAACCTGGCATCGGAATTTGAAAAGATTAATCCGACACCAACATTGGCACAAGGATTTATTGGTCAGATCAAACGCATCAGCGGACTTTCCGTTGGCGAACTGGCACCTGATTTCACACTGAATGACCCGGAAGGAAAGCCGGTTGCTCTTTCTTCCCTACGCGGAAAATTTGTACTTATTGACTTTTGGGCTTCCTGGTGCGGCCCATGCCGGATGGAAAATCCGAATGTAGTACGGATGTATGATAAATTTAAAGACAAAGGATTTTCTATCTATGGCGTTTCCCTGGATAAGGAAGAAGGCCCTTGGAAGGCAGCTATAAAAAAAGATAATTTAACCTGGGTACATGGTTCAGATCTTAAATACTGGAATTCGGCAGTAGCACAGACTTATGGTGTGAGTGCCATTCCGGCCACTTATTTACTAGATAAAGAAGGCAAAATTATTGCTAAAAATCTGAGAGGAGCGGCACTCGAATCCAAACTCGCCGAGTTACTTGGATCAGCTCAATAATGACAATATTTTGATAAAAGCATAAATCCGCTGATGTACTCAGCGGATTTATGCTTTTAAAGCAGCTTTAAATTTCTTTACAGCAACTGGTATTTAAAATGTAAAGGATCAGGAAAGCGAAAGCGGTATGGATACATATCTGAGAACTTTTCAGCAGATATAATTTTATAATCGGGTTTTGTTTCCGGTTCAGTGAAAGTGGGTGCCTCCCAGCCAAATTGCGCACAAGTGCTTTCGTAAATTTCGCGGCGGGTTGGGTGAAGCGGTGCAACAATATTGAATGTTTCATTGACCACGCCCTGCTGCATCATGGTAATAATAATTTCAACGGCGTCGTCGGGATGGATATAATTAACAGGAAGAGACCCGGTTGTCATATCTTTCTGGCCTTTAACATATTTGCCCGGAATCCTTTCATAGCCAATTAAACCACCAAATCTCAGCACCGTAACTGTCCGTTCTTCCCGGAGTTCAGCAAGAAGGTTTTCGGCCGTTACCATATCCGGAGCGGCAGATTCATCCGGAGTAACAACATCCTTTTCTGTTACAACCCGATTAAGATCCGGGTAAATGCCTGTTGAACTGATGTAAATAATTTCTTTAACCGGTGATTTTTTAATAGCCTCTGCAACCGAAGCTATTTGCTGCGGATGAAAACCGGGATCATTTTTGCCAAGCCTGGGAGGAATTGAGATGACAAGAAAATCTGAATTAAAAAAGGTGTTTACCATATCTTCTTCAACTGAAAATCCGGGATTTAAATTAAAGTTAAAAGCCTGTATACCTTCATTTTTAAAGGTTTCCAGTTTTTCCGAAGAAGTAGTGCTTCCTTTAATTGCGGATGTAATATCAAGCTCCCGCAGGCGTTTAGCTAACTGCAACCCAAGCCAGCCGCAGCCCAGAATGCTTATTCTTTTTTTTTCTATTTTTGGATCTTTATTCATCTGTAATAATTTTAATCAATGATTTTTGTACGTACCCTGATCCTGCTCTGTATTTTAGCCATGGTCTCCATCTCCTGTAAGACCGATACAAAAAATGAAACAGATGAATCTCCGGAAACGACCGGTTTATCGGTTAAAAATCTGGATCAGGAGCTTTTTGCAAGTAAATCGGTTCAAGATGTACAAATTTTTTTAAATAAACATCCCTATCTGGCGCCACTGTATTTTACGGATGCATCAACAGACACGGCACAGCTGGCTGGCCATCTGTTCAATATTATTCAAAATCCGGGTCTGCAGGAATTTAAGAACCAGATCGATACCATTATCGGGGACAGAACAGCAAATATTATAAATCCGCTCAAAAAGGCATTTGGTCAGATCAGAAAAAATTATCCTAATTTTAAATCTCCCCGGATTGAATTTATTATAACCGGTTTTACAGGCAATGACCTTTACATATCAGATTCCCTGATTATCATCGGTCTGGATTATTTTGGAGGACCACAAGCAAGTTATCGGCCGGATGTATTTGACTATCAATTAAGAAGGTATCAAAAAGAATACATCGTTCCCTCGGTCATTTTCTTCTTATCAAATCGGTATAATCAACTCAATGCAGCAGATCCTACTTTGCTGTCTGAAATAGTAGGCTATGGGAAGGGATTTGAATTTGTGAAGCAGGTACTTCCCGACACACCCGATAGCCTGATTCTGGGTTATTCGGCAGAGAATTTACGGCGTACTTACAATAGCCAGCAGGAAATCTGGGCCTATTTTATTACCAATAAGCTGCTGTATGAAAAAAATGAATTAAAGAAGCAGAAATTTATTGGCGAACGCCCTTTTACAATCGAAATAGGTAACGAAGTTCCGGGCGGGATTGGCCGCTGGATTGGCTGGCGGATCGTATCCATGTTTATGGAAGAGAATCCTGATGTAACGCTTCCTGAACTTATGAAAATGGACAATGCCATGCAGATATTGCAGGAGTCGGGATATAAAGGGCAAAAGGACGAAGAGAACTAAGAGCCTGTTTAAAATTTATTCTATAATTTTTTTATCCTATTTTTTGGCTACAACTGCGTCAATTGTTTGCAGTGATAGCTTGCTATGACTGCAAATAATTGCCTTGTTTCACTCAAAAAATGAGTGATAAACAATTTACATTCTAAATTTAAACAGGCTCTAAGTTTTAATTACTTTTGCGCAGTTAATTACACTTTGTAATATTTTCAGTTTCTGAAATATTATTTATTCCTGACTACGGTTTATAATGCCCATAACACTTATCATATTTCTTCTGGCAGTTCCCGGCTTTGTAATTGTGGGTGTATATCTGGAACGTAAGATTTCCGCTTTTATCCAGGATAGGATGGGGCCTATGGAAGTTGGTAAATGGGGATTGCTGCAGCTATTTGCAGATCTTCTGAAGTTACTTCAGAAAGAGGATATTGTGCCGCAGGCAGCTGATCGGCGTCTGTTTCTGATTGCACCCATCGTTATTTTTGTATCCGTTTTCGCCGGTTTTGCTGTGGTTCCGCTTGCGCCTGCACTTGCCGGATCAGGAGCAGCGGTAGGTGTTTTTTTTCTGATGACGATTATTTCGGTTGATGTGATCGGGCTTCTGATGGCTGGCTGGGGGTCCAATAATAAATTTGCCTTATATGGGGCAATGAGGGCTGTATCGCAGATCATATCCTACGAAGTGCCGCTCGGACTTTCTATTTTATGCGTAGTGATGCTGTCACAAACACTGGATCTACAGGTGATCAGTTTTCAGCAGGGGATTTTCAGTCCTGATACGATTTACCTTTTTGGCATGAAGCGTCTTGGGATTGATGTAACGTCCGTGGGCGGTTTCTTATCCTGGAACATCATACGAAACCCGTTTTTGCTTTTAGCTTACATTGTCTTTTTCATTGCTTCACTCGCAGAATGTAACCGTGCACCTTTCGATTTGCCCGAAGGAGAATCTGAACTCGTTGCCGGTTTTCACACAGAATATTCAGGAATGCGCTTTGCACTTTTTATGCTTTCCGAATACGGCATGATGCTGCTGGTATCTTTGCTCGGTGCAATTCTTTTTCTGGGAAGCTGGAACACACCTTTTCCGAATATAGGGCCGGCAAGGCTGGCAGACTGGACCAGTGGTGAGCCCGGAACCTGGTTTGGATATATTTCCGGTGCTTTCTGGCTTCTTATTAAAGCACTCTCCGGCGTTGTTGTACAGATGTGGGTGCGCTGGACATTGCCGCGCCTTCGCGTTGACCAGCTGATGTACCTGGGATGGAAAGTTTTAACGCCGGTTGGATTGATTTTATTTTTTATATCCGGCGTCTGGCGGCTGGTAGGAATTTCGTAAGAAAAATCCTTATTCAGTTATTTCCGCACCATCCAGAATGTAGTTCATTTTGTATATATCATCTGCGTTCAGCGTTAACGTTCCTGTTAAAGTGAGCCGCTCATCTGTTTTAAATTTTCTCGAATTTTTCTTAAAATTCAGTGTCATAACCGTTTCTGGTCCTGCTCCGCCGCAAAAAAAACAGGCACTGAACGGAAATGCCGACAATACATATAGGTTGGCGTCCAGATCGACGGGAAGTATATAACCGGTAATGGTTACCTGCTGGTTTTTCAGCTTCTGAACGCTTGGTCCGAATGTCGGGTGCAGCATGTAAATCGATTCCTCTGCATACCACTTCTTTTTGAAAGTAACATCTCTCAGTATTTCCCAGGTCAGTTTCACTGGGGCATTGGAAGGTGTAAATGCAAAGAGCGAAGTTGCAAATGCAAATAGTATGAAAAAACGTATAGATTTCATAGATTCTGTCTTTGGTAAAAGGGATCAGTCAGGGTAACAAATTTATAAAGAATATCATTCCTCGGCCAGTGTCCTTGATATATTCAGTTTGTAAATTCCTAATGATGGCAAAGCTGCTGCAAGCAAGCCGATACCGATAGCCGCAGCAAAGAGGTAAATTTCTTCCGGCAACAGACCAAACTCCTTGAGAGAGTAGTGAAAATCCTGTTCTGCCGATTTACTGAAAGCATACAGTCCTAACCGGCTTAAAGCAATCCCTGCCACATAACCGATCACTGCCAGCATGAGTCCTTCAAATAAAAGCATAAAGAAAAGACGTGTTCTGGTGGCTCCCATAGAAAGCATCAGTGCCATTTCGTATTTTCTTTCTTTCAATGAATTGTAAAGAGAAATGAATACGCTCACGCCGGCTATGGTAATAATGATGATGGCAAGGCTTCGCAATGTTTCAATGCCTACTCCCAGCAGTGAAAATAACCGGTTAATTTCAATGCTGGGCAGTGCGGCCTGCATGGAAGTATTTTCGTTAATCTGGCGGGGCAGGGTAAGCATCCCCATCGGGCTTCTGAACTGAATCAAAGCACTGGTTACCTGTTTTTCCTCCTCATGATGTTCCCCGGCGTGTTCTTCTTCTGTTCCGGCAGGTACATGTTCTTCCGCATGCTCATGTATGTCCCATACGCTGGAAAGGCTGGTAAGAATCAGTTGATCTATAACAGAGCCTGTCGCATCAAATATACCTGTTACTTTGTATTTCTTGTCTCCATGTTTATCACCGCCCGCATCCAGTCCGTGAGCACTTTCAAAAGTATCACCCATTTTCAGTCCTGACTCAGCGGCAGCCTTGCTTCCCAATGTAACTTCCATCGACTCCTGAAACAGTTTTCCCAAACCTACCTTTGCCTGGAAATGTTCCGGGTATTTTGCTGATGTGCCGACAATCCGGAAGCCATGGTAATTATCTCCCATCGATAAAGGAATCACATTTTTAACAAAGGGATTTCTCTTAAGACCGTTTACTTCGGACAACGGGATATTGCCGGTTGGTGCGTCAATCTGATAAATACTGCTTAATATAAGCTGCAAAGGACTTCCTTTCGCTCCGACGACCATATCTATACCGCGGATATTCCGGCGGAACTGTTCATCAAGCTGTTTGTTAAGCAACAAAAGCAAGGATATCATGCCAATACCCAGCGTAAGAAGCAAAGCGCTGAGAAAGCTGTTTAATTTTTTTTCCTTAAGATTGGCAATACTGATTTTGAAGAGATTCATATTTTAAGAATTTACCATTTTCGGATGTTGGATAAAATGTTACAGGTAAATTTTATCACAGAAATACCTGATTGGTAAATTCATCCTTTAACCGCTTATCATGGGTAACTACTACCAGGCTTGCACCGATCAGCCTGGATTGGGTCCGCAATAATTCAATTACTTTCTGACAATTGTTATCATCCAGACTTGATGTTGGTTCATCTGCCAGAATTACCTTTGGGTTATTCATCAGGGCGCGGGCTATGCTTACCCTTTGCTGTTCTCCCTGACTTAGCTGATTGGTTTTTTTTGAAAGATGCTCTCCAAAGCCCAGTTGTTCGGCAAGATAAACCGCTCTGTCTTTATCCTGTTTTACGCTGGCAAAATAATTCGGTAATAAAATATTGTCCATCACTGAAAGCGCATTTGTAAAATGCGGACGCTGGTAAATGATACCTATGTTTTTTGCCCTTACTTTCGTGATCTCCCCGGACGGGAAATTGCTGACCAGATTGCCAGCGATATTGATTTCGCCTGATTCCGGTTTTAGCAAAAGTGCCATCAGATGAAGTAATGTCGTTTTTCCTTTGCCAGACTGACCTAAAATAAGCAGTGTTTCATTATCCGCACAGTTGATATCCGGAAATTTAAAACGTTTTTGGCTTGAATATGAAAATTGAAGATTTTTACAGCTAATCATCAGAAAGAGCATTTTTTTGACTCATACAATGATAAGGAAGTTTTTGCCTTTTACAGATAAAACGCATTTTTTTAATTGTACTATACGGATATCGGTCTGCTGTAGAAAAAAGTGAACCGTAAATTTTAGGACCATCACAAATAAATAATAAAGAAATACGTTGAAAAGGAGATTAATCTATGGAAAACCGACAACTGTTTTATTTTTGCAAAAAAATTATCCCAATGTTTAGAAATTTTGAATTTAGAGGAGTATCCGGAGCACTGTCGCTGATTTTGGCTTTTGGGCTTTTACTAACAGATGAAAAGGCCCAGGCGCAGAGCCGAGGCATTTTTATTCCCTATTCTTCGGTTGGTTTTGGGTTAGGTACTTCAAATTATTATGGAGATTTGGCTCCTTATCGTACACCGCTTGCTTCTACATTTAAAATGATGCGATGGAGTGCTACCGGAAATTACACACGCCACTTTACACCACGCCTGGCTGCAAGAGCAGGTTTTACGTATGCAAGAATTGCAGGCGACGACTACATCATGAACCGGGGTTCCAAACGGGAAACCAATATTTTTTATGCAAGAAACCTGCATTTTCGTAATGACCTGAAAGAGTTTTCTTTACAGGGTATTTTTAAACTAACTCCGGATAACCGCAGTTATGACAGACGCCCTCAACTTGGTGCTTATCTTTTTGCAGGTATAGCTTTGACAGCACATAACCCTAAGGCACTGGATTCACTAAAAGGAGATTGGGTGAAATTACAGCCGCTGGGAACAGAAGGACAGGGAAATGAGGGTTATGAAAAACCTTATTCTTTGGTTCAGTTTGCAATCCCTTTGGGCGTTGGTGTACGATATAAAGTAAATTCCAAGTTTGATATTTCAGCAGAACTGGGATTCAGAATTACCTTTACCGACTATCTGGATGATGCGCACGGAGCCTATGCAGATCCTGCTTTATTTGCTGACGATCCTCTGGCGGCTGCTATGGCAAACAGGACAACAAACCCTGTTGCCGTCAGAAAAGGTGCAGACAGGACTGAGGCAATAAAAAAGTTTTTACAGGTTAATTATCTGATAGATTCCAATGATCCGCTGGCGACATTACCAACTACCGGTTTCGGTTCAGCAGGTTCGCCGCGTGGCAACAGCCCGACGTTAAATGATAATTACCTGGTTGGTTCGATTAGTTTGCATTATATATTGCCGGCTCAGATTAAATGTCCTCCACTGAAATAAATGGGAACCCAATTGAATTGTCATTATAAATATTTTATAATTAAATACTTGCCAAAATCAATTTTGGCAAGTATTTGTGTTTTTATCACACTATCGATACAAACAGCTACAGCCCAAAAAATTGAGATTGGCGCAGGCCTGGGTGGATTTAATTATAAAGGCGACATCGCTCCTGATTTACGCTTTCGTTTTTTTAAGCCGGGCGGAAGTTTAATGTTCAGGTACAATCCCAGTCAGGCCTTATCTCTTCGGGCAGAGATTGCAGGCGGTTTAATAGGTGCAGATGATGCTTCCAGCAAAGATCCGTTTCAGCAGGCAAGAAACATGTCGTTTAAGACAAGAATTATTGAAGGAAGTGCTGTAGCTGAATACAACTTTCTTGACTATGAAGACAGGCGGTTTGCAGTAAACTGGACTCCATATCTATTTGGTGGCGTTGGCATGAGCAGTTTCAAACCTGATATTCAGACCAGTGATTATAAAACCAGTTCGTTCATAATTCCTTATGGGGTGGGTATAAAATATCAGATCCGCCGTCCATGGAATATAGGACTGGAATATGGTACCAGAAAGACCTTTACGGACTATCTCGATAATCTGGGTGGTGATCCGGTCTCAACAGATAAGCTCCTGCAGGGAGACCCTTCCCGTAAAGATTCATACTATTACGTTCGTTTGTCTGTCACCTATACTTTTTTCAGGATATTCTGCCCTAAATAGTATATGAAAAAACCTCTTCTGTTTATCATTGCTTTTATCGTAGTCCTGTCTGCAGGTTTTTTCGCCTATATCAAATACACACGGTCATTCAGCCCGGAAGCGGTTGCTACGTATGACAAGAAAGCGTTGAATATAAGAGTGAGCTACGGAAGGCCTGCAAAAAAAGAAAGATATATCTTTGGCAGACAGGAAGACAAAGCATTAGTCCCTTACGGAAAAGTCTGGAGAACGGGAGCTAATGAAGCAACCTTAATCGATTTGCCGCAGGATATTATTTTTGCAGGCAAATCCGTCAAAGCGGGGCAATATTCTTTGTGGACTATTCCCGGGCCGGGAGGATGGAAAGTGATATTAAATTCTGAGACCGGACAATGGGGAACAGAATATAACGATGGTAAAGATATATTTACAGCTGATGTGCCTATCCGGATTCGTACAGGTGTACAGCAGCTCTTTACAATTTACTTCGAAGAACAGGCAGTCGGAGTAAATATGATTTTAAGCTGGGATCAGACTGAAGCGATTGTTTCAATCAGGCCACAATAATTTTTTTGCCTTCCAACCCTTTACTATGTTTGTTGAAGCCATTGAGAATGTGGACCGGTTTACCCGTCCGGTTCATTTTATATTACGTTATTACACCGGTAGTGATATTGTGCCCGGAACTGCAACCTTGTTTTTTGTTAATGAAGATGGTTTTGCCATTACCTGCCGGCACGTTGCCAGACAAATTCTTTACGCCAATTCTGTATATGAGAATTTTATGAAATTTTCAGCAGAGCTTAAAAGATTTGAACGTGATCCGGGCCTGAATACGCAGCGTCAGTTACTGGAAAGTAAATACCGGATTAATGCGGAAACCCCGGTCAGGATCCTTTTCAATTTTGTCAATTGCTTTTCATCCTATAAAAGTCTGACAATCCATTTGCATCCGACCCAGGATCTGGCCATTATCCAGTTTAAGGACTTCTCAGCACTGCAATACCAGGGAGCCGCCCGGTTTCTGAAAGATTCAAAACTGGTAAAACAGGGACGATACCTTTGCCGGCTGGGTTATCCTTTTCCTGAATTTACCAATTATCGTTATAACAAGGATGTAAATGATATTGAGTGGCTTAAAACAGGGCGTGTCGATACACCAAGTTTCCCGATTGACGGCATTATCACAAGGCATATTGGTGAAAATAATGAAATTACAGGGATTGAACTGAGTACTCCGGGATTACGCGGGCAGAGCGGTGGGCCGCTTTTCGATACAAACGGGATTATTTATGGAATGCAGAGTTCAACAAGGCATTTACATCTTGGTTTCGACCAGGTAAACAAAGAGGTAATTACCGACGGTCACCGGAAGCGCGTATCAAACTACCCTTTTCTGAATGTTGGACAGTGTGTGCATGTAGATGTGATCAAACAGTTTCTGCGGGAAAAAAAGGTGGCGTTCTATGAGTCGGATGATCTGGCATAGATTAACGATTACAGACTTTTCTTGGTCATTGCTCATAAAACTATAAAATAGCCCTCAGTTCTTCCAGCCTCCGAATGTCATAAGTAGGATCCTGGTCAAATTTTAGTCCGGCAGGATTGTAATATACGGTATCGATCCCGAATTGCTTGGCACCAAGCACATCAGCTATCCAGTTATCTCCGATCATAATGCTTTCATCTTTGGCCGCCCTTGCTGATTCCAAAGCAAATGCAAAAATACCAGGATCAGGTTTTCTTGCATTTGCATTTTCAAAGGTGATTACATTCTCAAAAAAATGGCTGATTCCTGAGCTTGCTAACTTTCTGGCTTGTATTTCGGTAAATCCGTTTGTAACAATATGCATCTGATAACCGGCAGATTTTGCGTAATTCAGTGTATCCAGAGCCCCTTCCAGCAAATGCTTCTTATCCGGTAATGTATTTAGGTAGAGTTCTCCTATTTCCAAGTGATTATCGGGCAGGGCAACACCCAGTTCCTGAAATACCATTAAAAAGCGGTTCTCACGTATATAGCTATGGTGTAATTTTCCTTTATCAAATTCTTCCCAAAGTTGTGTGTTAATGCGTAAAAAACACTGAATAAAGCTTTCCAATGATAAAATTGCATGTTCTTTTAAAAGATTGTTTTGGAAAATATCCATCAGCGATTCAGATGAATTACGTTCAAAATCCCATAGTGTATAGTCGAGGTCAAAAAAAAGATGTTTGTATTTCATTTCCCGGAAAAATTCAATAACTGAAAAAGTAAATATTATTGTAAAAAAATGATTTTTATTGAAATAAAATTTCAACTTTGATCCGAACTACCTGTTACCTTCGTATGTTATTTGATAAGTTCAATTATTTGACATAATATGAACAACAAAACGATTTTCAAAGGAAATAGTTATAAATTACCTGGAAGTTGTTAACATCTGTTAATTGCAAATAATTTAGTAAAAAAAGAAACATAAACATTTGCAAATTATTTCGCAAATCTATTTCTTTGATTAACAATATTGAAAATACCCGCATCAGCACTTCATTTTATCATTTTAAAAGAAAGGAGAAACAATATCGACGAACCGCTCTACGTTAACTAAATCGAATAGTAAAAATGGAGAAAGTCCAAGTTAGCGACAGTGAGTTGGTAACATTGTATATCCGTGGTAATGAGAAGGCCTTTGAAAAGCTTGTTCAGCGCCATAAATCCAGAATATACACCACTATTTATCTGATTGTCAAGGACCAGTATGTTGCCGAAGATTTATTACAGGACACATTTATTAAGGCCGTTGACACGATAAAAGGAGGTAGATACAACGATGAGGGTAAATTTTTACCCTGGATCATACGAATCGCACACAACCTCGCCATTGATTATTTCAGACGCGATAAACGCTACCCCAATGTAGTGTTCGAAGATGGAAGCAGTGTATTCAATACACTGGATTTTTCGGAGGATTCCGTAGAGTCTGTCCAGATTCGGCAGGAAACACATGAGCAGCTCAGGGAGATGATCCAGAGGTTGCCGGATGTACAGAAGCAAGTACTGATCATGCGTCATTATGAGGACATGAGTTTTCAGGAAATTGCTGATGCGACGGGTGTGAGTATAAATACGGCATTGGGTAGGATGCGTTACGCGTTGATAAATTTGCGTAAGCAGTTCAACCAACGTGCCCCACAGTATGACAAAAACTTTTACCTACGATGACGTTGTCCGGTATTTGTACTCGGAAACAACAGAGAATGAAAATGACCAGATTGTTGAAGCATTAGCGCTTGACGACGATTTGATGAACTTCTATCTGGATTCACTGGAAATTAAAACCCAGATGAACAAAATCGTCCGCAATCCGACGGACCGGACAATTGGACAGGTTCTCAAATATTCACAGCAATTTTCACAGAAAAGACCGACTGCTCTTTCTTTTTAGAGAAGCTGCCGGTCTTTTTTCTTGCCAGCTAATGTAATATTAGCTGGTAAATTTTGTTTACAGGGATTACTGAAAGGCTGTCTCTGATTTACTATGCCAGATCCGGCAGATTTTATTTTTATATGCAGAGAAAAGAGCGTTACAGGTTACTTCTGGATTATTTTACTACCAACTTTCCTGAACCCGAGACAGAACTTCATTACAGTAATCCTTATGAGTTGCTGGTATCAGTCATATTATCGGCGCAGTGCACGGATAAAAGGGTGAACATTGTTACGCCACCGCTTTTTGAACGTTTTCCCGATCCTGAATCCCTGGCTTTATCAAATGCCGAAGAGGTTTTTACTTACATCCGTTCCATATCTTATCCCAATAACAAGAGTAAACATCTGGTAGGTATGGCCCGGATGCTGGTCGATCAATACGATTCACAGATTCCGGCTTCTGTTGACGAACTTCAAAAATTACCGGGCGTAGGAAGAAAAACGGCTAATGTGATTGCTTCGGTTATTTTCAATCAACCGGCTATGGCCGTGGATACGCATGTTTTCAGGGTGTCGCACCGTATCGGACTGGTTCCTTCGACAGCAACAACTCCCTTTGCTGTCGAAAAAATGCTGATGAAACACATTCCTGCTGAACTTGTTCCCAAGGCACATCACTGGCTTATCTTACACGGCCGTTATGTTTGTATCGCCCGAAGCCCCAAGTGCGAGATCTGCAATTTAAAATCTTTTTGTGCGTATTATGAGAAGAGAAAAATTGCCTGATTTTTCCGGGCATTACAACCATTTATAATTTTAGTGGGTCTAGTATTCTGTGGAGTTTTTACAAATTTGAACAAATCAAAAATAAAAGGTAAAAAAATGATTAGTAATTATTTAAAAGTTGGTGCCCTGGCTGTGATGGTTGTAGGTATGGTATCTTGCAATAAAGGCGTAGAATCTAACGATGAGCAAAAGATAGTGGAGAATGAGGCGGCTATTAATAGCTACTTAGGCGATAGCTTGCAGGGTAAAGTTATCCGTGAATCTACAGGTATAGTGTATTACAAGCGTACAACAAATGCTGCAGGTGAAGTTGCTAAAACAGGAGATGCTGCGACTGTTAAATTTACCGGTTACCTGCTTAACGGCACTAAAGTACTGGCACGTGAAAAAGATTCTTCTTACACATTTCCCGTGGATGGTTATATCACCGGTTTAGGAGGGCTAGATCTGGGAATAAAGCTATTAAGGACTGGTGAAAAAGGCTCATTTTTCCTGCCATTTTATCTTGCTTTTGGAAATGGATCGAGTGCTGTTATTCCTGCATATTCTCCACTTAGACTGGAAGTAGAGTTTATTAAAACACGTACAGAAGCACAGCAAATCACTGAGTATATTGCTGCGAAGCAGTTTGTGAAATACGAAAGAACAGCTGATAATCTTGTAATTATCAGAACAAATACTGTTACCGGTGATACATTAGGTTCAGGAAAATCAGTGGGTATTAAATATGTAGGACGACTTTTAAATGGCTCTGTATTTGACGAAGGTACCATAGCTTCTTATACAACAAATGCAGGCGGTTCAATAACCGGCTTTGATCGTGCAATTAGAAAAATGCGTAAAACCGAAAAGGCGATTGTGATTTTTCCTTCAGCGTTGGGGTACGGCAAAAATGCTCAAAATGCAAAAGTTCCAATTTATCCATATAGTCCACTTCAATTCGAAATAGAAATTCTTTAAGTAAAATAAATAATAAATCCGTTTCCTTGCTAAGTAGTAATGGAGACGGATTTATTATTTAAATACAGCTCCGATAAGTACGGTTATTTGTTCGGTTTCTATGGCACTTAGGCTAGACCCCGAAGGCAAACAAAGCCCTTTTTTAAAAATACTTTCAGAAACATCGCTGCCAAAATAAGGTGCATCTTTGAAAACCGGCTGTAAATGCATGGGCTTCCAGACTGGCCGGGATTCAATGTTTTCTTCCAACAAACGTTTGCGGATATTTTCGCTCGTTAATCCCCCTGATAAAACCGGATCGATCTGGATGGCAGTCAGCCAGCGATTGGAATATGAGCCGGAAGGTTCTTCCTGGAAAGTCAGGCCGGGTAAATGCTGTAAGTTTTCCCTGTAAAAAGAATAGTTTGCTCTGCGCTGCTTTACCCGCTCTTCAATCACCTCAAGCTGTCCTCTTCCTATTCCGGCGCAGATGTTACTCATCCGGTAATTATAGCCAACTTCCGCATGTTCGTAGTGAATAGCAT
>Ga0265797_10003068_pt1 | contig 27167 bp, 14 predicted proteins | sample P2T30metagenome_FD_192433 | JGI IMG/M metagenome (GOLD analysis project Ga0265797, IMG submission 192433) | Plant litter microbial communities from East Loma Ridge, Irvine, California - P2 T30 | ecosystem: Environmental > Terrestrial > Plant litter > Unclassified | place: USA: California... | reverse complement strand
TCCATCGAGCCTCGCAAAAACCGTCATTATAGCACACCAGACAGTGTCATAGTCGTTCAGGTACAGTTGCAGATGATACATGTGATATGCCAAGGTGGTAGAAACTAAACGCCAAACAGGTCACATGCATGCAAGCCGCACTCATTGCACTGTGAACCCACCATCGATCTTGATGTCGGCACCATTGATGTTGCAAGCAAGATCCTGGACAAGCATGCTAACGACATGAGCCACCTCTTCCGGTTCCGCGAAATCGCCCGTGGGAATCTTCTTTTGGTATCTACGCACGTAAATCAGCAGTTGGCTTCGATAAGACAATCGATCCATGGCAACTCACTCCTCTCGGACTTTTGCGTCGGCCCAAGCCTTCCTACCCAAAGCTGTCCAGACAGGCCCCGGGCTGACGCTATTGGAAGTTATTCCTTTGGGTCCCCATTCAAGCGCCATACTGCGCGTCAAACCGAGCAAGCCAGCCTTGCTGGCGCAATATGCTGCGTGTTGATCGAGAGCAATGTGGGCCGCCTGGCTTGCAATGTTGACGATGCGTCCGGGCGGCGATTGGACGGAAGAATTACTACTGCTGTGGGCATGCTTCGCAGCAAAGAATGCTCGCGCAAACGCTTGGCTTGTGAGTGTCGGTCCGTAGAGATTCACCATGTAATGCTTCAAGCTGTCTTGCGGAGGTGTCTGTTCGAATGGACTCAACGCAACATAGCCAGCGGCGTTGACGAGCATCGATGGGAAAGCTGTGTGATCCTGGGTGATTGCTTCGAACGTGTTTGCAACAGACGTCGGATCGGTCACGTCGCATGCGTATGCTCTGACGCTGTCGTCGCCTCTGCTCAGCGTTCCGTACACGCCATCGAGAGTGGACTCGACTTTGTCGGCCTCAAACGGCGCATACAAAAGAGCAAGTTTAGAACCCTGAGATCGCAAAAGAGTTCCAACGGAAGAACCAATGCCACCTATAGAATATCATCATGGTAAGGAATTGCACTTGCATGCACTTGTCATACTACAAGAGGGATCACACACCAATGCCGCCTGAGATGATGGCTAGCCGCGAGGATAGCGCTGTTGACATATTGAAGCAATGTTTGGTGAATTAGTGTTGCTGATGACTAGTACAAAAATGGCAATGTTGTAAGGTTTGTATGTATATGTAGGCAAGGTTCGACAAGTAAGAGCTCAACGTGGCAAATGGACCTTGTCGTCGACGCCCCACTTTCCTGACATCAACGGTCAACCTCGCTTGTGTGACTGGAACTCCATCCGCTTTCATCCGGAGGAATTTCTTCCCCTTTCACTGAACCTTGGAACATACATTCTTGACAGACGTACGATCGACTTGTGTTTTGGGGTCTCGAAAAGTTCAATGGCACATATATTTCAGACTTAGAATACTGACACAATCTCTTCCGCTTCTGACACTCGGCTGCTGGTGAGTCGTGCCGGCAGCAGCTTCCCTTGTTCGACCAGGCGAACGAGAAGTCTAGATCCGCGGAATGTGCTCATAAAAAATTGATCTATTCTGACCTCAGCTGTGCGGATGTCGTTCCACAAGGCTACACGAACCGGACATGATTTTTCCCCAGCGCATGCACCAGCGCCAGCACCAAGGCAACACCCGCAGCCACTTGATCCGACGGACCATGAGCCTCCGTGCTGCACTATTCAATGCAACGTTTCTGGGGACAGTTCAACCGGGGCAGCCTACTACTAACGTCGATCAAATCTAACCCAGTCCTGTTTGTCCCCGGAGTGGCAATCTGGTATTAGCCACAATCATCTTGTGCAGCAGTTCAGCATAGGCTCTCTTTAGTGCAAGACATACCAGTGCGGCGTCTGGATACGGGACGTCAAGCCGCAACATCATCCTTACTTCCTGACTGTCGGAGCACATCCTAAATTACAACGGACTTCACGGCCTGATTGATGGACCTGTGGAAATGGGATCGGTAAGTGTTCACCTGTAGGCTAGAGTCTCAAAGTTTCCATATATCGTTCCTCCACTCTGGTTTTCAGCATATCTTGCCTCTGCGCATTCACCCTCACATTCCCACTCTCTACACCGGCACGCTCAACATGCATCTTCTCTCACTCCTCGCCGCGGCGAGCGCGATTGGCTTCGCTTTGGCAGCTCCAGGCAAAGTCAGCAAGCGCGCCGGTAAGATGCAATGGGTTGGTGTAAACGAGAGTGGCCCCGAATTTGGTGATGGCATTTTCCCTGGCCGCTACGGAACCGAGTACATATGGCCCACCCTGTCTACATATGACACTTTCATCGCGAGAGGCTTCAACACCTTCAGGATCAACTTCTACATGGAGCGCCTGATCCCCAACAGCTTGACAGGCTCGCCGGATCCTGGATACCTGCGCAATCTCACGGAGCAAGTCAACTACGTTACGAGCAAGGGAGCTTACGCAATGATCCAGCCCCACAATTACGGTCGCTACTACAAGGAGATCATCACAGACACAAGTGGCTTTCAAAAGTGGTGGCAAACCGTGGCTGCGCAGTACAAGGACAACAGCAGGGTGATCTGGGACACCAACAATGAGTGAGACATGCCGCTCGCATGTATACTTTAAGCCTACTGACGTCAGAAATGCAGGTTTCACACAATGTCTACCGCACTCGTTGTTCAATTGAACCAGGCGGCAATTAACGGAATCCGAGCTGCCGGCGCAAAGCAGGTCATCAACGTGGAGGGCAACGCTTGGACCGGTGCCTGGACATGGACTACCTCCAAGGGAACTGATGGCAAGACCAACGCGTAAGTCGCGAGCCAGTGACTACATACAAATCTCGGAAGATTCTGAACTGACCACGTCCATAGTGACTTGATGGGATCTCTCACCGACCCGGAGAACAAATTGGTTTACCAGATGCACCAGTAAGTCTTCTATCATTCGCTACCATCGAAGGCGTACTGACAACCCAGGTATCTTGATACCGACGGCTCTGGCACATCTCCCAACTGTGTATCCGCCACCGTTGGTTCCGAGCGTCTCGTAGCAGCCACTAAATGGCTGCGTGACAACAAGAAGATTGGCCTCATCGGCGAATTCGCTGGCGGCGTCAATGCACAGTGTCAGGCTGCGATCGCGGACATGCTGAAGTACATGAACGACAACTCTGGTAAGAGCCTCCGCACGAAGCTTGTGCTCGACAGTACTGACAATGCCCGTACATAGACGTGTGGCAAGGTGCTCTTTGGTGGGCAGCTGGCCCTTGGTGGGGCGACTACATGTACGGTCTTGAGCCGACCGATGGAGTAGCGTACAACGCCTACATGCCCATCTTGCAGTCTGCGTTCGCCGTTTCGGGCCCAAGTCCTACCACTACGTCGTCGAGGACAACGACCACAACGAGCAAGGCCACTTCTGCCCCGACAACTACCACCCGCACCACTTCTGCAACCACCACAAGGACTAGCTCGAACCCAGCTCCGACTGGAAATTGCGTCGCAAAGTATGGCCAATGCGGTGTAAGTCTAGAAGCGTGTCAATCATGGCGGCTAGTCACATGGACTAACAACATCTCAGGGCATTGGATATTCGGGCGCAACCTGCTGCGTTTCTGGCAGCACCTGTTCCAAGACCAACGACTGGTACTCGCAGTGCTTGTAACTGGTGAAATCTGATCTCGAGTCCAAAGGGAGTTCCAGAGGCCGGAGTCGAGGCTTTGACGAAAGTTTGGATACGTCAGATCGATTTTACTTTGCATCTGTTGTTCTGCGGCTTGTGGGAAAACAGAGGTTGATATGTCGGGTTCAACAGAGACGTTCGTTACCTAGTACTTGTCAATCATTTGACCTCAAGACTTATGCGCTTTTCGCCAGACAATTTGTTGTCATCTTCTCATGCTCCGGCCGCCTACATATCCCACCGCCGAGAGATCTTATCGCCCACTGGGTAGTGAATTTGGCTTGCGATACAACGTTGGAGAACGAACTGACCGAGCCACGTTCCACGTGTGCCAAAGGTTGATACGCAAGCAAGAAAGCACGTGGAGTTGATCGTCAGTGCACACTGTAAAGATCTGACACCTTGGCCTCTAAACCTACGCGTGGCATCGGAGCCTCTTTTACCGCCGCGTAAGGCAAAATGTCGGCACGGCAAACCTCTTATCCTCGCCATCGCCTGTCGAGGTTGCAGTACAACGTACCACGGCATGATGGAACGGAACAGACTCGCGCGGGTGGCTGACACTTATAAGCGCCTCTCACGAGCCAAGTGCTCGGCAAGCAGGGTGTGGATTCCTCATTCTGGGCTTCCGGTCTTAACATGATCAAGCCACGCGATGCGGAAGAACAAGAGTGCGAAGGAAAGGCGATGTTGGCCGCTTTTTTTCTCCATGTTGCACTCCGCATTTCCCCTCATTTTGTCTCAAAGCTAAAGACCCACAGTTTCGAATGCCGCTCGTCAACGCGAGTCAGATTGTATACCGTTTCGACATGCTCCGGGCATGTCGCATGAGACTCCTATTGATATCTGCTATGATGTCGATTTGATTCAAGATGCATTGAGATTAGCAGGGTTAGACCCATGTGACGGGAAGCCTGGTCCAACGAATTGTTCGTCTGGTCTATCTCTGCCACTCAAGAGACAACGATTTAACGAAAGCGACTTGTCGAAGTTACCTACCCGTGCCCAGGAAGTAAGACGGCCAAAGCGGCGTACCGGGAATAGACTTTACCTCCTCTCACGTGCTACGCAAGTGGCATGCACAGATGCATGGCCGCCGCCTATACGCCACCCGGTATCGCAGATCTGGCAATCCATCGAAAAGCGAGACGACGCAATCGCAGGGATTGGCAAATCTTGGAGATAACCATGGCCGAGCTCGAGACCCATTATCTACTCGAGCTTGTCGCTTTTTGAAAATTGCTTCCTTACCACTAGTTCCCTCGAGTCTCTAGTTTCCCATCGCAGCGCATACGAGAACATCATGAGATCGTGCTACGGTCGAGGAGCGCCTCTGCGCTGGGCGGTCTATGCCGCCTGTTTGTCTGCATTCTTATTCTTCGGGTGAGTGGCTTTCAGTCAATTTCTCTGCATGGCTATGCAAGACCTGACATTGCTCGAACAGTTACGACCAAGGCGTCTTGTCGGGACTGCTGGAGAATCCTTCTTTCCGCGATCAATTCGGCGACCCTGACGATGTTGTCACTGGTATCACAGTCGCCAGCTACTGTCTGGGCGCCCTCTTCGGTTGTCTGATCAGTTTCGCGATTGGAGATATGCTTGGTCGGCGCTACATGATCTGGCTGGCTATGGGGCTCATCATTGTTGGCGCATCGTTGCAAACATCGGCTCACACGCTTGCACACCTGATCGTTGGGAGAATCATCACAGGTCTCGGAACTGGAATAGACTCGAGCACAGTCCCTATGTATCAGAGCGAGCTCTCAAAGCGCGAATGGCGTGGTCGCTTGGTGTCTTGGGAGATCCTGTTCATCGGAATTGGTATTGTTATCGTACGTCCTTTGCCTGGGTTTTTAACACAGTAGGACACGATCTGACATCCGTACAGGCTTACTGGATCGACTTTGGATTTTCGTTTGTCGACGGCCCAGCCTCTTGGCGTACACCAATCGCAATTCAGCTCGTCTTCGCCATCACCGTGGTCTTCATTGTCTGGGGTCTGCCGGAGTCCCCACGATGGTTGGCCAAACGCGGTCGTCTTGATGAAGCACTCGAAGTCATCTGCGCCATCAATGACCTCCCGCCGGACGACCCGTATGTGGTCTCTGAGATGGAGTCGATTCGTCAAGTCATCGCCCTTGAGCAACACGAGGGCGCTCAGAAGTGGACATCCGTCTTCAAAAAAGACGTCCTGCAGACGAGAAGGCGTGTTGGTCTGGCCTGGTTTGGCCTTTTCATGAATCAGCTCTCTGGTATCAACTTGGGTATGTGAACAGAATTCTATCAAAGTTCGACTCCAAAGAGGCACCCGCTAACTCTCTACCCTCAGTCGTCTATTACCTGCCATCTGCTCTGGGCGAGTTCGTCAAGTTGCCTCGCAGCACTACGTTGTTGATTGCTGGCTTCATCCAGCTGTGAGTCGACTGCAATTCTAATGAACTTCTCGTTGAGTCACGATTTTACTGACATTCCACAGGATGTTCCCGATCGGTAACCTTCTCCCTGCGCTTGCTCTTGATCGCATCGGTCGCCGATGGACCATGATTTGGGGGTGTGCCGGACTTTCCATCTGCATGATGATGTTGGCAGCTTTGCTCAGCACCGGTGACAAGGCACCCGCGTCTGCAGCAGTGGCCTTCTTCTTCTTGTACATGTTGATCTTCGGTGGTACGATCAACGTCGTTCCCTGGGGTGAGTACGGACTTTATCGAACGTTATTCCGAAATCGCACTGACATCTTCCCAGTCTACGGACCGGAAATCTTGCCGCTCGAAGCACGTACTCGTGGCACGGCTATTTCGGTGTCAGCTCACTGGCTGTGGAACTTCTTCATCGTGATGATCAGTGTAAGTGTTTAAACGATTTTTGGATCCTGCATTGGCATGACGACTGACTGACCATCACTCAGCCCGTTCTGATCAACCGCATTGGATGGCGCACATACCTGATCTTTATGGTGCTGCTCGCGCTCTTCTGCCCGGCTATATACTTCTTCTATCCGTTAGTATCCACGCCTCAACGCGAGAAAGTTCCAAGCTGACTTTTTTCTTTGAAGTGAGACTTCCAACCTCAGTCTCGAAGACATTGACTTGATCTTCTTGCCAGTCGAGATGGGCGGATTGGGCGGTAACGCTCGCATTCGGATGACGCCTGAGATGGCTGCTCAACGTGTTCGTGAGAGGGGCTTGAGCAAAGATGATATTGCTGAGCAGGTGGAGAAGGTTAAGCATAGCGAGGAAAGAATCTCAGGGTGAGGGATCTGCCATGTTGCCAATCAAACGCGCCCTACACGTTAAGGGCGGCACCAGAAAGACTGTCGATATGACCCTTGAAGAATACCCAGGGGCGAGAGAAAGTAGGACAGTGTAGACGATCTTCGGAGTATGATATACCCCTTGCATGAAAAACCTGAAGTTACCTTCGGCCACCCTAAGCAGCAGAAATGTGTGGAGTCTTCGAGAGGTACTTTAACATGATCCAGGAAATGTAATGGCAATCGTTGTAAGCTGTCCTGGCTTCTCAACGGTACCTCGGAAAAATTTACTCGGTATTATAAGGTATATCAGGTGTACATCACCGAGGTTGGTACTTCTTAGCGACATGTCTGCAGATACGTTGTTGAACGAATGATTTGCATGTCATAAGGAAAAGGGGAAGAATATGCTGCTGCTGTGAAGGCTGTTGTCCCCGCGGAACTTGGCTGAAGCTGGCGCAGCCCGACGCCTCTTGGGAACGGAAGACGGAAGACTCCATACGATCAACGTAACGCCCCGGCCTCGCGTGGTTGGAGAGCTGTTATAACGTTACTTCACTAACTACACCTGTTGGATCATCCCGTTGCTCGTATTCGGGAAAAGACCAGACTGGCGCTGGCTTGAATGGAGGAGTGCACCGCCTAGTCGACCACGAGCGCCTCCATCCTGGACCTCTCGTCCTTACGCGCAATACATACACTGGCCTTCTTCCAGGCCGACATATAAAACCACTGGACCTACCTCACATCGAAGCGACGGTCACATGATATCTTTCACCGCCGCGTCCGCAAAACTCACGCCTTCCTTCCCTCTACCATGTCGCGCGCTCCGCCAAACGGCTACCACCGCAACCCGAGCAATGGCTCCAACCCTTCCCTCCACGCCATGAACTCGATGTCTCGTCTGGGCACGCCACAGGCGCCGCAGCGTCCGCCCTCGTCTGGTGCTGTGTCGCGCGCTGAACGCTTCGAGGACGAGAAGCGGCGCATTATCGAGTCCTGCTTCAGTAAAGTCGACGCCAATGGCCAGCTCAGTGAGAGCTACATCACCCATATTCGCATTCAAGAAGACTCTGTACACCCTTCTTCGCCGCCGCCTCCCGACAGTCCGCCAGAGAACAGGAAGCCTCGGCTCATCATAATTGCGGTAAGGAGCACTGGACGAGTACGCATGCACAAGGCACGAGAGAACAACAATGGCAGCTTCAGCATTGGCAAAACATGGAACTTGGAAGAGTTGAGCGCGATCGAGAGCTTTTCGAACAGTGCTCTACCGCCGAAGGATGATCGTGAGGCGCAGTACCGGTCGTGGGCTGGAGGGCTGGGATTTATTGTGACAATCACGAAGCCGTACTATTGGCAGGCAGGCACAAGCAAGGAGAAGGATTTCTTCATCGCCAGTGCGGTAAAAATTTACAGGAAATACACAAAGGGTTTAATACCGGAGCTTCGTGGTTTTGATGAGCATAATCAAGCTGTTATGCTAGGTGCGCCGCCGGGACAGCAACCACCTCAAGCTCCCGGGTCCTCACCAAGCCCGAGATTGCCCAGCGGAGATGTAGGAGTACCGTCACCGCCTCAGCCTCCCTTTGCCCAAGGACAGCGACCTCAGAGTCGGGAAGATGCTCGCATGCGAGGCTCACCAGGTCCGCCACAAAACCAATTTGGTCAAAGGCCAGCTGAGTCGCCAGCCAGGTCAGCACAGCCCCAGCAAATGCAACAAGGACGTCCTGGCCACCCGTCGCCTGTGCCAAGGTCGAAACCAAGCTCTGAACGAATGCGGTCGAAAAGTCGTGAACCAAGCAGGCCTGGCATGCGTTCTGGGCCTTCTCCTGGACCTGGTCCGGGTAGAGGGCCGCCGCCACCTGGATATACAAACGGTCCGAGTCAACAGCGTTCCCAAGCTAATCTTCGATCTGAGAGCCCTGCAGTGTCGGCCGTCTCATCGAGTAGCAGGGAGGCAGCGCCAAGCGCTTTGCAACCACGGTCACGAAGCCCACCCCGGCAGAAGAGCTTCGAACGATCTGCTAGCAATGCACCACAAGAGAGACCACGCGGAGTGTCTCCGTCCGGGGCAAATGGAGGACCACCGGTCGCAACTGCAGGTGCTGCTGCGGGCGCTGCTCTTATGAATAGCACAAGGCAACGATGGCAGCAACAGCAGCAGCAGCAGCAGCAACAACAACAACAACAAGAAGAAGAAGAACGGGCACAACAGCCACAGCCGCCACCACACAGACATCAGCAGCCCGTCGTCCAGCCGCCTACACATCGCAAGCAACCTTCAACCTCTCAACTCCCGCCATTGGAAATCACACAATCGAACAGAAGTGATGCTCAGCGATCACGCCCTGAAGATCGTCAGCCTCAAGCTGCGCAAAGTGAAGCGTCATCCGCAGCTGTGGATCCCAGCGATGCCGCGATGATCAGCGGGATGAACTCCTTCTATGGCGCCGAGCCGACAACACCAGCAGAGCCACCTGCGACAGAGCAACCGTCATCCCCGTTGACTCCAGAACGGTCAAGAAAGCGGCCTCAGTTCGATTCAAGAGCTTCTGAGGTCAGTGCCGACCTCCGACCTCAACCCTTGAAGCAGAGTGGCCGGCAATTGGACGGTGGCAGCGCTTACGGGGCATCGAACGCAGGATCTACCGTTGGTGTTTCCCGTGAGCAATCAACAGTCTCGGCGCCAGCCCACGAAGAACCGCCAGAGATCAAACCTCTTGCCGTACAGAAGCCTTCGGAGACAAACATCAACATGCCCGGCGCTTTTGTTCCCTCCCCACAAGGGCCATCACCTCAGGCCACCCCTGCTGGAACGCCTGCTGTCGAGAAGGCACAGGGAGAGACAGAGACCCAGCCAACCTCGGAAGCGGAATCCGCAAGCGAGTCCCAGCCAAGCGATGCATTCCGACCAGGTCTTGGACCGATGGTCAAAAAGCGTGCTGGTGGCGGAGCAGCGGATCGTTTCAGAAAAGCGGCATTTGCAGCCAATGCATTCAAGCCGCGGCCTGGTGGCGCTGCTGAGCGTATTCTGAAAGCAAAGGCCGAGAAAGAGACTGGTGGTACTGGTGAAGCAGATGGCATCAACGGCGTATTTAGACCGCCTACGCAGCAAAAAGCGGAGCCAGCCGTGGCTCAGGCTCCTGAGCCACAACCCGTGGCAACAAGTGCCCCGACGCTTGAGGTCACATCACCTGTGTCGCCTTTGCGCATGCCTTCGTCAACGATGAGAGGAGAGACTGGAGTCCAGTTAGCAGACGGCGGTCCAGTCAAGGCTGCCGAGTCTAGCGACCCTGTGGTGCCTGCTGAGCCTGAAGAAACACAAGAAGAAACCGAAGAGACGCAATTACGCACGCCGCAAATCAAAATCAAGCGCAGAAGTCTACAGCAGGAGAAGTATCTTGGCGAGCTTGGCATTGACAAGTCTATACTGGAAGGCAAGGGTATCGAGTTTGAGAATTTGCTATTGGACTTTGGCTGGGGTGACGGTGCTCGTCAGCCCAAGCAAATTGCCGACTTTGAAAACGATGTAAAGCGCCAGCTAGGACGAGTAGAGGCTGGCTCGTGGCTTTCGCAAGCCGACAATGCTAGGGAAGACAAAGTTACACATGTTGAGGCATTACTCGACAAGGCCATTGCCGAGTGTGACGAGCTCGAAGGTCTTTTGACCTTGTATAGTGTGGAACTGGGGTCGCTCAACGAAGACATTCAATTCATCGAGGCTCAAAGTCAGGGTTTGCAGGTACAGAGTGCTAACCAACAGCTGCTACACACTGAGCTTACCGGACTTATCGAGACAATCTCGCTCAATCGATCGGTGTTGGAGCCTCTGCGCTACAGTGACATCGCCGACCCTTCCGGCCTTGAAGAAGTCGAGCTTAGCTTGGTGAAACTGTACCAAGCCATGGTCACCATGGATCCCTCTGTACGGTCTACCGCCACGCGGCCCAAGAGTCGCCTTGGAGACGACGGCACCGAGTTGTCTCGCATGGCTGCTTTACGTGAAAAGAAGGAAATGTATTCGCATGAGAGTAAGACCTTCTGCAAACGTCTCTTGCAGCATCTCGATTTCGCATTTACGTCTTCCATGAACAATGCGAAGGGACAGACGATGAAACCTGTCGGAGATGGCAACATGTCTCGACTCAACAAGGATGCTTTCACCAACGCAAGGACGGGACTTTGGATATACAGTCCGCTGGTCCTGTTTTCCAAGGAATTGAACATGCCAGCATGGCAAGCAATCTTGGAAGTCTACCACACACGCGCGAGGGTCCTCTACGCCGATTGCTTCAAAGAGAACATTGCCGGCTGGAAACGTGCGGCGCGCAAACCGACAGGCGAAGAAGCCGAGCTTCTCTTCACACACATCGAGAAGGAAGCTGCTGAGGCTGGAGGCAGTGGGCTTGGCAGTACTGCGCGCAAGATGACTATCAAGCGCTCACACACACTGGCCAAGACCCTGCGCAACGCATCAGGCGACAAGAAGAGTGCCAGTGAGATCCGCAACCACGGCTCTTCGCTTATGGCTTGCGAAGTATTCGCTGGTGCCATGGACGAGATGGCACCTCTTATCAGCCAGGAGCAAAATTTTGTTGTCGATTACTTCCACGCTACCAGTCTCGAGACGCTCGACTTTGTGGATGTTGTCACCTCAACCCCTCCAGAGAGACGCCGTGGCACTAACCTACTCGCCTCCAAGCCCATGGACCCCGACCGTGAGATGGCTCGCCGAGTCACTAGCGTCATGGACGAGATCTTCTCTTTCTTCACTCAGGAGACGTCAGTTCTTCTTGACTGGGCGGTGTCTTCAGACCCTATTCAGGGCGTGGGTGTTCTCGCCGCGCTCAGCAAGCACTCGTTCTATCTCGCAGATACTGCGCAAGAGTATCTTCTGCAGCTTCTTGACCAGCTGTCCATGCGTCTGCAGACACTCTTCGCCAAGTTTGTCGACGACCAGATTCGCGCAATCGAGGAGACCAAAGTCAAGATCCACAAGCGTAAAGGTGTCATCGCATTCATGCGGATTTTCCCGCACTTCAGCGCAGCTGTGGAAAACGTATTCTCCTCCGTCGCCCGAGCCGACTATGATGGCCCTAGCGAAAGTGTTGCGGAAGTCAGGAGACTAGTCGATGATGCCTACTCCCGAATTAACCGAAGCATGTTCGACAGCCTGAAAGTCATTGCCAAGGAGTCTCCGACTGCCGGAGCACCAGGCGGTGCGCACACTGCGGCGGCTCGTCAAGGTGGTGCAGATGACCCAGAGGACAAGGAGATGCTGAACTACAACGTCTTGCTAATCGAGAACATGAACCACTACATCGAAGAAGTTGACGATGGCGGACGCGAGGGCGTGCTCTCCGAGTGGAGAGGCCGTGCGATGGTCGAGAGACAAGAAGCGTTGGAGGCTTATGTCGGGCGGGTGGTGCGGAGACCGCTCGGCAAACTACTGGTAAGTCAAGTCATAGGGGAAGAGAGAGAAAAACGTAAAGAAACAGACGCAGCATACTAACACAATCCACAGGACTTTGTCGAAACCCTCGAGTCCCAGCTCGCCTCCAACCCCGGCAACCCGGCCGCTATTGCCTCGCGCACCACCTTCTCGCGCAAAACCTGCCGCCACTTCCTGGCGGACAACTACAACGCCAAGGAGGTGCGCAAGGGCATCGACACGCTGCGCCGCCGCATCGAGAAGCATTTTGGCGACGTCGAGGGCGAGAGCGCAAACGTCTCGCGCAACTTGGTCGGGTTCGTGTGCGCCGAGGCGCAGAAGTGTTACGAGGGCACGCTGGGCCGGACGGAGCGGTTGATGGCTGCTGTTTACCCTAATGCCGAGGGCGAGAAGAACGTCGAGATTGATTTCGGCAGAGATGATATCAAGAGCGGGTTCAGGAGGTGATGATGGGGGGATGTTGAGGTTGGTGGGGTGTGGATGGGGAACAGAGGGAGGGAGGGTGGCTTATCTTCGTATATACGACTTCGGGTTGACTTTTGTTTCTCTTTTGAGAGATATGAAGGGATGAGTTGTGATGAGACGAGATGAGATGGGAGCTCGTTGCTGTTTTTCTCGTTTTGTATAGTCATGAGGCGTAATGAGAATGGGATACGAAATGTGGACGTAATTCGCTCTGGGCTCTTTTCCTTCATCTAGTCCAAGTGTGAAGAGTCCTTATTGACCCATTCATGAAGAGACGCGGTCAATATCCCAAGACCTCCGCCATAAGGACAGCCGTCAACGAAAGGGAGACGATGACGGCAGTGGCCATACCCCATTGAGGATGCCCGATGAGGTCGCAAAAGATCATCGTGAAAAGGGTTGTGTCAACGACAATTTGGGATCGCCGCCAGAAAGAGTCGTAAATGCTACGGCTGATGTAGCGGTAGAAGGTAGGGTCATGTGGTGTCGGAGGCTCCAGGGCCTGATGGGGTGCCATTGGAGTAGGAAAGTCAAGGAATGCGAGGGAGTAGGAATCCTCCAGACTGAGATGGGTTCAGCCTTGCCCGCCCTGTGATGTATGTATGGTATTTATGGGGTCGGATACTGTATCTCGGCGCCAGGGCCTTGGCCTGCCTCTCACAAACCGAGAAACTCACTTAGCAATCCAAGATTGTGTGGTAGTTAACACCAACGAGTGGTCTGTCACCTACGGAAATTCACTAGTTAACAGTACAGAGCTTCCACTCATCAACCTTAGCATTCGGACTGGTAGGTACGGCAGACGATGGTGAGAATGATAGGGCGCTCAACTATGACTGAGATGTAGTATCTTGCATTACTTAGTAGGTATCTCCTTCTCAGCCCCATCGGTGTCGCAAATCGTAGTCACGTGGCTACATACTAACTCTCGTCCGCTGCTGCAAGTTCGCTCTCACCGGCTGTACCTGCTTTCTGTATACCCTAACCCTGAGCTATCAGCTCATGAAGAGCGACTAAGTAGGAGGTAGATCTTGCATGCGTATTCATAATGTGTTACTAGGCTAATGAGAAACGTAGCGCGTAGCTACTAAGGCATCATTTATAGATTGGGACAAGCAAATAATTGAGCCCAACGCGATAGAGTTGGCTGTGCACTCAATCGTGTTTTATCGATTGCCAGGGTCCGTACTACATGTAGTACCTACTAGGTAAGGTAGTCAGTCAGTCATGAAAGTCCACCGGTGAGAGGCCACATCAAGTCTGCAGCTGTAGGAGTCCAGTACTACTGTAAGTGTTCCGATAAACGCAAAAAGGGCACCTGCACCCACGTCTGAGTCATCGTCATCGTCCATTGATGCCTGAGGGAAGACAAGGGACCGTGGCATGCATTTCGGGTTAGGAGAATTGAAAGAAAAAAGAGTTTCGGCAGGTCGGTGTCCAGGATGAGGTGAGGTGAGACTCGAGAGCAAAAAGTGGCAGGTGACTCGAAACGAAAACAGACTTTCTTGCCTGCTCCCTTCCACCTTGGCCGGTGAGAGTTTCCCTGCCTGCGGTGTCGTCGTTCGGTACACGGTATGTAGGTTCGCACAGGGCAGGCATCGCACGAGCGCGTGCATGGAGGATGCATTGGAAAGTATGACTACCACTACTAAGGTTCAGTGGGCTTGGTTGGCTCTTAGGGACTCAGCCTTGTATGCTGCGCCGAAAAGGCTGGAGCGTCCGGTTGATGCGGATGGAACAAGCCACCAAGAAACGGGAACTACTGTACTTCATTTGCACTGCCAACGATGATGATGAGGATGATGATGCTGATGTTAAGACATGGTGATGTATAGATTCTTCCGCCCTATTGCTGAGTTTCACGCTACTGTGAGTAGTTCCCACGGACTACTCACAGTGCAGTACTAACATGTACTTGCATACCGCGAACTGACAGGAAACCAGCACAGCCGCAGCACGCTTGCTTGCTTGCTTGCATGCCTGCGCCTCGTACATGGATGGCATCCTACCACCAACTTGCATGCACGCTCATGGGGCTAAGAGGGAAGCGAGCAAGCGAAAGGTTAGTAGGTGGTGATGATGGTGGTGGTGGTGGTGGTGGTGGCGCGTATTGATTGATCATGAGATGCACACAAGACGAACGAAAAAGACACGAGTGCCTTGCCAGTCCGTGGGACAAGGCTCCTAGCGGCGAAGTGTGTGTGAGAGTTCGTCGAGAAAGAATTGGCGGCGGCAGTCCTCTTCCATGCCATGCCATGCTTTTCTCGGTGCTGCTATCATCATCATCACCATCAAGCAATCAGTCATCATCCTCTTTCGCCAATTGCATCAGGGCAATGGTTCACCGGCGCCGTCCGTCTCGGCTTTCGACGGCCAAGAGTTGTTGAAGACGGGTACGGGTGTGGGTGACGGCCAATACGATAGGGTACGGGAGGACATGTATAGCTACATGTTACTACTGGCCAACGCTACCTACTTTAGTTCCATCAACCTTCGCCGCCAGGCTGCCACTGCTGCAAGACGAAGCAGGCTAATGGGCATGACGTGCAGGCGAGATGGCAAAGCCGCGCCGCTCATTCGATGGCGAAAGGGTGTGTGAAGGTCCCCTGCTGATCATCCTCGCCTTGGGGGACTGTCTTGTTGTGAAAATACAGTACATGTAGGCGTGGCCGTGAAGTTGTGAAGAGTCGAATGCACATGGTATACAGTAGAGGTGACCGTTGATTGTCATGTGTCAACAATCGAGAAGGCAACGACCACGCAACCACGACCACCTAACCCTTCGACAGCCGTTAGCCGTTTGCCTGAAGCTTGTGCTATGATTCATGGCAGGGTCATGGCAAGCTGCATCGACAAGTGCATGCACGCATTATTACGATGCATGAGTTAGCGGTTGTGAGTGCACGCGATCTGCCTCAGCCTGCCTGTCTGCCTGCTTGCCAGCCAGGCGCCAGGCCAGCAAGGTTTCCTGGCACACTGTCGCGGCCCCCACCAGTTCACCTCACTCTCTCGGACTCCAGTTCGACCCAAGCATTGCCACCATCATCCCAGTCAGCTCTTCACTCACTGACCCTCCTTCCACATGCCTGGCAGGCGGCGTCGCAATCGAGTCCTCGGGGGCCCAGCCCGCGCGCAACACCAGACACCGGTATCTGTGTATCTTTCTGCCCGTGAGAGCCTTTCCCTCGATTTGCCCTGCCCTCCCGTGCCTAAGCCCCCCAAGAACCCCCCAGTCCTCTACCACACTTAATCGTACTATGTAGGTAGGTAGTCCGCAGGCAGGCAGGTACCGAACACTTCTCCTTCTATATCATCTCCTCCCATCCCGCCTCCCGCCTTGTCTTCCTCTTCATCCTCCAATCCCACACAACAACTGAATCCATTCGCCGCCTTGCTGTCAGTCCTAAGCATCGCTGCCCAAACACATCACCACCATAGCCTTGTCACACTACTACTGGCCCAGCTTGCCGTCCAGGCAAGCCTTACGTACCGTCGCCATGCCGGCCTCACGCTCCTCAAAGCCCATCATCATCCCCGCCACTTCAAAGCCCTCTCACAACCTGCACAACTCGAACCTCTCACCTTCCACTCCACCTTCTCCAAAGCAAGTCCGCTTCGCCCACCCATCGACCGAACTAGCTTCCCGACCTCTCACTCCCCAAGAAGCATGGTCGCTCTACCACTTCGAGACCCACGCTCGCGCCTGCCGCTCCTGTGACAGCCGGGCATTATGCGACGAGGGCTACAGCCTATCGCAAGACGTCCGAGTCCACGTCTGGAAGCACGACAAGCAGCTATGCAGCACCCGGCCCGACAGCGAGGGCAGGTGGGTGCGCGTGGAAATCCCCCACGGCTACGGCTGCACCAAAGCCATGCTCGGCGTCGAGCGCAAGCGCAGCGACAAGTCCAAAAAGTCGGCCACCAAGAGCGCTCCCGTTGTCAGCTACGACTCCGAGCCTCGCCCCGCGCGCAAGACTGAGCCCCGCAGCACCAGCCGCGACAACAAGAACGCCTATGTCGAGCCGGCGCGGACGCCCAAAGACGGCGATAAGCGAGCTCGTCACCGTCCTGAGCGCTACGAGGTAGTCGAGGTGGCTCCCAGATACGAAAAGGGCGGGCCTGTGCGCCCCTCTGAGAGTTTGAAGAAGGGTAGTCTGTATGAGAGTGATATGCGACGGCCCAGGCGGGAGTACAGGATCGAGGAGAGGGTGCCCGAGAGGGGTCAAGACCGAGAGCGTGTAGAGAGAGAGAGGGAGAGGGAGAGGAAGAGTGAGAAGGAACGGGAGGAGAGGCGCGAGAGACGGCGTCGAGAGCGCGAGTGGCGAGACGGGGGGCGTTGAGAGGTCTTGGTATCGGTCATGTGTGATCGAGAGAGAGGTTTAGGGGAAGATTGAGGGCGGGTCCCTCTTATTTTTCATCTTGCCTACCTCTCTCGTCTTTGTTCCTTATTCGTCTTCGATTCTTGCTTTTATTTTCTGGTTGGTGGTGTTCAGCAATGCTACCCTGACTGAGCGGGAAGAAAAGAATGATACCCCTGGACTTTTCATACTTTATTCCGTCAAAGAGAGGCGGGTTTTCCGATGATAATACGGCCATGGTTATATAGCAGCACACGGCATAATACGAAGCGCTCCGAGTCAAGACGCAATCGAATTCTTTCCCCATTATTGCAGTCCTTTTACAACGCTTCCCTTCGAAACCCTTTGGTTTCAGCCGAACCAGTCCAATACTTTACCTCACGGTTGTCCGCCGATGGAAAGCTGTCGGGTGTCCAGCGGATGCAGTCCTAGTGCGTAACCTTTCATAATAATTTGCGATTGCGAGTAGCATGGGCAAGTCTTCCGTACATGTTGTTGGACTCTGGTTGGTAGACACGAAGTTCAGGTTGACGATATTGAGAATCTGGCGGGTGTCAGTAACAAAACGCCAGCGTGATTGGCGAGTGACGATGTAAAAGTATCAGCATACATGTCATGGTCTCCTCGAACCAATCGAGACATGAGTCGAATCAAGAATGAATCTTCATCATAGAATAAAAACAAACCACGAATGGACATACAGTAGCGGGCTCAATAAAAAATCAGCATTCGACTTCGTATAAACCAAGCTCAACGTCTATTTTGAAAGACCTGATGTCAACGGTCTGTTGAGATCCACGGTGTATTGAAAAACACGTTTTGTGTGAATCGACTGTCGAAACAATTTCGATGGTAGAATCACAGTCGAGATACAGTCGAAATACCGTCGAGATGTGGTTGTTTGGTGCTATTTAGTCGAAATATAGTACCTAAGTAGAAGTCAGTCGCCTTAGTACCTTACTCGCACTACTAACACTAACCCTTGTGGCCTGACAATCGAGTCTGTTCCTTTCGGCTTCACGGTTGCCCTACCCGAGGCTACGGACCGACTTCTTCCGCGAATTGGTATACATACATAGAACACTTGCCATGTTCATTGCCGCCACCGGGTTAGGTCGTAGATTGGAGAGTAGACTTGACCGGAGAAGATCAACTTCGGCCGCCGGAAGAAATCGAGTCCATAATCTATTTGTTCGGAACCTTGATGGCCGTTATCGTGGCGGAAGAAGGCCCTGAGAATCGATCTGGGATGAGATACGTCGAATCACTGCAAGCTATGTTTACCAGCCTACAAATCACGACAACGAAGACAACAATCAAAACAAACACAGACGAGCTTGACCGCCGGGTATGGTGGGTGGTGGTCGACCATCCGATCTGCATACGAGCGGTCCAGTTGCACTTTTAGATTTCCCTTCCCCGCAAGACGGGTGTGGAGAAACAGGGCAGAAGAAGATCGGGCCTACGGCTCGAGCGACTGGTCAGCATGCCATAGGCAAGCAGCAAGCAAGAGAGGCTGGAATAGAGCTCATAGCCGCCGAGGTCCCCTGGGATCAACAGTCAATAATACCGTACTCTAGCTCCTCACTCTCTCTCTTTCTCTTCCAGTAAACCGCCAAAGACGTCTCTCTGTTGTTGACGCCGACTCATCGTGCCTCGACACGCATTGAACGCCCAGCGGAAGCCGTTGAATCAATCCGACGCGGGGTCTGCCGTGTGATACAGCTGCCTCATCAAGTGCATGTGAGCTGCCTCCTCCCAATCCCACGTCCGCCAGGCCTGGCGGGCATATCCGGATCATGCGTGTTTCCGAGGGTATTCCTCAGCCGAAGCATGTTGTTGGAGCTGCCCAACCTACCAAGGCTCAGGCCTTTCTACTCCTTACCTCCACTTCACAAGCAACACTCCCAGAGCTACTTGGGCTGACCGACTAGACCGTTCAGAAAGACCACGAGCTTTACCGCTACAAAGGCATTGATCAGCTTCCGAGTGTTGCCAGCTTTTGCTTTCGAGGACAACATAGCTAGCCGTCTACCAGCAAGCTGTTCGACCCAACCGTCTTATTCTTCGACAACACCAACACCCCTCCTGTAGACAAGATGAGCTCCACAGTGGAAGCGGCCAAGAGAAAGGCCGAAGCTGCGGTCAACACCGCCAAAGATGTCGCTGCAGAGACGCCCGCGGCGCTGGAGAAGGTCAAAGACAGCCCCAAGGAGGCGACACAAGAAGCTCTCCGCTCGCCGCTGATGCGTACAGCTCTGCCTTTCCTGAACGGCGGAGCTGCGGGCATGGTCGCCACGACAGTCATCCAGCCAGTGGACATGATCAAAGTCCGCCTGCAGCTGGCCGGTGAGGGTGTCAAGACTGGCCCAAAGCCAACTCCCTTGAGTGTCACACGCGAGGTCATAGCTGCCGGCCGAGTGATGGACCTCTACACCGGTCTTTCAGCTGGTCTCCTCAGGCAAGCCGTCTACACCACCGCGCGCATGGGCTTCTTCGAGACTTTCATGAAGACGCTCACTTCCCGCGCCCAGGGTCAAGGCAAAAAGATCGGATTCGCCGAGCGTGCAGCTGCCGGTCTGTCGGCTGGAGGTATTGCCGCCATGCTCGGTAACCCGGCCGATTTGGCACTCATCCGCATGCAGTCCGACGGCCTCAAGCCTCGAGAACAGCGCGCCAACTACCGTGGTGTCTTTGACGCTCTGATCCGCATCACTCGCAGCGAGGGCGTTGGCGCGCTCTGGAGCGGAGCCACCCCGACCGTCGTCCGCGCCATGGCGTTGAACTTCGGCCAGCTGGCGTTCTTCTCAGAGGCCAAGAACCAGCTCAAGGACACCAGTCTGAGCCCTCGCGTGCAGACTCTCACGGCGTCGGCGACGGCCGGCTTCTTCGCGTCCTTCTTCAGCTTGCCGTTCGACTTTGTCAAGACCCGCTTGCAGAAACAGCAGAGAGGTCCCGACGGTCGTCTGCCGTACCGCGGTATGCTGGACTGCTTCCAGAAGGTTATCAGAGAGGAGGGCCCGTTGAGGCTGTACCGCGGCTTCAGCACGTACTATGTGCGCATTGCACCGCATGCGTAAGTTCAGATCGATCAGTGTGTGCTGTATAAGAATTCCCTGCTAACTCGCATTTCCAGGATGGTGACTTTGATCGTCGCGGATTACCTCAACTTCATCACCAAGTGAGCGGGCTCATAGATGGAAGCTACCGCATGATTGATGAATTCTTCGAGGGGGCGGAGATCTGGGGGAGAGATCTGGAAAGATGTTTGATAATACACTGATACCTTCCGTGCGGCCATGAGTGAAGAGCATGGGCATTTGGCGTTTTTCTTTTGGAGTGGTCGTTGATGGCCCGGACTTGACTGGATATGTGAATAGAAATTCATAAGGCACACTGCAAATGCTCGCTTTGAATCATTGTCTTTAAGTGGTGATATATTGGGCGAGTGTCCGCTGTGATGAAGTGAACACCTGAATGTTGTCACTTTTGTAAGATTGTTCAGTGTTGAAGCGTTGGATGTGTCTGGTGGAAGGAACTTTTGACGCCGTGACGGCATCGATCAATTTGCGCTTGAACGCGAAACTCCACGAAACGCGTCTTGACCTGCACACAAACACACTCATTCTCGAGTGCTGCCAGTCGCAACAGAACATCCCACAGCATGTCCACACGAACGCGTCATTCAACGGCATCTGTTGCGCCATCATCCCAACATCCTGCCTCGACAAATACCAATCCCAACTATGAGCCTCCCCAGTTCACCCTCAACCCGGAAGCACAACGCGCCTTAGCGGATCTCGCCAGAAAATACAACCTCCATAAGCTAGACGGAAAGTTCTCCGAGGCGCAAAGTGCCATCACGAACTCCGCGGGCGAGGTCAACGAACAGCTCAATAGACGCGAGAATCAATTCAAGAAGCTTCGTCAACGCCAGCAAGCTTCGCAGAATGGCGAGAGCGAAGTCTCCATGGACGATATCGAGGCCGAACTGGAGGGCATGAGAGCCAAGGTGGACAACATGACGAAGCGCATGGAAGAAGGCATGCGGAAGATGATTGATGGTCGGCACGCTATCGAGCACATGAAGGGTTCCGTCGCTTCTGTCGCCGACGCCGCGCGCGCCGAAGCCAGCACGCAGGCCAGCACTCTCAATCCTCGGAGCCAGGGTAGGCGACGAAGGGGTGGCGACGGTGAAGACAACGAGGATGGAAATGAAGAGGAGGAATACCCGGACTTCACACCTACAGACCCCGCCGGCGGAACCCAGCCTGTGCCCAGCGTGAGCGGAGCTTGGATGCGCAAGGTCGACGACGAGAAGATGCGATATCAGAATTTCACCATGGCTCAACGCTATGCGAAAGAAAATGAGTACATCAACTTCAAGGGCATTGTGCACACTTCGCGCTTCCCCGATGGAGATCTACAGCAGCCACATGTCAGTACTTGGTTCACAGAGAACGGCGCTGCTCCACAGCCCGGCATCACGGGTACTGGAGTGGCGGGAGATGATGACGACGATATTCAGATCCAGCGCTCGAAGACCAGCACCAAGTGTCCACTTACGTTGCAGGAGTTCAAAGACCCCGTGACCAGCTCGAAGTGTCAGCACAGCTTCGAAGCTAGCGCTATCATGGAGATGATTAGCAATTCTAGTGAGAGGGTGGGTGCACAGCGAGGTCCTCGTGGCGGTGGAGAGAAGGCTGTCAGATGTCCAGTGGCGAGCTGTGATCACATGCTTACCAAGGGCGACTTGAATGAGGATCCTGTCATCAGGTATACAGTCGCGAGATTGCAACGTGCGAGGAGACTCGAGGAGGAGGAAGACGACGACGACGAGGAGAACGACGACGGCGAGGGCCGCAGTGGAAGGCGAAGGCCGCAGGTTATCGACGACGATGGACCGGATGTGGATGACTACGAAGAGGGGCCTGTGAAGCGCGAACCGAGAGGAACGGCCAGATCGAGAGCCTCTGCCAGTACTGCTCCTAGAAATTCAAGAGCCGTCAGTAGTGGGGACGAGGTGGACGATGATGGAGATGCTACCATGGAACAGTGGTGATGCAAAATTCTATCGTCGCGAGAATGCACGCGCATACGCAGTGTAATTCTAGCTCATGAACATGATGTCCAACTCGCATGGATTTTTTTGTCTCTTAATGTCATTCATGGTTAAAGGTAATTATTGAGAATTCGATATATTTCCCATGCCATTGGATGCACGTGCAAACATGTCTTCACTTAACCCGGGTCGGGAGCGGCAGCTAAAGCTACCCATCTAGCGGCCTTACCCCAGAAATACAATCTTGGCCCTGTGAGAGCTCAAGTTCAAGGTGTCAAGTAGTCCCTCGAAGGTTCCATACTTTATATAACAACCTCTCGTCTCCCTCCCGCAACCAATTGTTCCACCACCACCCATCGCACTCGGTGCACCTCTCCATCTCCCTCTCCCAGCCCTGCAACTCGACCTATTCTAGCATGATCTGCTAAGCTCCCGCGAGCTCCAATCTATCCACCTGGTCACCGCTGTCTATCGACGGATTTATTACTCTACCGGCCGCCTCTACTTGTATAACAAGACCTTGCAATTCCCACCACCATGTCTGCCGAAGGTTCCAACGGTGCTTCCGCTGTCGCGGACGTGCCGGCATCGGCTGCCGAGAGGCTCATGCAGCAGCACGCTGCCGACGAGGCCCACAAGGTCACCGTACGTTATTTGCTTCGTCAAGAACAATTGTAAGGTCACATGTACTGACAGATGCTTGCGACAGATCGAAGATGTCCCTGACGAGGATGCTCCTCACCCCATGCCCTCCGCTGCACCCTCGCTGCCCATCTCCACCGATCCCTCCCGCGCCCACACCCCTGCTCCGGATGCCAACATTTCCGCCAAAGCCGCCGGCAAGCAGCCTGCTCGTGAGAACAAGCTCGACACCCAGTCCGAGGAACTCTTCCCGGCTCTTGGCGGCCCCAAGGCTGCGGCCCCTGCTGCCCCTTCCATGTGGTCTCGCAAGCCTGCCGCCGTCGGCAAGGCTCCCAATGGCGCCGCCAATGGCTTGAACATCCCGCTCGCCAGCAATGGCACTTCTCGCTCTTCCACGCCCCAGTCTGGTGTCCAGACTCCTGGATCTGCTGTGCCATCTCAGCGCGGACAGCCCCAGATGAGCCTTCCTGGTCGCCAGTCCGAGAGCATCGTCCTGTTCCCGAACATGCTCAAATCGAGAGACCAGCTCAAGAAGCCCGTCTCGGAAGTCATCAGGGACATCAACAAGAGGAGCAAGGCCAAGGTCGAAATGAAGAGCGGACCGAACGGCGGCCTCCTGTTCGAGGGTACTGGCCCTACAGACGCTGTCAGGGTTGCGCTCAAGGAAGTTGCCAACCAGATTTGCGCTGGACAGAACATCACGCTTCCCATCCCTGCTTCCATTCGCGGTAGGGTTGTTGGCAAGCAGGGCGCAACCATCCAGGCCATCTCCAAGCGTACCGGCGCTCGCATCAACATCTCTCGCCAGGAGGCCGCTGAGATTTTGGAGGACGACGACCTGGACCAGACTGTCGATGTCCAAATCGAGGGTGACCCCTTCGCAGTTCAGATGGCCAAGCAGGACATTGAGAAGATTGTCAACGAGCACACTTCCACCGCCAGTACTCGTCTCAAGCACATCCCCGCCGAGTACTACCCATTCTTGGCTGCTCCCGGCAACCAGCGTCTGTTTGCCATACAGCAAGGTCGCGACCTTCGCATGCAGATCCCCGAGTACAAGAGCTTCAATCAGCAAGCTCCTCAGATTCCGGCCAACCGCGGTCCTGCGTCTTTCGCTCCTCAGCCTTCTTACCCCATCCAGCTTTCTGGTGACCGCCAAGCAGTCGCAGACATCAGGGCAGAGCTTGATCGTCAGGTTGCTGAGCTTCAGCGCCAGCTCACCATGGAGAATGTTGAGATTGAGCGCAACAGGCACCAGTTTGTTGTCGGCGATATGGGATCTTCTATCAACGACTTCTTGGCTGAGACTGGCTGCTCGGTCATCCTTCCTCCTGATGGCCACGATGCGGACGAGCTGATTGTTGTCGGCCCCGCGGACCGCATCGACCAGGCCATTGATAAGATTCAGGACCTGGCCATGCGCATGTCATCTTCCACTGCCGACATTGTCAAGCCCCACGCAAATGCTCCCCGCGGTGGCCAGGGTCACGCCCGCGACGTTACCAGGTACCTGCAGCGCCGCCAGGCCATCCAGCAGATCGAGCGCCAGCACAATGTGCGCATCGTCCCTGAGGAGTCTGGCTCGTGGCAGATCTTCGCTGCTGATGGCAAGAATGCTCTCAAGGCTCGCTCCGACATCATGAACCTCATCAGCGGACACCCGCCGACTCGTTTCTCGCCGCTTCAAGTCGATCCGTTCTACCACGAGCACATCCGCGCCCAGGCTGCTCGCCAGGTCCGCGACCAATATGGCGTGCACCTTCTTATCCCGGATGAGTTTGACGAATCGCCTGCTATGCTTGTCTTCGAGGACCGCGTTCCTTCGCCTGACTACGAGCTGCCCCGCAAGGCACCTAGCACACAAGACGCCCAGAACTACCAGCGCGCTCTTCAAGAAGCGCAACAGCACATCCTCAACCTGATCAGTGGCCAACAGCAAGTCGTCTCCCGAGACGTCGAGGCACCTGTCAAGTTCCACGACAAGATCAGGAAACACGTCGACCGTCACCACCAGTCTCTTGGACAAGACCAGATCCCAGCTCAGGTCGCGTACGGTGGTCCTAGACAGGCGCCTTCCGCCCCGAAGAAGGCTGCTCAGCCCACTGTGAACCTCCGTGGACCGCAAGACAACGTCGATGCCCTCGTTCAGAACCTGCTTGCCTTTATCGAGCAGGAGAAGAAAGACGAGCTTGAGCGTGGCTTCACCCTCCACTTCGATTTCCCTCAGAAATTCGCTAGCCACCTGATCGGTCGTGGCGGTGAGAACATCAACAAGCTTCGTGACCAATTCGATGTCGACATCCAGTTGAATGAAGGCAAGTGCGAGATCAAGGGCCCTGAGGCCAAGGCAAACGCCGCGAAGAAGCACATCCTCGACGTCGGCAAGAAGCTTGAGGACGAGGCGACCCACTCGCTTAACATTCCGGCTCAATTCCACCGTGACCTGATCGGTCCTCAAGGTGGACAGGTCAACCGTCTGCAGGACCGCTACCACGTCCGTGTCAACTTCCCGCGCTCCAAGCAGGCGGGTAACGACGACGAGGCTGGTGACGCCTCAAACACCCGCCGCCCCAACCAGGGCCCCAACGAGGTTATCATCAAGGGCCCCAGCAGGGGTGCTGACCAGTGCCGCGACGAGCTTCTGAGCTTGCTCCAGTACGTCCGGGACAACTCGTACTCTGCGACCGTCTCTGTTGCTCAGAGCCAGCTGCCGTCCCTCATCGGCAGTGGTGGTCGCGAGATGGAGGCTCTGCGTCTCGAGACTGGCGCCATTGTTGACGTGCCTTCCGCTAAGGAAGCTCCCAGCGCTGACGGCCGTGCTGAGGTCAAGATCAAGGGCTCCAAGCAGGCTGTTGAGGCTGCGAAGAAGGCTATCGAGGAGAGGGCCAAGATCTTCGACGACACTGTTGTCAAGAACATTGAGGTTCCTAAGCAGCACCACAAGTTCATCATCGGCACTGGAGGTAAGTCATGCCCACTTCGCATGTATGATGGAGGACTCTTACTAAAACTCACTAGGTGGAAACCTTGGATCGTTGATCGAGAAGGCTGGCGGTCCTTCTGACAGCCGCGCCCGCGCCCGTATGGCTCGCTTCCCCAAGACCGATGCTGAGGGTAACACTGTTCGTCTCGAGGGTCCCAGCTCCGTTGTTGAGAAGCTTGCTACTTCCATCTTGGCCCTTGTTGCGGATCAGGAATCCCAGACCACTGAGATTCTCGAGGTCAAGCCCGACAAGCACCGTCTGCTCATCGGTCGTGGCGGTGACGCCCGTCGCCAGATGGAGCAGCAATTCGGTGTCACCATCAACGTTCCCCGCCAGAGCGAGACCGGCGCTGCTCGTTCGCAGGTCAAGGTCTCCGGCCAGCCCGAGAACGTCGAGAAGGTCAAGGCTCACATTCAGGAACTCACCAAGGAAGTTGAGGGTGAGACCGTCCAGGTCCCTCTCAAGTACCACCACGTGATTGCAGACAACGGCCAGTTCTTCCGCCGTCTGCGCTCCGACCACAAGGTCAGCGTCGACCACGCCGGTCAAAAGCCACCGGCCCGTCAAGCGGCTCCCACCCCCAGCCGCGGCGGCGACATGCCTCTGATCACTGACGACGCTTCCGCCAACGCCAACACCCACTCCTTCGAGGCCCACTCCCTGCACAACTCGACCGAGGAGGGTGACATCCCCTGGGTCCTCGCCGGTCCCTCTCCCGAAGCCATCTCCGCCGCCCGCGCCAAGCTCGACAAGGCCCTCCAGGAGGCCCAGAAGCAAGACACCGTCGGCTACCTCATCCTGCCCGACCCGCGCTCTTACCGCCACGTCGTCGGCCCCGGCGGCGCCGAGATCAACCGCATCAGGAAGAAGACCGGCACCAAGATCCAGGTCCCCCGCGCCCAGAGCGAGGGCGAGGCGATCGAGATCGTCGGCTCCAAGGCTGGTGTCGAGGAGGCGAGGGACATCATCCTCGAGATTGTCCAGAAGAACTGAAACAATCTCGTCTGATGAGAAAGAACGAATGAACGAGAGATGGCTTTATCGTCGTCTCTCCACTCCTCTTGACCTCCCACCCGATGTTGATGAAAAAACGATGTGAACCCTTCTTCTTTATTTTTGATTGTTTTACCTTGCACATTTTGCCGAAGAAAGCGATTTCCGCGAACAAAAAGCGTGCAAAGGGGAGCGATGGACTTTTTCGTGCGCGCGTGTGTGTGTGTGTAATCGTTTTGGTTTTCCTTCTTTCTTGCTGTTTGTTTGATGTTACCCACGGTTTCGACCTCTTTTTTATGCTTTT